>Ga0163144_10011573_pt1 | contig 18652 bp, 17 predicted proteins | sample OliLak19BULKMAT1_FD_123175 | JGI IMG/M metagenome (GOLD analysis project Ga0163144, IMG submission 123175) | Freshwater microbial mat bacterial communities from Lake Vanda, McMurdo Dry Valleys, Antarctica - Oligotrophic Lake LV.19.BULKMAT1 | ecosystem: Environmental > Aquatic > Freshwater >... | reverse complement strand
GGCGACGGCGTGTACGACGGCATCGACACCTGCGCCGACACGCCGAAGGGCGCGAAGGTCGACGCCCGCGGCTGCCCGACCGATGCCGACAACGACGGCGTGGTGGACGGAATCGATCAGTGCGCGAACACTCCGACCGGCGCCAAGGTGGATGCGCGCGGTTGCCCGACCGACGCCGACGGCGATGGCGTTGCCGATGGCCTGGACAAGTGCCCGAGCACGCCAGCCGGCGCCAAGGTGGACGCCGATGGCTGTCCGATCGAAGTCACCGAGCGCGAAACGCAGCTGCTCGACACCGGCATGATCCGGCTGCAGAACGTGAACTTCGAGACGGGCAAGTCGGACCTGCTGCCGGAGTCCTACCCGGTCCTGGATGAAGTGGGCACGATCCTGCGCAAGTGGCCGCAGCTCAAGATCGAGATCGGCGGACACACCGACTCGCGCGGCAGTCGCGTCAAGAACCAGCAGCTTTCCGAGGATCGGGCCGCGTCGGTGAAGAACTACCTGACAGGCAAGTTCACCGAACTGGCCGGCGACCAGTTGAGCACCAAAGGCTACGGGCCGAGCAAGCCCATCGTGCCCAACAACACCGCGCTCAACATGTCGAAGAACCGGCGCGTGGAGTTCGTGGTCTTGAACAAGGACGTGCTGAAGAAAGAGATCGAGAAGCGCCGCTTGCTGCAGAAGTAGGCGTCAGGTCCAAAACGGACGCGATGGGGCTGGCTTGACCCGAGCCAGCCCCTTTCGCATGCCCTCGCGTAGCCCTAGGATGCTGGCGATACCGCTCCGCCCATCCGACTCCCGCGCGAGGATCCGCTCCATGGCCATCGTCACGCCCAACTTCACCGACGCTGCGGTCGACGAACTCATCGCCACGCGGCGCGACCTGCACATGCATCCCGAGCTGGGCTTCGAGGAAGTGCGCACGAGCGGCATCGTGGCCGAGCGCCTGCGGGCGTTGGGCATTCCGGTGCGCGACCACGTGGGCGGCACGGGCGTGCTGGCCACGATCGCGGGGGACAAGCCGGGTAAGCGCGTGCTGCTGCGCGCTGACATGGACGCGCTGCCGATCCTGGAAGAGAACAATACGCCGTATCGCTCGCAGACCGACGGCAAGATGCACGCGTGCGGGCACGACTGCCACACGAGCATCCTGTTGGGCGTGGGCAAGCGGCTGCATGCGCTGCGCGCCGATCTGCCGGGCGAGGTGAGGCTGTGCTTCCAGCCGGCCGAGGAGTTGGGCGGCCCCAAGGGTGGCGCCGAGAGCATGATCAAAGATGGCGCGCTCGACCCCAAGCCCGATGCGGCCTTCGGCCTGCACGTGTGGCAGGACCTGCCGCTCGGCGTGGTGGGCGTGACCGAGGGCCCGTGGATGGCGGCGGTCGATGAGTTCACCGTCACGGTCAAAGGTAAGGGCGTGCATGCGGCCATGCCGCAGGGCGGCATCGATCCGGTGGTGTGTCTCGCCCACATGATCACCGCGCTGCAGACCATCGTGAGCCGCAACGCCGATCCGTTCTTACAAGCGGTGGTCAGCGTCACGCAGCTGCGCGCGGGCACGGCGTTCAACATCATTCCCGAGACCGCGTGGATGAACGGCACCATCCGCGTGTTCGAGGACAACCTGTGGCGTGATCTGCCGGGACACTTCGAGCGTATCTGTCGTGGGGTGGCCGCGGCATTCGGCTGCGAAGTCACGGTGTTGTACGAGCGTGGCAATCGTCCCACGGTGAACGACGCCTCCATGTGCCGCTTCGCTCGCGAGGCTGCAGCCGAAGTGGTGGGCCTCGAGAACGTGCGGCACGATGTACGCACCATGGGCGGCGAGGACTTCGCCGCGTTCCTTGCCGAGGTCCCCGGCGTCTTCATCGCCGTGGGCTCGCGCAACGAGAAGCGTGGCCTGATCCACGAGCACCATCATCCCAAGTTCGACGTCGACGAGGAATCGTTGCGGATCGGCGCGGAGATCCTGCTGCGCACCACGCAGAAGTTCCTCGCTTCATGAAGGAGTCTCGCTTGGCTCATCGGTCCCTCACGCTCGGCGGGGCAGCGCTCGCGTTGCTGGCGCTGGCTCCCTTGGCTCTGGCGCAGTCGGGTCAACCTGACGCTTCGTTCCGCGAGGCGCAGATGCTGCTCCGTACCGCGCAGCGCGACACGGTGGGGCGTGGCACCGACCCGGTGCGGCTCGACTCACTCGGCGTGGCGCAGCTGCGCCTGGGGCAGGGTGACGCTGCCGAGCGCACCTTCCGCTACGTGCGTTCGCTTGCGCCCAACGACGGGCTGGCGCTGGCCTCGCTCGGCAAGTTGGCGCTCTTTCGCGGGCGCGTGGCCGAAGCGGAGAGCCTGCTGATCGCCGCCAAGGACACCGAAGGGGCGGGCGACGATCTGTACTCGTTGTATCTGCGCCGGGGCGATTGGAAGACCGCCAGCACGAGGGCCGAGGCCCAGAACGATCCCGGCCGTATCGCGCAGCTCGACTGGCTTGGCGAGCGCGAGGCCTATGCGTTGACCGGGGAGCGCGCCGAACTGCAGTTCGAGCGCCCCTGGCCGGTGCCGCTCATCAAGGTCAAGCTGAACGGCACCTATGTGCTCATGGCGCTCGACTTGGGCGCGCCGACCACGCTGCTCGATCCCGTGGCGGTCCGCGTGTACAAGTCGAAGCCACTCACCGGGGAGCGCAGCGTGCTGTGGAACGGCGCGCGCGTGGCGGTCAAGAACGCCGGCATCACTTCACTCGGACTGGGCGGCCTCACACTGCGTGATGTCCCGGCCGGCGTGCTACAGCTCGCCAAGTACAGTTTGTCGGTCAACCCACAAGGCGTGCGCATCGTGGGCGTGCTCGGCGTGGACGTGCTGCGCAAGCTCGACGTGACGATTGATTTCAAGCGCCAGCGCCTTGAACTTCGCCGCCCAGGCACTGCCTATACGCCCAACGATCCGCAGCGCGTGCCGTTCGAACTGTGGGGCGAGAACGAGATCACCGCGTATGGCTCGGTCAATGGCGGACGCCGCATGGCGCTGCTCGTGGCGAGCGGACTGCCCGAGGCGGGGCTTGGCGGACCGGTGGAGTTGTTCGACGAGCTGGGCATCAAGCCGGGGCCGATCTCGCGCATGATCAAGGGCGCGGGCTCATTCCTGCAGGGTCGGCCCTGGCAGCAGGTCTCGGTCGGCACCGTCTCGCTCGGCACGCTGGTGAGCGACAAGCTGCCCGCGTGGTCCGGCGCCTATAGCTCGAGCGAGCTGTGGCGCCACGGCCTGCGACGGGACGCGATGCTCGGCCCCGAATGGTTCAAGGGCCGCCGCGTGACGCTCGATTGGACGAAGCAGGATCTGGTGTTCGAGTCGAACGACTAGTCAGCGTCGGCCTTCGCAGCGCTGTCGGCCCCCGCGGCCTGACTCTTGAGCCACTCCGCATGGTGCTCATCCGCGCCGGGATTCTTCACCAGCTTGCCGTCGACCTTCACGTTCGCGCCGTACTCGTACACCAACTCGCCGCCCTCTTTGCCGGTGATTCCAACGGCGACTGCGGCGGAGATCTGCAACGCCAGGCCGAGCACGCCCACTGCGGTCTTCGCGTTGCCCTTCAAGCGCGTGGCAATCACATAGGCGAGCAGCGCGGCCATCGCCAGCCGGAACGTGATCAGGGCCTTGGCCGCATGATCATCGATCACTTCCTCGGGAACGCCCTGCTCGTCCTCGGGCACGTCGTGCGCGTAGAACCCCGAACGCATGGCCACGAACGCGCCCAGCGCGCCAATCACGAGCATGACCATGGCCGTCTTACGCAGCCAGTCGCGGTCGAACAGCCTACCCAGCAAGGCGAAAAGCGCGCTGAAGATGAGCAGCGCGATGGGCGTATGCACGATCTGCGGATGGAACTGGCCGAGCACTTCCATGGTCTTCGCCCCTTGCCTCAGGTGGAACCGCGACCTCGATCTTCCGCGAAGGCTAGTGGCGAGGCGCGTGGGCCGCAAGCTATGGTCAGGTCGTGACGACCTCCCCCGCTCGCCGCCGCCTTCCGCTGGTCTCGGCCATCGCCGCGATGATCGTACTCGCGCTCGAGACCGCGCTGCTCACGCTCGCCATGGGCGGCTGGGCCGCTCTGCGGGCTTCCCCGCAGGCGCTCGCGCTGCTCCTCGTGTGGGGCGTCTCGGGTGTTGCCCTCGCGTGGCTGCGGCCCATCGGCCGGCAGGATCTGGTGCGAACCGATCACGATGCACTGGTGATGGTGGCGCTGCTCGTGCTTCCGTACTCGATCCCGTTCGTGAGCGCGGCAGGCCGCACATTGCCCGCAGCCCGCTTCGCAGAATCGTTCGCCGATCCCCTCGCATGGGGCGGAGTCGCCGTGGCGGCGTTCGGCCTGTGGTTGCGCGTGGCCTCCATGCGGCAGTTGGGCGCGCGCTTCTCACCGCTCGTGGCGTTGCAGCGCGAGCATGCACTCGAAACCGGCGGGCTGTATGCGCGCGTGCGGCACCCCGGGTATCTGGGATCGCTGCTCGCCAGCCTGGGCGCCGCGCTCGCATTCGGTAGCTGGGTGGCGCTGCCGCTGTGGGTGCTCATGGTGATCGCGCAGGGGCTGCGGGTACAGCGCGAGGAACGCATGCTGGCAGCGCATTTCGGCGAGGGGTGGAAGCACTACGCCGCCCGCACCGGAGCATTGCTGCCTCGGTGGTAGGCCCTCGCGCCAAGGCGCTTGGCCCGCCCCGTGCGCTGCACTAGACTGCGCGCCATGCGCATCCTCTATCACGTCATGTCCGCGCCCGCACCGTTGGGGCTGGTGTTCCTCGCGATCACCGAGCGAGGCCTTCGATACGTGAAGTTCATGGACAAGCGCAGCCTCAAGCGCATGGTCGCCGATCACTCGGCCGAGAATCCCGGCGCGACGTGGGAGCACTCGGTGACCGACCTGCGGCCAATCGCCGACCAGTTCGACGAGTACTTCACCGGCACGCGCACGCACATCCGTGTTCCGCTCGACCCGGTCGGCTCGGAGTTCCAGATGCAGGTGTGGCGTGCGTTGCTCGACGTGCCGTTCGGCCAAACGCGCAACTACGGCGAAATCGCCCGCGCGATCGGACAGCCCAACGCTGCGCGCGCGGTCGGTCTGGCAGCGAACCAGAACCCGTTGTGCATCGTCGTGCCGTGTCACCGTGTGATCGGCGCCGACGGCAAGCTGGTGGGCTATGCGGGCGGTGTGACGCGCAAGAAGGCGCTGCTCACACTCGAGGCGCACTTCGGAAAGCTCGACCCTTTGGATCTCAACCGCGTGATCGCATCGGCGAAGGTGAAGGTCGATCGCGAACCCGAGACGGGTCGCACGGTGAAACGCCCGCCCAAGAGCACCTCCAAGCCCACACCGCGGCCCAAAGTGGTCGCGCGCAAGAAATCGGCACTGAGCAAGGTGGGCCGCACGGCAACTGGCGCCGGCGCTACGCGTCGCTCCACGGCAGTCGCCGCATCCGCGAGCCCCCGTTCCACAAAACGCGTCACGACCAAGGGCGCCAGCGGCACGCGCCCGACCAAGCGCTCCACCTAGTCCTTCCTGCCACCGCATCCGCGGCATGTGTGCCGCACTAGAGGAATCCGCATGTTTCAGCGCCTGCTCCGTTCGCTCCTGGCGTCTGTGTCTCTCTCGGCGCTGCTCGCATTTCCGACCATGGCAGGGCAGGTGCGGGTGAACGTTTCGAACTTCGCGTTCACGCCGCGCGCCGCGAACATCAATACGGGCGACCACCTGGTGTGGATCTGGACCGGCGGGAGCCACTCGGTAACGGCCGGTGACTCCGCGCTGACCAACACGACCGGCCAATTCGATACCGGTGTGGTGGGGCTGAACAGCAGCTTCAGCTTCAAGACCTCGACGCTTGGGCTCATTCGCTACTACTGCATCCCGCATGCGCCGGATATGGCGGGACGGCTGATCGTGCAGACGAGCGGCAACACCAACGCCAGCGACTTCCGCATCACCGAGGTGCTGTTCTCGGGTGGTGAGGACCGCGTGGAGATCGCGAATCTGGGCGCGACCGGCGACCTCGCGCGATACCGGCTCAAGATCTCGGGCCAGGCGGTGGCCTCGCTCGGCAGCACGAACAATCTATCGGTCCCAGCTGGCGGGCGCGTGGTGCTGCATTTCGGCGTCTCCGGTACGAACAGCACGACCAACCTGTTCTTCCCCGCGCTGTCACTCCCCGACGCCACCGGCTCGGTCGCGCTCTATGTGCCGAACACGGTCGCGCCTTCGCTCGCCACGGTCAGCCAGATCATCGACTTCGTGCAGTGGGGCGCGGGCGCGCAGGAGAACGAGGCGACCGCCAACTCGGCCGGCTACTGGACCCCGGGCTCCAGCATCAACGGCGTCGCGCCGGGCCACTCGATCGAGTTCTGCGGCACGCCCGGCCAGTATGGCGTGGCGAACTGGTCCGAAGTGGCCACGCCGAACTTCGGGAGCAACGGCGGATGCGCCACGCCCACCGTGCGCAGCACATGGGGCCGCATCAAGACGCTGTACCGCTGACGCAGCGCCTCAGGCGAAGTGGTCGTAGCCGCGCACTTCGAGTGCGCGTCGCGCACCGTGCGGCCCAAGCACCCACAGGCCATCGCTCACGCAGCGACCGATGCGCGTGAGCGGCGCGCCGGCCGCGCGGGCGGCTGCTTCGAGCGCTTCGCACTGCGGCGGATCGAGCGCCAGCAACAGCTCATAGTCGTCGCTCGGTTCAAGCGCACCCGGCGACAGCGCCGCGGCATCGAGTTCCGCGCCCACGCCGCTCGCGCGTGCGAGGTGAGCGAGGTCCCCGGACAAGCCATCGCTCAGATCGATCGCCGCGGTGACGCCGCCTGCTGCCGCCAGTGTCCGAGCGACCTGCACCCGGCAAGGCGGCGAGAGATACGCACTCGGCCACGCGGCTCCGCTCGCGGCCTCGGCCAGCGCATGACCCGCCAATCCCGGCGTGCCAGTCACCGCGAGCACGTCGCCCGGCCTCGCGCCGGCGCGCGTCCAGTGGAGCCCGTGCTCGACCTCGCCGAGCAGCGTCACACTCACCACGAGCGGCCCCGAAGTGCGGGAGAGATTCCCACCCACGATTGTCGCGCCCTCGGCCTCGAGCGCGACCGCAGCGGCGTGTTGTAAAGCCAACACGTCGGCCTCGCTCCAATGCTCGCCGATCGCGAACGAGAACAACGCCCAGCGCGGCTCCGCCGCCATGGCGGCCAGATCGCTCAGGTTCGCGGCGGCCAACCGCCGGCCGATCGCCTCGAGGGGGAGTTGCTCGCGCCGGAAGTGCCGTCCCTCAACGAACGTATCGGTCGTCGCCACCAGATCGTGACCCGCGCGCGGGCGCAGGACTGCCGCGTCATCGCCAGGGCCAAGCACCACGCCCGCACCAACCCCAAGCCCACGCGTGAGCGCGGCGATGCGCTCGAACTCGTCAGGCGGTGACATGGCGTTCCTGTCGTTCACGCGAAGACGGCAGGAGCATGGCGAGCAGCGCCGCTGCGACCAACGCCAGCGCTGCGCCCAGCATGAACGGCGCAGCTGGACTCACTCGCTCCCACAGCAGTCCCGCGACGATGCTCGCGGGGAGCAGGGCAGCCCCTACGACCGCGTAGTACACGCCGTACGCGGTGCCTCGCACATCGCGAGGGACGAGATCGGCGATGAAGCTCTTGGCCTGTCCCTCGATCAGCGCGCTGTGCACGCCGAGCACGAGGAAGGCCGCGACCACGCCCCATTGGCTCGGTTGCCACGCCATGAGCGCGTACGAGAGCGCGTAAATGGTGTAGCCGATGAACAACAACGGCCGTCGCCCGATCGAGTCGGACCACACGCCGAGCGGGGTGGACAGCGCGGCATACAGCAGGTTGTACGCGAGATAGACGAGCGAGACCTGCCCCGCGTCCCAGCCCGCGGCCTGCGTGCGTAGCAGCATGAACGCCATGCTGCTGTTGCCCAGTTGGAACACGCCATCGACCACGAGAAAGCGGCGGAAAGGTCCCGAGAGCGAGCGCGCCTGAGAAGCGAGCGAGCGCGCCTGACGGAGCTGGCGCGGCGCTTGGACGAACAGCAGGATGCACACGATCGAGAGCGTGGCGGGAATCGCGGAGACGAGGAAGATGCGGCGATAGCCTTCGAGCCCCAGCGCGTGCCAGTGCGACAGCAACCACCAGCCGAGCAGCGGCCCGAGCGCGGCGCCGAACGTATCCATCGCGCGATGCAGCCCGAATGCACGGCCCATGTCGGCATCCGCGGTGGAGTCGGCGATCAATGCATCGCGCGGGGGATTGCGCAGGCCCTTGCCCACCCGATCGCTGAAGCGCATGAGCAGGATCATGGGCCACGAGGCCGCCAGCGCCATGCTGGCCTTGGCCACGGTCGACAGTGCATAGCCAACCACCACGAACGGTTTGCGGCGGCCGATCCGGTCCGACAGCCACCCGGAGCCGATCCGCAGCACCGAAGCGGTGCATTCAGCCACACCCTCGATCACGCCGAGACTCGCGACCGACGCTCCGAGCGTACCCGTGATGAACAGGGGCAGGATGGGCACCAACATCTCGCTCGAGATGTCCGTGAGCAGCGATGCGAACCCCAGCGCCAGAACGTTGGGGTGGATGCCGGCGAGCGGCCCCTTGGGGCGCGGCGGCGGTTCCGTTTTGGGAGTGACCATCGAGTGGCCACGTTAGCATGCGGAGCGCATCCACCTCTATGCACGAAGGGCCGCCCGGCGTAACGCTGGGCGGCCCTCGCGCGAACGTCCACGGCTCAGTCGATCGGCTTCACCTCGATCGTGCCCAATCCCTCGAGCGCCTTCTTCGCCATCTCCCCGTTGGTGACCACGAGGATCTTCAAGTCCTGCGTGCAGAACCGCGACTTGAGCACACGCTTCACGTCGGCCATCGAGACTGCACGGACGCGGTCGTTGTAGGTCTGGATGAACATGGGGTCGAGCCCGAAGAACTCGACGTTCGCGATCTCGCCGGCGAGATCATCCGGAGCCTGCAGGCCGATCGGGTACTGGCCGGTCAGGTAGTTGCGTGACTTGTCGAGCTCGGCGTCCGTCGGCCCTTCATCGACCAGCTTCTGCACTTCGGCCAGCACGGCATCGACACAGATGCGCAGTTTGTCGTTGCGCGTGAAGGTGTTGATTCGGAACGAGCCCGCGCCGCGCAGCATCCCGAACCGGCTGCTGATACTGTAGGTGAGCCCCTTCTCCACGCGGATCGAGTTCACCAGGCGAGACGTGAAGCCCGCGCCGAGAATGGTGTTCGCCACCTGCAACGAGTAGTAATCCGGATCCGACCGCGACACGCCGGGGCAGCCCACGCGAATCTGTGCCTGCGTCGCCTCGGGCTTGTCGATGATCCGCACCTGACGACCCTTCACGGCCGGGGCCGCACCATAAGGATCGTCGAGCGGCGCGCCACTTCGCTTCCAGGCCGCGAACGCCTTGCTGACCGCGGCGAGCGTCGCTTTCACATCGACGTCGCCCACGATCACGAGCGTGGCCCGATCCGGCGCCACGAAGCGCTTGTGAAACGCCGCCACGTCCTCGCGCGTGATCGCCGTGACGCTGGCCTCGGTGCCACGCGCCGGGCGCGCGAGCGGACTTGCGCCCCACAGATAGCTGGCGAACTTCTCCTCGGCGATCACCGAGGGCTCGCTCTTGTCCGAAGCGATCGCGCCCAGCGTCTCTTCGCGCTTGCGCCCGAACTCCTCGGCCGCGAACGTGGGCGCGACCACGCAGTCGCGGAACAGCTCGAGTCCAAGCGCGAAGTCCTTCTTGAGCAGCTCGGCCGAGACCGTGAACTGCTCCTGGCCCGCGTCGGCGGAGAGCGATCCACCCACGAACTCGATGTCCTCGGCCAACTGCTGGGCCGAACGCTTGCCGGCCCCCTGCGTGAGCAGCTCGGCCGTGAGCTGCGCGACGCCGCCTTTGCCCTCGGGGTCCTGCACGGAACCCGCGCGGGCCACCAGACGGAAGTCCACGAGCGGCAGGCGCTGCGACGGCATCACGATCACGGTGAGGCCGTTCGCGAGCTTGGCGCGCGTGAGTGCGGGAGCCATGGCGGCATGAGAGGCGGAAACGAACAGCACGGCCGCGACGAACGCGACCCCGGACAGACGAATCGAGCGCATCACTTGGCCTCCCCTTCCGCGGCTTCCGGCACGAGCACGGCCACGGTGCGCTTGCGCGCGTCGAAGATCTCCTTCGCCACCCGCTTGCAGTCCGCCCCCGTCACCGCACGGTAGGAATCAATCGCAGTGAACATCTTGCGGTAGTCACCATAGACGTGTTCGTAGAAGCCAAGCGTCTGGCCCACTCCGTTGTTGGTCTTGAGCTGCTGCACGAACGACGCCTCGGCTTGATTACGCGCCTTCTGCAGCTCGCGCTCGCTGGGACCGTCCTTCGCCAACCGATCGAGCTCGGCATACAGCGCCACCTCGCCCTCGGCCGCGGTCTTACCCGGGGCCATCTCGACCGACAGCTCGAACAGCCCCGGCTCGAGGCCCGGCTGGTAGTAAGCGCGCGCCGACAGTGCGATCCGCTGCGTGTAGACCAATGCCTGATGCAGGCGCGAGGACTCGCCGCCCGAGAGGATCGTGGACAGGACTTGAAGGGTGTATCCATCCGGGCTCTTCACACTCGGCGCCTTGTACCCGACCTGGAACGACACCGTCTCGCTCGGGTAGTGGACTTCGACCCGACGCTCGCCGCGCTGCTCGGGCTCACTGTTGACCGGCCGCGGAGGAGGCGTCTGCCGCGGGATGCCCCCGAAGTGCTTGCGCACGCGCTCACGGATCGTCTTGCGGTCATAGTCGCCCGCCACGATCAGAATGCAGTTGTTGGGCGCGTAGTATGTGCGGAAGTAGTCGACCATCTCGTCACGCGTGATGCGCTCCAGATCGTTCATCCAACCCACGACCGGCCAGCCGTAGGGCGAAGCGAAGAACGCAGTGGTGTACAACGCCTCATCGAGCAGGCCCGGCACTGAGTTGTCAGTGCGGAAGCGGCGTTCCTCGCGCACGACCTCGACTTCGGACTTGAGCATGTCGGGCAGCAGCGACAGGGCGCGCATGCGATCGGCATCCAGCTCGAACATGGCTTCGAGTGAAGCGCTGCCCCCTTCTTCGTAGTAGGCGGTCATGTCGCGGCTCGTGAACGCATTGGAGTAGGCGCCCTGCGATTCGAGACGGCGATCATATTCCTTGGGCGGCACATTGGCGGAGCCGTTGAACATCATGTGCTCGAAGAAGTGCGACAGCCCCGTGATGCCCTGGCGTTCGTTGCGTGAGCCGACCTTGAACCATTGCCAGAAGCACACGGCAGGAACGCTGTGGTCTTCGTGGTAGAGCACCGTCAGGCCATTCTCGAGCGTGTCCCGCTCGACCTTGAACGTAGCCGGCGAGAGAGCAGACGCTGCCGCGGTGGCCGCGGACTTCGCCGCAAGGACGGGCGTCGCGAGCCCCAGAACGAGCGCGCACGCGAGCGTGGCGTGGGTGAAGCGGAACATGGGACCTCCAGTGGGGAGTGGTGGAATAGCCGAGCGAGCCTATGGGGACGAGGAACCCCCGACAAGCGCCTCGGTCCGAGCGCCTGACCCGTGCGGACCGACGCGGGGCCACGCCGCCTGTCGGCGCCCGCATGGCCTGCTCCCGCTAGCATCCCGCGAGGGAATGTCCTAACTTGCATCCCATGCTCGAACGCGCCATCACCGTAGCGAAAGTCGTGGCCGATGATCCCGTCGCCGCCCGGATCCGTTCTTTGCGGCTCGCACTCGGATGGTCATTGAAGCGCCTGTCCGAAGCTTCCGGCGGACTGGCACCCTCGTTCCTCTTCAATATCGAGAACGGTCGCAAGGTCCCGTCCGAGGAAGTCGCGGTCCGCATCTGCACCGCACTCGGCGATAGCGAGCACGAAGTAACCTATCGTGCTTGGGCACGCGTCAAGAGCCGCGGCCGCAATGGCCGAGCGGACCACGACGCGTTGTTGTCGGCGTGGGAACAATTGCGTCAGGGATTCGGCAGCGCCACGGCCGTCGCGACCAGCGCGGAAACCGCCGCGAGTGAATCCCAGGGCGGAGTTCGTGATGCCGGGCGCTTGCGTGTGCCGGTACTCGCGGCCGCAATCGATCCCGGCGACGGTGTTCGCCCTCCGGCCGAACGCGTGGTCAACACGCTCAGCCTGGACCCCTCGATCTACGGACACGATGCCGAACGCGCGCGCGAACGATTCGTGCGGTTGCGTCGGCCGTTCGCATTCCCGCTCGACTCGGTGCAGGCCGCGCGCGTCAAGGGACTGCCTTCGGGCTATCTCGCGATCGTCACGCGCGACCGCGTCGATGAAGCCGCCGATCACGACCATGGCCCGCTCGCATTCGTCCTGCGCTGCAAAGGCCGGCTCGAAGTGGTGAGCGGCGACACCATGGGGGGCGGTCCCATTCCGCTGCCGCTGCGCACCGCCGGTCTCGACACGCACGAAGCGCTGCGCACGGCCGTGCTCGGGCGGATCGACCTCGTGCTGCCGGACGTCCGTTTGTGAGTTCCACTCGGCGCGCCCTGTCGCGAGCCCTGCTGCTGGCGGCCGCGGTGTTCCTGGGTTCGTGCGAGCATCCGGTGACGGGCTCGGGCACCATCGAACTCGACGAAGTCGATGTCGCGTCATTGGTGGGCGGGCGATTGGTGCGCCTCAACGTGAGCGAAGGCGACACGGTGCGGGCGGGCGACACACTCGCGGTGCTGGACCGCGGCGAGATCGCCGCAGATCTCCAAGCCCAGCTGGCCCAGTCCGACCGTGCGCAGGCCCAGGCCAAGGACCTTGTCTCAGGCTCGCGTCCCGCCGAGGTCACCATGGCACGCGCGCAACTCGCCGCCGCCGAGGCGGAGCGACGCTTGGCCCAGGCCGACTTCGATCGCGCCGAACGCCTCGCGCGCAGTCAGGCGATCGCACCCTCGGAGCTGGACCGTGCCCGCGCGAAACGCGACGCGACTGCAGCGCAGGCGAAAGCCGCGAGCGAACAGCTGCGCATGCAGGAGCAGGGTTTTCGCCGCAATCAGGTGGCCGCCGCCGGCGATGCCGCCAAGGCGGCGCTCGCGAACCTGGCGGGCGCTCGCAGTCGTGCCGGCGAACTGGTGCTGCGCGCGCCTCGCAATGGGGTGGTGTTGCTCAAGAACTTCGATGTGGGCGAAGTGGTCACGCCCGGCGTCCCGGTCGTGACGCTCGGCGACCCCGAGTCGCTGTGGATCCGCGTCTATCTCTCGGCCCCCGAGCTGCCGCACGTGCGGATCGGCTCTACCGCGCAGGTGCGCCCGATCGGTTCCAAGCAGACGTTTCCGGGCCGGGTCGTGAGCATCGCGAGCCAGGCTGAGTTCACGCCGCGCTCGGCTTTGACCGAGGAAGAACAGGCCAATCTCGTATTCGCGGTGAAGGTGGCGCTCGCGCCGTCGCGGGGCGTGCTCAAGCCGGGGCTGCCCGCCGACGCGGTGTTCACACCCGCGCCATGAGCGACGCCGCACCGGTCATCGAGGTGCAGGGGCTGACGAAACGTTTCGGCAAGTTCACCGCCGTCGACGATGTGTCCTTCACCATCCACCGCGGCGAGATCTTCGGCATCCTGGGGCCCAACGGTTCGGGCAAGACCACCACGATCCGCATGCTGTGCGGACTCATGACGCCGAGCGCCGGCCGCGCGAGCGTGGCGGGTGCGGATGTCGGCACGCAGCCCGATCAGGTGAAAGCGCGCATCGGCTACATGTCACAGGCATTCGGGCTCTACCGCGATCTCACCGTGGACGAGAACCTCGAGTTCTACGCCGGCGTGTACGGCTTGGGCCGCGATTCTGGGCGCATCGCGTGGGCCAAGCAGGCCATGCGACTGGGCGAGATCGGCGACCGCTTGGCGGGCGTCATGTCGGGGGGGCAGAAACAACGGCTCGCCTTGGCCAGCGCCATGATGCATGAGCCGCAGGTCGTGTTCCTCGACGAGCCCACCGCGGGCGTCGACCCGGCTGCGCGGCGCATGTTCTGGGAGATCATCCGAGAGCGCGCCGCCGAAGGCACCACCATGATCGTCACCACTCACTACATGGATGAGGCGGAGCGCTTCGACCGGCTCGCCTTCCTGACCCGCGGACACTTGAAAGCCGTGGGCACGCCGACCGAAGTGAAACAGGCGTTCGGCGGTGGCACGCTCGAGGACATCTTCGTGTCGCTTCAGGACGCCGAAGCATGAACCTCTCCCGGCTGCGTTCGATGATCCGCAAGGAGTTCGTGCAGATGCGCCGCGACCCGGCCACGCTGCGACTCGTGCTGATCGTGCCGGTCATCCAGTTGCTCACGTTCGGCTATGCGATCCGCACGGATGTCCGCAACCTGCCGACCACGGTGTTCGACCAGAGCCACACACAGGAGAGCCGGGCGTTCGTGCAACGCCTGACCGCGACGGGCAACTTCGTCCAGCGCGGCGAAGTCCGCTCGTACGCCGAGGCCTTGCGCCAGATCGATGAAGGCCACGTGCGCGCCGCTGTGGTGATTCCAGCCGACTACGCCCAGAACCTGAAGCGTGGCCGCACCGCACCGGTGCAGGTGCTCGTCGACGCCAGCGACCCGAGCGCTTCACAAAGCGCCATTGGCGCCGCGCAGCTGGTGGGCCAGCGCCTCAATCTCGAGATCGTGCAGTCACGCGTTGGGGCCGCCACCACGATCGGCCAGGCGATTGATGTCCGAGTCCGGCCCCTGTACAACCCGGCGCTCAAGAGCTCGGTGTTCATCGTGCCCGGCATCATCGGCATGATCCTCAGCAACATCCTCATCATCATCACCGCACTCACGGTGGTCCGCGAGCGCGAGACCGGCACGCTGGAGCAGTTGATCGTCACGCCGCTCGCCAAGTGGGAGATCATGCTGGGCAAGATCGTTCCCTATGTCTTCGTGGGTTACATCCAGATGACCACGGTGCTCGTCGCGGGGCACTTCGTGTTCGGCGTGCCCATCCGCGGCCCGCTGTTGGCGCTCTACGGCGCGACGTTCCTGTTCATCGTCGCGAACCTGGGGCTCGGGCTGTTCATCAGCACGCTCGGGCGCACGCAGGCGGCGGTCTCACAGACCGCCATGCTGTTCCTGCTGCCGAATGTGCTCTTGTCCGGCTTCATGTTCCCTCGCGAAGCCATGCCCGCGCCGGCGCAATGGGTGGGCGCATTGCTGCCGCTCACGTACTACCTGCAGCTGATCCGCGGCATCGTCCTGAAGGGTGTTGGCCTCACCGAGCTGTGGCCCCAGATGCTGGCCCTCGCGGTCTTCGCGGTGTTGTTCTTCTGGTTCGCCACTCGCCGCTTCAGTAAGACGCTCGAATGAGCCCAGACCCGCCCCGCCCGCTCATTCCGATCTCGCCGATCGAAGCGCCCACGCGCGAAGGGGTGAAGCCCGCGCCGCCGACCGCGTCCACTTCGCCTGAACCGTACCGCGTGCTGTTCCCCGCCGGCGCCGCACTCGGCATTCTGGGCGTCCTGCCGTGGCTGCTCATGGCGCTCGGCGCACCGGGCTATCCCGCCGATCTGCATCGCGCGCTGATGATCGAGGGGTTCGAGTTGTGTTTCGTCGCGGGCTTCCTGCTCACGGCCATGCCAGCGTTCACGCACGGCCCGCGCTGCCGGCCGGACGAGCTGCAACGGGTGTGCGTGGCCATCGCCGGCTTCGCGATCAGCGCAGTGCTCAGCAAAGATGCCTTCGCGCAGGCGTTCGCTGCGGCCGCTGTGACCAGCCTGGTCGTCTCGCTGGTCTCACGGGTGCGATTCGGCAAGGCCGCGCCTCCCGAAGAGTTCGCGTTGGTGGGCATGGGCCTGCTGCTCGGGCTGGCTGGTACGGTGGGCGGACTCCTCTTGGCCACGGGCGTGATCACGGAGCCGGCACCGCGCTTCTTCGCGCGCGCCCTCTCGCTCGGCATGGTGCTGTCGCTGGTGCTGGGGCTCGGCGGATTATTGGTGCCGACGTTCTCGGTCATGGCGCAACCACTCACCATCACGGGCATCGCACGCGCGGGCCAACGTGGTCCGCGACGGGCGTTCCTGCTCACGGTGGCCGCCGCGCTGCTCGGCGCTTTGGTCTGCGATGCGGCGCTGCGGCCGCAATGGGGCGCATGGCTGCGCGCGATCGCCGCGACGGCGAGCGGGTTGTTAGCATGGAAGCTCTGGCAGTTGCCGGGACGCCGCGAGCGGCTCAGTTGGTGCCTGTGGGCCTCGGGCTGGTGTGTGCTCGCGGGGCTGTGGCTCGCCGCTCTGGTACCCGCTCAGCAGCTGGCGGGCTGGCATCTGGTGTTCGGCGGCGGCTTCGGATTGCTCACACTCGGGGTCGCCTCACGCGTGGTGGTGAGCCATGGCGGTCATGGGCTGGCCGCTGAGCATCAGGTGCTCACCACGCCGGTCCTCACGCTCGCCGTACTCGCGGTGGCCACGCGCGTTGCGGCCGGCTGGGTGCCTGGCGCTGGCGTCACGCATGCCTACGGCGGCGCGGCGCTGATGTGGATACTGGCATGGGGTCTGTGGCTCGCTCGCGTGATGCCGCGCGTACGCCGCATCGGCAGCCCAGTGCGGATGCCAGTCACGCCCAGCCGCTGAACTGCCCGATCAGCTGCGGCTGAACTCGTCGCGCTGCGGATCCTCGGCGTGGTGCTTGATGATCCGCGCCTCGGCGATGAACACGACCTCTTCGGCGATGTTCGTGGCGAGGTCGCCGATGCGCTCGAGATTGCGGCCCACGAGCACGAGCGTCATGGACCGCTCCACCTGCTTCGGGTCGGAGATCATGCGCGCCATCATCTCGGCGAACACCGACCGGTTGAGCGCGTCCACCTCGTCGTCGCGACGCACCAGCAGGCGTGCGGCTTCGGCATCGCGGCGGACGAAGCAATCGAGTGCCTCGCGCAACATGCCAATCGCCGCCTCGGCGAGCTTGGGGAGTTCGGGCAGCGTCGTCGCCGTGGCCAGTCGCGCCAGATCGCGAGCGCAACCCGCGATGTTCACCGCGTGGTCGCCGACCCGCTCCAGGTCGTTCGAGATCTTGAGCGCCGAGGTGATGAGCCGCAGGTCGCGGGCGAGTGGCTGCTGCAGTGCGAGCAACTGGATGCAGCGCTCCTCGATATCGATCTCCATGCGATCGATCGCCCGGTCATCCTTGAACACTTCCTCCGCCAGCGCCACGTCGCGGCGCTCAAGCGCCTCGATGGACTTGCGGATGATGGTCTCGGCCCGCCCGCTCATGAGGAGCAGTTGCTGCTGCAGGTCCTCGATCTGGTGTTCGAAATGACGCTCCATGGATGCGACTCCTTAGCGGGATTCCAGCCGGGTGGGGCGATGGCGATGGGGTGACGATTGCCAGAAGGATATCAGCCGAAACGCCCCGTGATGTAATCCTCTGTGAGTTTCGCCTTGGGGCTGGTGAACATGCGGCGGGTCTCGTCGAACTCGATCAGCACGCCCTGCAGCATGAACGCGGTCTGATCCGAGATGCGCGCGGCCTGCTGCATGTTGTGCGTCACGACGATGATCGTGTAGCGGCCCTTGAGCTCGAGTACCAGCTCTTCAATGCGTGCCGTCGCCGTGGGATCGAGCGCCGAGGCGGGCTCGTCCATGAGGATCACCTCAGGCTCCACCGCAAGGCAGCGGGCGATGCACAGCCGCTGCTGCTGGCCGCCCGACAGTTGCAGCGCCGAGCGGTCGAGCCGGTCCTTCACTTCATCCCACAGCGCGGCGCGACGCAGACTGTCCTCGACCCGAGCCGAGAGCTCGCCGCGGTCATTCAGGCCGAGCATGTTCAGGCCGAACGCGACATTCTCGAAGATCGACTTGGGGAATGGATTGGGGCGCTGGAACACCATCCCGACGCGCCGTCGCAGCTCGACCACGTCGGTGCCAGGCGCGTAGACATCGACGCCCGAGACCTCGACGACGCCTTCGATGCGCACCCCCGGGATCAGGTCGTTCATCCGATTGAATGAGCGCAGCAGCGTGCTCTTGCCGCAGCCCGAGGGACCGATGATGGCGGTCACGCTGTTCGAGGGCATGGCAATCGAGACGCCCTTGAGCGCGGGATGCGCGCCGTAATACAGGTGGAAGTCGCGCGTCTCCAGCCGCGGCGGCTGTGAGGCGACGGCGATCGTCGCGGCCGCGACGGCACGTTCCGGCACGATCGGCTTGTGCAATGCCGGGGTCCCGGGCGTGGAAAGGTCCACGGTCACTTCAGCTCCTCCCCGCCAGCGACGCCCGCAGGCGGGCGCGCAGCGTGATGGCCGTGAGGTTCAGCAGGAACGTCAGCATGAGCAGGACGAGCACGGTCCCATAGAGAAGCGGGCGCGTCGCGTCGATATCCGGTGACTGCGTGGCCAGCACGAATACATGGTACCCCAGTTCCATGAACTGGTCGGTCGGGGAGCTGGGCAGGAACGGAAGGAAGTAGGCCGCCCCAGTGAACAGGATCGGAGCCACCTCGCCCGCGCCACGCGACACCGCCAGGATGGCACCGGTGAGGATCCCCGGCATCGCCTGCGGCAACAGCACGTGGCGCACCGTCTGCCAGCGCGTGGCACCCAGCGCCAGCGAGGCTTCGCGCATGTCGCGCGGCACGGTTTTGAGCGCTTCCTCAGTGGTCACGATCACCACCGGGAG
>Ga0163144_10011572_pt1 | contig 18654 bp, 11 predicted proteins | sample OliLak19BULKMAT1_FD_123175 | JGI IMG/M metagenome (GOLD analysis project Ga0163144, IMG submission 123175) | Freshwater microbial mat bacterial communities from Lake Vanda, McMurdo Dry Valleys, Antarctica - Oligotrophic Lake LV.19.BULKMAT1 | ecosystem: Environmental > Aquatic > Freshwater >... | reverse complement strand
GTGAGCAACGTATCGCGCAGGCGATCTCAGCCCGTCAGATAGAGCACGACTCCGCCGTGGGGCATCCGGGCCCGATATTCATCCCAAAGGCTCCGATAGCGTTTCTCGCTCTTCTGGGTCAGTTCAACCTCCACCGCGCAGGGTCTTTCCTGGTCCACGATCCACATATCCGGTAGCAGCATCTTATGGCTCAGCCGCGCGCGCCCCCGTTGCTTCCAGGTGCGCGAGGCGTAGAGCTGCCGGTGGCTGAGGAGGCGCCGTCCGAACGTCATCTCAAGTATCAAGCCGACGCCGGCCACGGCGAGCTCGTGATCGACATAGGTCTCAGGCAAGGTCGGCCGGATTCCCATGAGAAAAGACCGGCCGCTTCTCTGCAAGAGCCGGTGACCTTCGGCCGTCAGCAGGTAGGTCTGGTGATGATTGAGGTAGCTCTCCAACTTCACCAAGCCCGCCTTCTTGAGCAGGTCCATCCGCTTGTAAGCGCCGTGCCAGTAGTCCTTCCTGTCTATCTCGTTGAACATCAGCCGCATCCGCTCCGGCCAATCCGCCGTCGTCCTGAAGAAGGCCCCGTCGATCTGTCCCAGGCCCAACGCGCCCCATTTCTCCAACGCCTCCAGCACCTTAAAGTCTCTCTCTTTGTATCTCATTCCTTTCCGCTTACCTCCTCTGACTTGAATTCCACATCCCGATTTTCTGTTTTTCTCTCTCCTAATATTTTCTTTTTTATCTCTTTTTTTATTTTTTATCTTCTACTTTTTACTTTCTCTCCCACCGATCCCCCGACCCCTCTACCACAACCACTCTGTATGGTTGGGGGAGAGGGGTCGGGGGACAATTGAGCACGAAGTGCGAGATTGAGGTGGGCGAGAAAGGCTTTCAATTGCGATGCTTCTCGAAAATGGACCGCTCGACGTACTCCTGTCTGTCACGGTAGACGAACTGTTGGCGGCGATGTTAGATGACTTTCGCCGAGTTATCTCAATTTCGCGCATCAGGTTTCTCCAATCAGACATATTACTGCACGTATAAGGACAAAAAAATCAGACAGGGCTCTCGTCCTTTTCGCTCGATGCTTCATCCAAGTCCAGCATGGTGCGGCGTGCCTCGATGAGCGCCGCCCAGAACTCCATTCCTCGTCCCGACTCGATCCATTTCCTGGCGGCGGAATACTCCTCGTCAAGCTTCTTGAGCAAGGTTTTCTTGGTTAACTCAGGGGGATGATCGCGGACAAGACAGCGTGTCATCTCGTCCCCTAGTAGGCTCTTGGCCGCGGAGTAACGATCAAAATCCTCCGGCTCGAAGCCGACTTTCTCCATCGCGATCACGTCCAGGAGAGCCTGCGGGGACTCGTCCCAGTCCATAATCATGGGATACATATCCGTCGAGATCTCCTTCAGCAACCAGCGAATGCGCTCGATCGGGAAGAAGAACTTGGAGCGCAGCGTCCAGATCACGCCCAGGCGTTCGTAGTCGTCCGGGAAGTGGTAGTAGGCCGTATGCCGGTCCTTATAGACCGGGAGAGGCATGAGCCTGGCCTGAGGCGAGCTGTAGAACTGGAGGGTACGCCGAGTAAGCGCTTTGTCGCCCTTCAGCCCGAGGTCTTCGTTGTTGAGGCGAAGGAAGTGATCAGCGCGGACTAGGAATTTCTCGGGCGGGTTCTTGTCGTGCCGATGCCGGAGGTAATGGTCGCGCTGCTCGCGGACGCGGCGATAGCCGAGCCAGTCCTGGCGTTTGGGGTCTGGTCGAGGGGCGGTCCTGTGCTCCATAAATCTAATAATACAGCATACTGCATATTAAAGTCAAGCATTTTATGGTTAAGACTTGGACTTGAAGGGCCATGCTCTTGACGGATAGTATTCCTCCTGTTATAACGATTACCAATGCGCCTCCCCTCTCACCTCGCGCGCGTCCTGGTCGTCGATGACTCGGAGTCCTTTCGCCTTCTGGTGTCGCGCTGCCTTAAACCGCAGGGCGTCATGGTCAAGGGTGCCGCAGGCGTCGAGGACGGCCTTCCCATCGCGCGGCTATTCAAGCCGGATGTGATCATCCTGGATTGGATATTGAAAGGGTTCTCGGGGGAACACTTCGCGCGGCAACTGCGCAAGGACGCGACGATCAGTTCCATCCCGACGATCATGGTTTCATCCGTCAAAGAGCCGACGGACGCCGTGCGCGCAGTGCGCGCCGGCGCCAACGCCTTTCTGACCAAAGACCAACTTCAGACCATACTTCTATCGTACAAGCGCCAGGAGACCCCTTCCGCGCGCGACCGCATCCTCGTCATCGAGGACGACGAAGGCTCTCGGGATTTCATCCGCCATGTGCTGAGCTCTAAAGGCTATGAGCTCGAGTTCGCCGAGGACGGCGGCATCGGCGTTCAGGCCGCTATCCGTTTCAACCCGGGGCTCGTCTTGCTCGACCTCGGGCTTCCCGGCATGAACGGCGTCGAGGTCTTCAAACTGCTCAAAGAACGCGCGGAAACCAGGAAAACACCTATCCTCATCATGACCGCCATGGCCGACGACTCACGGGTCATGTCGAGCCTCGTCGAGGCGCTGCGCCCCGCCGACTTCCTCCATAAGCCGTTCGGCGATGAGGAGCTCGTCGCGCGCGTGGCCCGGGTTCTGGGTGCTCCGTCCGCGGGGGAAGACGCGGGGCTCAAGCCGAGGAATCTCATCCTTGAGCGCGGCCGCATTCGGTTGGATTTGACGACCAGTAAAGTTTATGTAAACGGCAGGCGCATTCAGCTGGCACACAAGCGCTTCGAACTGCTGCGGATTCTGCTGTCCCATCAAGAGCCCCTCTCGATTGAAAGGCTCCTGGCCGAAGGTTGGTCTCAGGCGGAGGACACGGGAACGGTCAAGAAGACCGTCCAGCGCCTGCGCAAAGCCCTTGGACTGCCCGGCGATCCTATCGTGACCGTCGGGCACGCCTACAAACTCGTCGGCTGACGCGACTTGCCGGCCTCCCCGGACGAGGTGTCACCGGTTGTCCTTGACGGGCATGAGTCCTCGCCTTACACTCCTGGGTGAGTTCAATGTCCATGGGTAGGCTCCTGAAAATCGCAGTGCTCGTATGGTTGGCGCTGACTGCGCCTGCGCCTGTTGCGGCAGCGGATGCCGTCATTGACATGACCGGCCGCATCACGCGCGATTGCCTCGTCAACTACGGCCTTGGTTTCCGCTTCCGATACAATCATGCGAACCAGCTCTGTCACACGACTGAGCCTACGGTCAGTGGAGATTTTGTCACCTTAAGCTGGACGCCACTTTGCAAGGAATCTCCAACTGATAATCGTTGCCTCTACTGGGGGGCTGAGAATTGTTGCGTCTTTTGCGGATTTAGCGGCACCACTCATTCTCAGGAGGGATCGAAAGGAAAAGGATTGGCACCTGGCAGCTACAGGCTGAATGCCTCGGCCTCGCCATCTGTCGGGGCAGGCACTACTCTGGATGGATCTTTTGCGGCCAACTGGACGCAATCAGGAGGCATCAACGACACCAGAGTCTGCGCGGGCGGTTCGGCGGAATTCATTCTTCAGCCGGGACAGAGTTGGTCCGTGACTCTCATCGTCCCCGACTTAGGCCAGACGACCAGGCTCGCCAAGGAGAGCGGGGACGGCCAGAAATCTTTTCTGGGAGGGACTCTGGCTAAACCACTTGTCGTCAAGGCGTCAGGCCAGAACAGCGCTGGCACTGCCATTCTCAAAGGGGGGCTCACAATCTCATGGACGGTGACTAATCCCGGAGGGGTCGTAATCTCGCAATTCGGATCAGTCACCAACGCGCAGACCGGTCTATCTGCTGCGACAGTGAGTTTAGGCAGCACGCCGGGAGCCTATACGATTACAGCCTTATGCGCAGACTGCACGGCAAATCAGCAGGTCTCTTTTTCCGCGACCGCCGTACGGAAACCCCAGCCAAAGGCGGTTCCGCAAAGGTCGGCGGTAGGACCTGGCGCATGCACAGCGGGCATACTGCCGCCGCCACCGCTGGAGATTTGCATCGGAGATTCCCTCCCGCTACATTGTCCCTGTAAACCGGTTTCTGCACAGCGATCGGTGGATTGGTCGCCCACGAATCTCGTGACGAAGGATTTCCAAGTACCTGAAAATGCGATTTTCCAATCGGCGCAGGAGGGAGACTTTGCCGTGAGCCTGCGCTATTCCGTCTCGCAGCCGCCGGGCACCACGCCAGCCAGTTGCGGCGCCGCCACGATGGTGAAGGTGCGAGATGTGCAGATTGTGGGATTGTCCGTTGATCCGGACAAGTTCAAGGAGGGAGACACGGTTTCTCTCTTCGCTCCCGAGAAAATCAACCTTCTCGTTGCGCTCAACCGTCCGCACTCTGGCATCTCCGCCTTTGATCTCGTAACCGTAGGGGGTGCTAATGGCGGAGGCGCGTCGGTTGCGCGGAGCACTCGACGGGGAACGACTCTCATTTACCAATTGAACTTCACCAACGGCGGCATATTCACGGTACAGGTTGCAGGTTGCGCCGGCTCCAAAAAGACAATGGAATTTATCGTGGCACCGCCAATCCCATGAGAACCTTATTGATGCTGCTAGTTGCCGTAATGGCCAGTCCAGCCGCAGGCGCGGATTTTATTCCCCAAATACAACACGGTGATAAGGCGCTGACTTTAAACGACGTGGTCTCCGTAGACGGAGCGAATCGGTCTTTCTGGTACGCAGTTTACGCGGGCGGCTATCGTCACCTGAACGCAGGACACATTTATTATGGGCCTCCGCAACTTCAGGGAAAAGAGATGCGCAGGCTGAATCTGCACATCGCCAGCACGACTGTGCGCGAAGCGCTGGATGCGCTGGTTAAGTTGGATGGGACATATTCCTGGACCGCAGACGAGGATGTCGTTAACTTTGTGCCTAAGAAACGAAACCGGAGGTTCGTCGACCCGGTAAAAATCTTAGATCAAATCGTTCCTGTCTTTGTTGTGGAGAATGCCACAACTGGAGATGCCGTGCAGGAGCTCATTATACAGGCTTCCAGTCAGGGTGTGAAGGGGCTGTGGCCGCGGCAGGAGAATTGGAAATTTGCAAAAGACGACTCCGATTACGAAACAGAGGGCCTATTCAGTTTAAGCTTAAAGAATAAGACCGTCCGCGAATGCCTGAACGCAATCGTTCGAAAGGATCCGCCTGCCTTCTGGGTGGCTATTCCTTATCCCAACCAATTATTTTTCGGCGTGCAAACCTCTCATTCTCACGGCATGAAATTGCGCAAGAAATAGGATGGTTTAAGTCATGCCGACCATTAGCAGGGTCGCATCTTTGAAAAACTCATGAAGCAACCGGACTTCGTTTCAAAACGGATTATCGGCACAGGGGCGCTCATGCTAATGGGTGTCCTGAGCGCGGGCGTCCCGGCCATGGCAGGGACCGCCCAAGTCGGTGATCTCGGCAGTTTTGCATTCCCCATTCAAAATATATCCGGCAGCACGACGAACATCATCGGCTTGACCTTATCCGTGCTTCAGACTCCATCTTGGGTGGCCGTTGATCCCGAGTTGTCCAAACTCGGACCGATCAATGTCCCTCCGGGACAAATCGGCACTTTGGAGGTGACGTATGAACTGCTGAACGGATTTTCGCCGGGTACCACAGCGCAAATCGAGGTGAGAATCACCCCCCTAGATGGGGACACCACGCCGAGCTTCTGGGTGTGGCGCATTTCATCCATGGATGGTTTTCAAACCTATTCTGCGACTTGCCAGGACACCGACGGGGCCTGTGGCAATGTCCTCGCCGCCGATACGACACCACCGCAGACGAGTTTGCAGCTGTTCCGACCCCGGTTTGCCAATTCTTTCGGCACAATTTACATCGCCACAACCACCCCAATCCTCGTTACTGGCATTGATCCTGTTGTTCCAGGAGCAATAAGTACCGGCGTGACGTTCATCGGATATGGACTCGATTCGGCGGCTACCTCTGCAAAGCAGCTGAGCGAGTTCTTGGGAAGTTTCACCCTACAGCCAGGCACTCATACCATTAAGTATGGAAGTATCGACAGCGCGGGAAATGAGGAAGCCTTACGATCGCAAAGCCTAGTAGTCGACGGCGTAGCCCCTTCCGCTCCAGGATTTCTAAAGGCTAACGGCTCGAATCCCAGTCTATGGACTCGCGCGCCAGCGTTTACCATGGCATGGACAAATCCCGCCGACCTTTCAGGAATCAAAAGAGCTCATTACCGCCTGGACAGCCTCGGCGAACTTCTCGCCTCAGCCACAAACGCTCTGAACGCGGATTTCACCGGGCAATTGAGCAACGGGAGCAATGTCCTGTCACTCTGGCTTGAAGACAACGTCGGCAACCAGGACCCGGCCAACGCGGCGACGGTGTCCCTGCGCTACGACGACATCCTGCCCGTCTCGACCGTCTCAGCACTGCCGTTGACCAGCACGAAGCCAGTTCAAGTGCAGTTTGTGGCCGACGATTCCGGGGCGACCAGCGTTCCGCCGACGGGCAGCGGTATCGCCACGGTGAAGCTGTGGGTGAGCCGAGACACAAACGATGCCGGGATTTTCGGCGCCTGGTCGCTCATAGCGACGACCGCGTCGCCGGGGAGTTTCGCCTATGATCCCGGGACCCAGGACGGGGCCCTCCGCTTCTATACCCAGGCGGCTGACGCGGCGGGAAACGCTGAGCTGGCCCCGCTCGCGTCGTCGCCTCCGAAGGCCGAGACCTTCTACGACGCGACGCCGCCGTTGCTGTCCAATGTCCGTCTGCCCCTCATCAGCTTCGCCCAGGCGCAAGTCTCCTGGCTCACCGATGACCGGACGACGGGGCGCGTCGAGTACGGCACCACGACATCCTTCGGCCATTCCCGGACCACTCCGCTTGGCCGTGACCACCTGGCGATCCTGGACTGCTCCCTCTTCTCCCCGGCCACGATCTACTACCGCATCACGGCCACCAACCGGACGGGCCTGACGACGGTCTCACCCGTCTCCTCCTTTATGACGCCGCCGCAGGTCACCGCTCCGGTCGACATCTTCGGCGTGATCGACCCCACCAAGCCCATCGACGTGCAGATCACCAACCCCGACATCATGAGCGCTACGTTTACCGTGGACGGCCAGACCGGTTCCGTGGTCTTCAGCACGGCGACCGGCTTCCAGATTCTCGTCGATACCGCGACGACGGGCAGCGGCGTGCAGATTTTGCGCATCGTCTTGAACGGCTTCACCTACGAGACGCAGTTCATCGTGGACACTGCTATCCGTAGCGTGCGTCTAGCCCGCGCGGTGCTCGACGCGGCGGGAGTGATGACCGATTCCACGATGACGCCCGGCAGTTCCGTGGTCGAGGCGACTTTGGGTGAGGCGGCCCAAGAGGTCATGTCCGGCCCCGGCAGCCGGCTCCATCTCGGCTTCTACGCCGCCATCGACCCCATGGCACCCTCCTCGATAGCCGACTTGAGTGCTTCGCCGGGCCCGGGCGCGGGCCAGGTCTCGCTCAACTGGACGGCGGTCGGCGACGACGCGGGCGTGGGCACGGCCATGAAGTACGACCTGCGCCGCTCGACCTCGCCGATCACCGGCGACGCGGATTTCGCCTCGGGCGCTGTCGTGGCGCTCTCGACCTTCCCAGCGATGGGCGGAACCTCTCAGCGGGCCGTCATTTCGAGCTTGGCGGACGGGACCACCTACTACTTCGCGATCAAGGCGCTAGACGAGGTGCTCAACGCCTCCCCGTTCGCAAGTGCAGCCTCCGCGAAGACTTTGGAAGTCGCTCGGAGCGCGGACCTGACGAACGGCCGGCCCACGGTCGAGTTCCTGTCTTTCGTGACCGGGGTGACGGTCACGCAGGTGTCCACGACCACGAGCTTCCCGGCCCTGGCTTTGGCTACTTCGGCCGCGTCCGCACAGGGCCTGCTCTTCTACAGCACGCTCTACGACATCGTCTCTCCCGACCCGAGCCTTCCTGGAGGCGCTACAATTCAGTTCCGCTACCTGGACCCCGGCGACCCGACCTTCGAAGCGAACCTGCGCGTCTATGAGTTCAAGGAAAGTCTCGGTCAGTGGGTTTTGATCGCCGACATCGGGCCCGAGTCGAGCTCGGACCTCTTTTTCCTGCCCATCCCGGGACTTTCCTTCTACGCGATCATGTTCCGCGACGCCGCGGCGCCGATCACCTCCCTTGAGCCTCGCGGCGGCCGGCAGTTCGTCGGGGACAACGGCGCGTTTTTTGCCTCCACGGCCACGGTCTATGGCCTGACCGCGCGCGACCCGCCTCAGGGCGGGTTCCCGGCGAGCGGCGTGGCGCGCACGGAGTATCGCGTGGACTCCTCGAACGCGCCCTTTACGATCCTTGCCTCAACCGGCGTGATCAGCCTGACGAGCGGCGTCCACACCGTGCAGTTTCGAAGCGTGGACAACGCGGGCAATGTCGAGCCCGTTCGCAGCGCGGTCATCGCGGTGGACGCCGCCGCACCGGTCATGAGCATGGTCGTGGACGCGCCGACCGTGCCCTCGCCGGGTGGCTTGGCCGTCCTGAGCTCCACCGCGACCTTGACCCTCAGCTTTCAGGACCCGCTTCTTCCGGGAGGTTCTCCCGGAGGAGGCTCCGGTGTAGCGAGCGTCTCCTACCGCCTGGACGGCGGCAGCTTGACCGCCGCTTCGGCGTCGTTCAGCCTTTTCCTCGGGACGGGTACGCATATGCTCTTTTTCCTGGCGCAGGATAATGTCGGCAACCTGCTCGACAACACGACCGTGCCCTTGCGCGTGGTGGTGGGAGACGCCCTTCCGCCGCGCACGACGACCGAGCTCGGGGTCCCGAGCGCCGGGGCGGACCCGATATATGTCACCAGCGCTACCCCCATCGTGTTGCGCTCAGTGGACGATCTTCTCCAACTCAGTGACGGCGCGGGCCTGGGTATCGCGTTCCAGGAAGCCACGCTGACGAGCCTCTCCAGCGGCACGGCCCGCACGTTGCACTTCTCGGCGGCCGTCTCGACTGTCCTGGCGTCAGCGGAAGCGGACGGCCTCTACGCCTTGAGCTTCTTCGCCGAGGACGTGGCGGGCAATCGCGAGACGGTGCGGCGGACCACGATTGCCGTGGACAATACCCCGCCGTTGACTGCCCTTGCAACCGGAAGCCCCAGCTTCACCGGCTCGCGGCTCTTCGTCTCCACGCGCACACTTCTGAGTTTCAACGCCACGGACCCGGTCATCGACGCAGCCGCCTCCGGCGCGGCGCGCACGCTCTACGCCGTGGACGGGGGGAGCCTCACGCTCTTCGCCGCCAGCTTCAGCTTGACCGGCGGCACGCGTTCTCTCGCCTTCCAGAGCTTCGATCGCTTGGGCAACGCCGAGGTCCTGCGCTCCGCGTTGGTCGCCGTGGACGCCGATGCGCCCGCGACCGCCGTCTCCTTCCTGGGCGCGGTCGCCTCGGGGTCCTCCCAGACCGTCCCAACGAACGCGGACGCCTTCCTCTCGGCGGCGTCGTCCGTGCTCCTGGCGGCGGGGGAGACCGGCTCGACCGAGACCGCCTCTGGCGTGGCCCTCACGCGCTACCGCCTCAACTCCGGCGCCTTCCAGGTTTACGGCGGGACGTTCCCGGTCGCGACCGAGGGCCTGCACCTGCTCGAGTTTCAGAGCCTCGACCGCGTGGACAACGAGGAAAGCCTGCGCTCGATGCGTGTGGCGGTGGACACGACCCCGCCTTCTATCGAACTGGTCGCGCGTGGCCCCTCCTATCCGGCCGGCGGGCGGTTGTTCGTGTCCTCCACGTCGGTGTTGGAACTTATCGCGACCGACCCGGTCTCCGCAGGCGTCGCCTCCGGCGTGGGAGCCGTCGAGTTCCGAGTGGACGCCGCCTCCACGTCGCCGTTCTCGGTTTTCAACTCGTCGTTCGTCCTCCAGGCGGGGCCGCATCTCGTGGAGTTCCGGGGGCGCGACCGGGTCGGCAATCAATCGGCGGTCGTCGCGCGGGACGTGTTCGTGGACACCACCCCCCCGGTCTCGATCTTCACGGCTGGCAGTCCCCAGGCCGACCTCGGCGGCGGCGTCCTGCTCGTTTCTCCGCATACGCCGATCCTTATCATCTCGACCGACCCGGCGGCGGGCGGCGCGGCTTCGGGCGCGCACGAGACTTTCGTCGCGGTGGATAACGGTGCCTTCACGGTATCCGTGGTGACCTTCACTGTGCCCGGTGAGGGGCCCCGGACCTTGCGCTTTTTCGCTCGGGACAATGTCCTCAACACCGAGGCGACTCAGACCATCTCTTTGGTCGTGGATGGCACCCCGCCGGTCGCGGCCTTGCTCTCGCCGTCGCCGGCCGCCGTCGGTATCGACCAGGCCTTCGGACGCGGGCTCGTTGCCGTGGTCGCGACGGTCTCGGATCTGCACCTGAGCAGTTACACCTTGGAGTTTGCCGCCGGCGTGGACGCACAAAGCGGCTTTGCCGCTATCGCCGCGGGCACGGCTCCCGTCGCGCGCGGCGTGATCGCCCGTTGGGACACCTTAGCACTTTCCGGGTTCTACACTTTGCGGTTGAGCGCCGCCGATTTCCTGGGAGCGGTCTCGCTCAGCACGGCGAGCGTCTTCATCGGCGATCCGGGTGCTGTGCTCGTCATCAAGAATCGGGAGGGTCACGGAGACAAGGATGAACTGCTCGACAAGCCGGAGGGCGTGGCCGTGGGTGCTGACGGCGCCATCTTCGTCGCCAACACCGGCAAGGACCAGGTGCTCAAGTTCGGACCGCAGGGGACCTTGCTGGCGGCCTTTGACGGCGCCACGGCTCTCATCCCGAACAAGCGCGGCAATAAGAAGGATGACGACGACGAGCACGGAAAACCAGAGTCCATCACCTTCAAGAAGCCCACGGGCTTGGCCGTGGACGAGGATTCCAACATCTACGTCGCGGACCGCAACAACAACCGCGTCGTGGTGCTGAGCTCCGCGGGCGTCGTCCTGCGCTCACTCGGCCGCACGAATCCCCAGGGCCGCTTCATTCCCGGTAAAGGGCCGGGCGAGTTCAATAAGCCGACGGGTGCCGCAGTCTCGCCGACGCGCATCGCCGTGGCCGACCGCAACAACGGCCGCGTGCAGGTCCTTGACCGCGGCTTCGCCTTCCTGTTCGACATTAAAATCGGCCAAGTCGCGCCCGTCTTGTCTGGCGGCGAGGAGGATGACGAGGACAACGGGCCTTTCGGCGTCGCGTGGGGGCCCGACGGCTCGCTCTACGTGACGGATGAGGGCGGCGATCGCGTTCTCGTCTTCGATTCTCAGGGCGCGCTCTTGGCGAGCCTCGGCTCCGAGGGTTCGGACTTGGGGCAGTTCCAGTCGCCCAAGGGCTTGGGCGTGAGCGCTTTGAGCTATCTCTACGCGGCGGACAGGGCGAACAAGCGCGTCCAGAAGTTTGATCCCTTCCGCAATGCCGTCCTGGCCTTCGGCTCCTCTCTCGGTCTTGAGCAGCCGACCGGGCTGGCGCTCGACGCAGCCGGCTTCCTCTATCTCACGGACCGCAAAAACGACCGCGTGCTCAAGCTCGGCCTGCCCGCGCCGACGACCGTCGTGACGGCCCCGCCGCCGGACACGGGCAAGGTCAAGAAGGGCAAGATGTCGCGCGAAGGTGGAAAGCTGACTCGGCCCGACCGCGTGACGGTCGAGGTCCCCGCCGGGGCCCTCAGCCAAGAGCTCGAACTCAGTATCGAGCCCGAGAAGACGGCGGACCCTGAGGAGGAAAGGCGCAAGAGACAGGCCAAGGACGAAAAGAAGCTGGTCGCCGTCTCCGAGGGCGTCGAGTACGGCCCCGAAGGCACGGTCTTTAACGCCCCGGTCACGATCACCTTGGTCTACGATCCCAAGACCCTGCCCGCGGGAACGCGCGAGGAAGACCTCAAGGTCCACTACTGGAATCCGGGCAAGTCCGCATGGGAAGAGTTCCCGTCCGTGGTCGACAAGGACCTGCGCACGGTCAGCGCCAAGACGCTGCACTTCTCTCTCTACCAGGTCATGGGCAGCGGCTCGGTCGCTGCGGCCCAGCCGCTGGCGGCAGACTCAAGCTTCGGCCTCAAGGCGGCCTATGCCTTCCCCAACCCCGTGCGCGGAGCGGGCGCGGCCACCATCCGCGTCCAGCCGGGGGTGGCCGATTCAGTCGAGGTGCGGGTCTACGACATCTCCGGACGCAAGGTGCACGAGTCCTCCGCCTTCACCGACCGCGGCGCCTTCGACGACGGTAACGGGCTGGGGGCGCAGTTCACCTACGACCACCTCTGGAACGTGTCGGGCATCGGCTCGGGCGTCTACACCTATATCGTCGTCGCGCGAAAGGCCGGACAATCGGACATCCGCAAGACGGGACGCATAGGCGTCATTAAATGAAAACTCTCGCTCTCGCCGTCATTCTTGCGCTCGCTGCCTCGGGCTCCCAGGCTGCCGAAACGGCGTCGTTTCTGAACGTCGGAGTGGGCGGGCGGGCGCTGGGCATGGGCGGGGCGGCCACCGCTCTGGCTGACGACGTGAACGCTCTCTACTGGAATCCGGCCGGCCTCGCGAGGCTCGGCAAGCGGGAGATCGGCGTAAGCCATGCCGAGATGTTCGAGAGCACGCGCCTGGACTTCCTGGCCTACGCGCATCCGACCTCGCAGGGCACTTTCGCGGCGGGGCTCACCTACCTCAGTCAAGGCAAGATCGAGGGCCGCGACAGCCTGGGGCGCCAGACGGCGGGTTTCGACGCCTCGGACGCGGCCGTCAGCGTCGGCTATGCCCGGAAGCTTGAAGTCGCGGACGTGGGCGCCGCCTTCAAGTATCTTCGCAGCCATATCGGGGGGGCGGAGGCCCAGGGGGCGGCCGTGGATGTCGGCGCTAAGCGGGAGTTCGGCCGCGTGAGCGTCGGCGCAGCTCTACGCAACCTTGGCCCCGGCCTCAAATTTTCCGATGAGCGCAATGACCTGCCCCTGCGGCTGGCCGTCGGCGCGGCTTACAAGTTTGCGGGCGGGCACGCGGCCGCGGCGGAGATCGTCAACGGTCCGCGCGGCGCGGGGACGGATGTTTCGTTCGGCGGGGAGTACCAGGCCGTCAAGAACCTCTATATGCGCGCGGGCTACACGACTCTGACGACGGCGACGGGCGGCGCGAGCTTCGACGCGGCGAGGGGTCTGACCTTTGGCCTCGGTTTTCGCGACGAGAGGTGGAGCTTGGATTACGCGATCCTGCCCAGCGGTGAACTCGGCCGGTCGCATAGGGTATCATTGGGCGCGCGTTTCTAATCGATGGAGGCTGACATGATCATCTTACGCATGAAGAGAGCCGGGGCGCTGGCCGCCCTCCTATTGGCAACCGCGCTGACACCCGCGGGGGCCGTGCCGCCCGGCTTCAACATCCAGGGACGCCTGACCGACGCCAACGGCGTCAACCGCGAAGGGAACTACTCGATCAAGTTCACCCTCTACGACGCTCCGACGGGCGGGACCGCGCTCTGGACGCGTACTTATACGGCCCTGACGGTGCGAAACGGCAACTTCCAGACCGTCATCGGCGACACGGCCGGACAACCCATGTTGAGCGACGTATTCTCCACGGGGGACTCTCGCCATCTGGAGATCCAGGTTCTTTCCGGGCCGGGCGTCTCGAGCCCGGAAGTGCCGCTGGTGCCCAGGCAGCAGCTTGTCAGCGTGCCTTACGCCTTGCGCGCGGGGACGGTGGACAAGGCGGATGTCGTCTCGTCCACGGGGAATATCGTTTTCCAGACCGCGGGCGTGGAGAGAGCGAGGATCACGGCCACTGGCGGGTTCGGAGTGGGCACCTCGACGCCGGCCTATTCATTGGACGTGGCTGGGGACATCAATATTACGGGTACGATTCGACGGAACGGGACCGCGCTCGGCGGCGTGAGCTTCGGCGGGATGTTCGTAACGGTCAATTCTCCGACGGGCACGTGCGCGTGGCCCAATCCCGCCGTGGGTGGATGCGGATGCCCCGCTGGCTTCAAAGACAGCTACTACCAATTCTACCAGCCCGGGTGCGTCAACTGCGGTTGGTCGGCCGGCTACACGGTGCTCGTCCCCGGCTATGTCACCTGGAACTTCATGCATCAGTGCTGGCAATAATCAGATATTGAGACGGAGGGGACATTCAATGAAAACTCTTGGAATTGCGTTGATGCTGGGCGTCGTCATGTTGGCGGGAAGCGCCAGGGCGGCCTACGTCGCCCCTTTTCCGGCGCGGGCGCACTGGTCTCAGTCAGGAGACATCGGTGCGATGGTGCTCGGACCGCGAGCCATGACGGTCTTGCGAATGGACGGAACCATAACGGCCGCGGTATCGACGGATGAAGATATCTCGCTGGTCGACTTGGCTGCGGACGGGAGCCGGCTCGCTTACGCGACGGGCACGAAGGTTCATATCATCCTGGCGGACGGCACCGTGGTCGCTTCGCTGCCCGCGGCCTCCTGCTTGGCGCTACATTGGTCCGCGAACGCCGCAAAGCTGCTGTACACGTCCATTGAAGACGGCGCGGTCGCGGGCCAAAAGCGGCTGGTGGTATACACCGTCGATGCCGACGGGTCGAACAAGAAGAGTATCCTGTCTCAGTCCTACGCGAGTTCCGGACCTTAGTTCGGCAGGCTAAACACCGCTACCAGCTCGTAGCGAATCCTGCGCCGTAAAACACCGATTCGGTGTGGAAGGAGGTGGGTCCGGCTCGCAGCGTCGGCCCGCCGAGATATCGGACCTCCAGGCGCGGACGAAAGAAACGTCCGGGGAAGAACTCGATTCCACCGCCGAGCATCGGCACGACCGTAAAGACCCTCTTATCTTCGTTGGACGAGACTGAACCAGCCGTCTGATAGTTGTTGGTCGCACGCAGGAAGCTGAACCCGGCGGCGAGAAAAGGAGATACGGTCGACGGATAAAAGAAATTCTTCTTGAACCACATCGGGAGGACGAACTTCGCGTCGACGTCGTTCGTTTCGATGACATGGCTGGGGGGGATGGTCAAGGGACTTCCATAACTGCCCTGGGCGCTGCCGCCGCGGCTGAAGACCCCGAAGAGGACTTCCGCGCCCCAGCCGTCCTGAAAGGTGACGTTCCAAAGCAAACCCGCGCCGAAGGACTCCTCGCGTCGGCCCAGAACCTTCTGGCTGCCGCTCTGGACGGCGCCTATGGTCCCCAAGGCGAACAGCTTCCTCTGGCCGACGAATTCGACGCGGTCTCCCGGCGCCGTGGTTTTCGCGTTGCGATTGTTGAAATCCTCAAATCGGTTGTAGAGCCGGCCTGAGGATTGGAAGTCCCCCATGCCGTGTATCTCCAGCATTCCCTTGTAATGGTTGCTTGAATCGTAGACCCGGTAGAGATCGCGTTCCTGGACCTCGTGCATCGTTCCACGGTCGATCATGGCGCGGCCGTTTTGAACGGCGGTCACTTCTCCCAGGCGCTTCTGATCGAAGGTGTAGCGCTCGCTGAACTTGAACTTCTGCACCTTAGGGTTCTGTAAAAGCGTAGGGGGAAGCTCCCCGGCGGCGCCGTCAAGGGAGACTTCTGCGCCGTTCGGGATATCCTTCTTGCCGGCGACGATCGCGCCGTAATAGTAAGCGGGATCGGAGCGCGAGAGCATCTCGCCGAGCGCGGCGGGGATGCGGTCCGGACCGATGTAGACCGGCTGTCCGGGGACGAGGGGCTGGCGGGACTCAATGACGAGTTTGGTGCTCTGCCGATCGTGGAAGCTGGCGATGACCTTGGCGTGGGGCGTTTCCGCCGCGGACGCCCGCGCCAAAGCAGAAAAAGCGACGGCGGCCATCAAGCCCAGTGTTGTTATTTTCTTCATTCTGTGTCAGGCGAATGTACTGCTAACATAACATAAGACATCTGCCGGCTCAATGGTGTTTTTGAGTTTCGAGAGGAGGCCGCCCGACGTTGGGTGACCCTCTTGCTTTATCATGAAGGCGCGATGATTTCCAAGAAGCCCTCGCGGCGTCGGCCCACATCGACGCGCTTGAGCCAGGTACTCAACCATGCCTTGCGCTCCCGGGGCGAGTGCATCAGCCCGCGACGTGGGCGATACGCGCTCAAGGAATGATGCGCGGCAGTCGGGAGCATGCCTGTTTTTCAGCGTAGTGTTTGCGTAGTGTTTCGAGGTCCAAAAGGCACTACGAGACAGGATGGATCAGGAGTCTTCTCGACGAGAAAATGTTCGGCGAAATTTCTCGGAGGGGCGGAAATCAGATTTCCAGTCGTGCGCCTTCGACCACTCGGCCACCCTTCCTACGAACGGGATTATACTGATTTTCAGGGCCGGGGGGCGGTTTGCGCCTCGAGGCGGTCAGCGATCTCGCTCGCGCGCGCGGCGTCGGGATCCTGCGGCGCCCAGCGCGCGAAGGCGCGCCAATGCGGAACGGAGTCCGCGGGACGGCCGGCCGCGAGCTCGAGGCGGGCGAGGTTGAAGTTCGCCTGCGGATTCCACGGGGTGAGCGCGAGCGCCCGGCGCAGGCTCGCCTCGGCCTCGCCGGCGCGGCCGTCCTCCTGCGCGGCGAGCGCCGACAGCACCCACGCGTCCGGCGAGCCGGGGTCGCGCTCGAGGCTCGACGCCGCGAGGCGCGCCGCTCCGGCCCGGTCGCCCTGCGTCCACCGCCGGAGCGCGAGGTTGTAGTACGGCAGCGCGAGCGCGGGCCCGAGGCGGATCGCCTCGGCGAGCTGCGCTTCGCCCTCGGCGGGGCGTCCGGCGACGATCAGCTCGGTCCCGTAGGCCGCGCGGGCGCGCGCCGACACGGGATTGCAGGCGAGGACGCGCTCGTAGTACGGCAGCGCGCCGCGCCACGCGCTCACGTACGAGGCGCACGACCACGCCTGCCACGCGAGCAGCGCGGCGCCCGCCGCGAGCGCCGCGCGGGGCCGGGACGCGCGCGCGCGGACCCACAGCGCCCCGAGCCCCGCCGCGAGGCCGAGGCTCGGCAGGTACAGGAAGCGCTGGCCGCCGAGCGAGTCGAGCGGCGCGAGCACGTGCGTCGTCGGAAGCAGGAAGATGGACGGCGCGCAGAGCCAGAACGCCCAGCGCGCGCGGCGCTCGAGCAGCGCCTTCAGCGCGGCCGCGTACAGCGCGGCGAGCAGCAGCAGCGGAGGCCACGAGCCCGGGAGCCCCGGCCTCGCGTCCATGACGAGCGGGCGCGCGAAATCCGGGCACAGGCCGAGCCCCGAGACGCTCGGCCACAGGTAGCGATCGAGCGCGAAGCGCGAGACGGTCAGCGCCGCGGTAAGCCGGTCGGCGAAATACGGACGGCCGCCGCTGAACGGCACGCCGGCGAACCCGAGGCGCGCCGCCAGATAAGCCGCGATCGCCGCGAGCAGGACCGCGTGAACGCGGCGGCGCTCGCGGGACCAGGGCTTAGCGCCGTCGAACGTCCAATCCGACAGCGCGAGGAAGAGCGGAAACAGGAGCGCGTGCTCCTTCACGAACGTCGCGGCCGCGAACAGCGCCGCGCCGCCGGCCAGCCGGCCGCGCGTGACGGGCCGCTCGAGCAGGAGCCACGCCCAGAGCAGCAGCGCGGCCGAGAGCAGCTCGGAGCGGCCCGTGAGCGCCGCGACGGCCTCGGCGTGCGAGGGCATCACCGCGAAGGCGAGGGCCGCCGCCGCCGCCGCCTCGAACGAGAGCTTCCGGCGGAGCGCCAGGAACAGGAGCGCGCACGAGGCTAGGTGCAGCAGGAGGTTCAGCGCGTGCATCGGCCGGGCGTCGCGGCCCGTCGTCAGGCGCTGCGCGAGGAAGGTCAGCATCAGCAGCGGGCGGTACTCGTGCACGGCCGCCGCGCTTCCGTAAGCCGCCTCCCAATACCCCGTGCGGACGAGCGTTCCGGCGCCGGCCGCCCCGGCGTCGAGCAGCGCGCTGCGCCCGACGATCCAGGCGTCGTCGTGAAGGTACGCCCGCTGGAAGAGCGTCGCGCCGTAGGCCGCGGCGCACAGCAGCGCGCACGCCGCGACGACCGCAGCGCTCCTGTTCACGCGAAGGTATCGGACCATGGGGACATTATCCTACTTTACCGTTCATGCCTCCGTCGAAGGATAAAGGCTCCCTCGTGTGGGCCGCGGCCGCGGCCGGGTTCGCGCTCATCGCGCCGGCGCTCCTGCGCGGCGAGGGGCTCCTCGCCACGGCCGCGCTGTGGCGCGTGCCGCCGTGGAACGCCGTGCTCGAGGCGCGGCCCGGAGCCGGCCTGCTCGCCGATCAGCTGCTGTATCTCGCTCCATGGCGCCAATTCCTTCGCGAGGAGCTGCTGACGGGGAGCTTCCCGCTGTGGAACCCGTTCATCCTCGCGGGCGTGCCCTTCGCGGCGTGTATCCAGGCCGCGCCGTTCCATCCGCTGAACGCCGGCCTTTTCTGGCTGCCCGCGGTTCCGTTCAGCCTGGTTTCGGCGTTCCTCAAGATCTTCTGCGCCGCGTTCTTCATGGGGCTGCATCTCGAGCGGCTCGGCGCGCCGCGCCGCGGCGCGATCCTGGGCGCGGCCGTCTTCTCCTTGGGCGGCTTCATGGTCGCCTGGCTCGGACATCCGCACACGAACACCGCCTGCCTGCTGCCGGCGCTGTTCTGGTCGCTGGGCCGCCTCGCGGATCGTCCCTCCTTTCGGAACGCGGCGCCGCTCGGCCTCTTCGCGGGCCTCGCGCTGCTCGGCGGCCATCCGCCGACGATGTTCCACGTCTTCGGCG
>Ga0163144_10011571_pt1 | contig 18656 bp, 4 predicted proteins | sample OliLak19BULKMAT1_FD_123175 | JGI IMG/M metagenome (GOLD analysis project Ga0163144, IMG submission 123175) | Freshwater microbial mat bacterial communities from Lake Vanda, McMurdo Dry Valleys, Antarctica - Oligotrophic Lake LV.19.BULKMAT1 | ecosystem: Environmental > Aquatic > Freshwater > Lake... | reverse complement strand
ATGTTTTATTAGATGGTAATAAATACATAATTGGCAATGATTTGGTGTTTAGTGTAATTAATCAAAATGAAAATAATATAAACAATTATCTTAAATTTGGAATTGAAATTTGTGAAGATTTATGGTCAATCAAGCCTCCCAGTGATGACCTTGCTCTCAATGGTGCAGAATTGATTTTTAATCTTTCTACAAGTAGTGAAGTAATTGGCAAGTCTGATTACAGAAGAAATTTGGTCAAAATGCAATCTGCCAAAACTATGTCCGCTTATATTTATTGTTCGTCAAATATGTATGAAGCATCAAATGATTTGACTTTTGCCGGACACAATATCATTGTAGAAAATGGCGAAATATTATTAGAAAGTGATAAATTTAATTTTGAAGGTGAGTTCAATGTAGTTGATATTGATTTGGATATCATAAGAAATGAAAGAACAAAAAACCATACCTTTGGCAGAACTAAAGCATCTAAAAAAGCGAAAGAAATAATTTTTGAATATAGTGGTTTTGAAGCTCAAAATAATTTTTTGAGGGCAGTAAATAAAGATGTATTTTTCAATTTGAGTACTAATAGTGATGAATTTGTAAAGAACGTAATTGAAATACAATCCAATGCTTTAATAAGTAAATTAAAAAAAATTAATAAACCAGTTGATTCGTCTAAGGTCGTAATAGGGGTTTCTGGTGGATTGGACTCTACCTATGCTTTATTGATTACTCAAATAGCATTTTTAAAGTCTGGAATTGACCCCAAAAATATTTACGCTATAACTATGCCTGGTTTCGGTACGTCCGAGAGTACTAAAAGTTCAGCAATAAGTCTGGCACAGTTTTTGTCTAATTCTTTGTTAGAAATACCTATAAATCAAGCGGTAGAGTTGCATTTCAGGGATTTGAATTATGACAAAAAGAGTTTGAATACTGTTTTTGAGAATAGTCAAGCAAGAGAAAGAACTCAGATATTGATGGATTTCGCCAATAGTGTCAATGGAATTGTAATTGGAACGGGTGATTTGTCAGAATTGGCAATTGGGTGGTGTACTTATAACGCAGACCACGTTTCGATGTACAATCTAAATGGGGGAATACCCAAAACAGTTATCAAATATATCATAAAGTATTTTTCGAATATCGAAAACCTGAAAAAATATAATATATTAGATAACACTAATGGTACTAATGAAACTATTGACTTAGAAAAATTTTGTTCTCTTTTAAATAAGATTTCTAATACTGAGGTGAGTCCTGAGTTATTACCATTAGAAAATGGTGAAATAACTCAAAAAACAGAAGAAATAGTTGGACCTTATGAATTAATTGATTTCTTTCTGTTTTATTTTGTTAAATATGGATTCAAGCCCTCGAAAATACTTTTTTATTCTGAAATTGCATTTGAAAATTTATATGACAAATCAACTCTTAAGAAATGGCTCAAAATATTTCTTAAAAGATTTTTTACCAGTCAGTATAAACGTAATCTTATGCCGGATACAATTAAAGTTTTTCCTATTGCTTTATCGCCAAGAGGTGATTGGAGAGCTCCAAGTGAATTAGATTTTAATAATTGGCTTGACGAGTTAGAACAAGATGAGTTAGAGCAAGAATGATTTTCTATAAAATTAAATTGATTAGTAAGTGAATTTTAAATGACAATTATTTGAATCATAAACTTACTACTTAGAATTAAAAATAAATACTATGAATATACAATTTTCTGAAAATAATCCAATTAAAATTGTAATGGCAGATGACCACGAGGTTGTCCGTGCGGGTATTAGAAGATTAATCTCTGTTGATAAATCAATTCAAATAATTCAAGAAGCGCCAAACGGTAAAGTTTTGGTTGAAATGGTGGGTGATTACGAACCTGATTTAGTTTTGACTGATATTATGATGCCAATAATGGACGGTATCAGTGCAACAAAGATAATCAAAGAAAAGTATCCCGCTGCTTATGTTATTATGCTAACAGCTTATGAAGATTCGTATCATCTCGAACAAGCCCTTTCGGCTGGTGCTGATGGCTACCTTTCCAAAGATGTTGGTGCAAAAGAACTTTTGGATTCTATTCATAATGTAATCAAAGGTGAGCGAGTTTTTAGTAAGTCTATTATTAAATTATTACAAAATAAATATGTGCCCGAAGGTACTTTTGAGAGTACACCTATTGTTATAACCAAAAGAGAACAAATTGTATTAAATTTGGTGGCTGTGGGTAAAACAAGTTCGCAAATTGCCGAAGATTTAAGCTTAAGTGTTAGAACTGTAGAGTCTCATAGATATAACATTATGCAAAAATTAGGTATTAATAATGCAGCAAGATTAGTTAGGTATGCTGTATTTAATCTTAGAAGTGATGATATAGATAAAAATATTCACAAAACAGAAAATGTATAGTTAAACGACATTTTTTAAGTTTATTTTAAAAAATGTTACTAAGTATTTATACGTAATTATTTTTGATTAATAAATATTAATTTTACGTTGGAGATTTTACAATTTCCAGAAAAGTATCTAAATGAGTTCTGAGTTCAAAAAATAAAAAATATATGCAATTAAAAAGGGGAGAATCCCAATGATAAATTTTAATACAATTTATAAAAATAAACATAAAATCAAACAAAATAACACAAAAAGTTATTTGGTCTTTTTGTGCTTAATTATAACATTTGTTTTGTTTAGCAACAGAAATTTACTGTCTCAAACAGAGAATGTTGGTATTGGAACAATTACTCCAGATAATTCGGCAGTTTTGCACATTACCTTTAGTAATCCTGCAAATCCAAAAGGATTATTAATTCCAAAATTGACAACTGTCGAAAGAAACAGTATTACAAATCCTGCAACAGGACTACTTATATTCAATACTACAACTAATGCTTTTGAATATAATTCTGGTATTCCCGCTACTCCAGTATGGGCAGCAATTTTTGCTTCTGGGAATTTAACTTTAGCAAATGGTAGCATATATATTGGTAATGTAAGTGGTCAGGCAATTGGTGTTACTCCAACAGGCGATGTCTTAATTACGAATGCTGGATTAACCACAATTCAACCAAATGCAGTAACAACTGGAAAAATATTAGACGGAACAATTTTAGCTGCTGATTTGGCAGATGGTGCCGTTACGACAACTCAAATATTAGATGGCACAATTGCGACAATTGATTTAGCAGATAATTCAGTAACTGGAGCCAAAATACCTATTGATGCAGTTAATGGCACAAAATTAAGTTTGACTGGTGAAGCAGCTGGCTCAATGATGTATTTTAACGGTACTGACTGGGTAAATTTAGGAGTTGGAACTAATAATCAACAATTAAAAATTACTACTGGTGTCCCAGCTTGGGCGACTGACAATTCATTATCAACAACTTTAGCAAGTGGACAAATATTTTTGGGTAATGTCTCAAACGTTGCAACAGCAGTTACTCCAACAGGTGATGTTACAATTACGAATGCTGGTGTAGCAACTATTGCAAATAATGTAGTAACAACTGGAAAAATATTAGACGGAACAATTTTAGCTGCTGATATGGCAGATGGTTCAGTTACAACTGGAAAATTGGCTGATGCGGGTATTACTGAAATAAAAATTGGTAATCAACAAGTAACAGTTGATAAAATAGCTACAAATTCAATTATTGAAGCAAAAATTCAAGATGGTGCCATCACTTCGGTTAAAATCTCAGATGGAACAATCGTAAATGCAGATATAAGTGCAACAGCAGAAATAGTTGTAACAAAACTTGGTAATGGTACAAACGACCAATTAATCAGAACTAATGGCACAAATGTAGAATGGTTCACTCCAACATTTGCAACAACAAGTAGTGCAGTCGGTGGAGATTTATCAGGCACGATAGCAGATGCTCAAATAATAGCAAACGCAGTAACAAGTGCAGAAATTGCTGATAACGCAGTCGGTAATTCGGAATTAACTGACAACGCTGTAAATACTGCAGAATTAACAGATGTAGCAGTTACGGCTAACAAAATTGCAAACGATGCTGTAACTACTAATAAAATATTAAATTTAAATGTAACAAGTGCAAAAATAGCTGATGACGCTGTAACAAGTGCAAAAATAGCTAACGCTGCAGTATTGAGAATTAATATAGTTGATGATGCAATTAATACTGCAAAAATAGCAGATGACGCTGTAACTAACGCAAAACTTGCTGGAAGTATAAATCCTAATAAAATTACTGTTGCTGATACACAAATATTTGTTGGTAATGCGTCTAATCAAGCGGCTTCTGTCGCTCTTAGTGGTGATGCAACTATTATAAATACTGGAGCATTGACTGTGAGTGCGATACAAGGTATCGCAGTTTCTACCACAGACCCAACAGCTAACCAAGTATTAGCATACAATAGCACAAACTCAAGATGGGAACCAAAACATCTTGGTATAGAGAGAAAATCGAGAGTTAGAGCTTTCTTAAATACAAATCAATTAGTGGCTGATGCTACTGAAACCAAAATAATTTTCAACTCAGAAGATTTTGACACAAATACAGAATTTAATACAACTACTGGTATTTTTACAGCAAAAATAACTGGTTATTACCAGGTAAATTCTAGGATTAGATTTGATTTAATTTCTATTGCAAGTGGATCAAACCGCTATGGCTTGATAGCAATTTATAAAAATGGGGTATTAAATACTTATGGAACAAGAATGGCTTTATCAACCACTGCTTTGACTCCTTTTAATTTGAGAAATGATGGTTATGTCGTTTCAGACATAGTCTTTTTAAATGTTGATGATACACTTGAAATTAGAGGTTATCAAAATTCTGCTACTGCTAGAAATGCAGTTTCTGGCTCAGCAGAATCTTATGTATCTATTCATTTATTGAGTGAATAAAAAACTTTGGGAACCCCACCCCAGCCCTCCCCATAATGTAGGGAGGGAGTAAGAAAAAAAGGGGAAAGTGTGAGAGATTAGTTCATGCAAGAGGGCTTGCCCCCTTGTCTTGAAAAAAGAAAGAAAAGAATGCAAATGAGTGCAGTATAGTTTTGGCTTTGGGAACCCCACCCCGTGAAAATAAATTTTCACGACCCGCCCCGAGGCAGGTATTAGGAGTGGTAAATTGAAAATTTTGTTCTTATTCCCTTGCCCTACTTTTTATAGTAGCGGGGTCAGGGTGGGGTCAAGTAATCTAAAAATTACAGACAAACTTTTTGAATAAAGTAGAAAAGAAAATATGAGAATGAAAATTAATAAAGAGTTAGATATATTATATATTAAATTTGATGAAGATAAAATAATAGAATCTGAGTTAAAAGAAAAAGATTTAATAATAGATTATAATATAGATGGGAAAGTGGTAGGTTTAGAATTATTAAATCTAAGTTCAAGAGTAAATAAATTAGATTTTAATAATTTAATTTTAGAAACAGTATAGTAGTTTTAGTTCATGCAAGGGGGCTTGCCCACTTGTCTTGAAAAAGAAAGAAAAGAATGCAAATGAGTGCAATTTAGTTTTGGCTTTGGGAACCCCACCCCAGCTCTCCCCATAATGTAGGGAGGGAGTAAGAAAAAAGGGGAAGTGTAAGAGTTTAGTTCATGCAATGGGGTTTCCCCCTTGTCTTGAAAAAAGAAAGAAAAGAATGCAAATGAGTGCAGTATAGTTTTGGCTTTGGGAACCCCACCCCAGCCCTCCCCACAACGTAGGGAGGGAGTAAGAAAAAGAGGGGAAGTGTGAGAGTTTAGTTCATGCAAGGGGGCTTGCCCCCTTGTCTTGAAAAAAGAAAGAAAAGAATGCAAAAGAGTGCAATTTAGTTTTGGCTTTGGGAACCCCACCCCAGCCCTCCCCACAACGTAGGGAGGGAGTAAGAAAAAAAGGGGAAGTGTGAGAGAGTTTAGTTCATGCAAGAGGGCTTGCCCCCTTGTCTTGAAAAAAGAAAATATGATTATAAAATTAAATAAAAATAAATTCAATATGATAAGCATAACTACGGTTATGCTACTTGTGTTTGGATTTGTATTAAATTTTAATCAGACCAAAGCACAAGAGATATTAAACTTAAAACAAAGTTCAATATTCTTTATCAATCAAGGTGCGATAGTCCAAGTAAATGGTGGCGTGAATGTAAATATAGCTGCAACTCTTACTCAGTCGGCTATTGCAAATAGTAGATTTTATCTAAATGGTAATTTTGCTCAAAATGGTACATTCAACGCTGGAATTGGTCAAGTAATATTTAATTATTCGACAACAACCGAGATTACCAGTGGCTCATCTATTACATTTAATCAAATTATAATAGACAGAACAAATCCTACCGATGAAGTAATATTCAAAACTAACTTCACTTCAGTATTGGATACAATCAAATCTGGTATATTGGTAGCAGGTAGTGGTTCTGATATTACTATGGCTGTAACAGGTAATTTGGTAATTAATACTAATGGTAATATCAAAACTCAAACTGGGTCTAATACACATAATCTAAATTTATCAAGCAATCTAATAATCAATAATGGTTCATTGGATATGATAAATGGCGGTTCGAGAGTTAATATTAATTTTATTGGTGCAGGCAATGTTTCAATCAGTGGAGCTCAGGCTTCAGGTACAGTGAATTTTGCAGATGTAATTCTAAACAAAACAAATATTACAGATACTTTGAGTTTGTCAAGAGGATTTAACAGTCCAATAACCACTGGATTTATAGAATTAACTCGTGGTACATTAAACTTGGGTGGTACTTTAACTATTAGTGCCGCATTATTTAAGTCCACATCAAATCTAATAACAATTAACTCAAATTCAAGAGTATTTGTAAATAATCCAAACTTGACAATAACTGGTCAAAATTCAAATATATTATTAGATGGCAGTAGATTTACATTTGAATCAGGTACATTAAATGTAGGTAATGGCAGTGCAAACGGTAGTATATTCTATAATAATGGAGTTATCTTTACTCAAACTGGCGGTACATTAACAGTTGGTAAGTCATTTGCAAGAGATTTATCAAACGATAATGCAAATGTAACTTTTAGTTTATCAAATGGTGTTATGTCAGTTGGTGGCGATAGAAGTGATTTGTCAACAAGAGGAGTTTTTGATCTTGGCGGTCCAGCATCTTCATTTAATATGACAGGTGGCGAAATTCGTATTTTGAAAAACTCAAGTAGTTTTACAGGAGCTGATTTCTTCGTAGTGTGTAATAATGGAGCAGTTAATAATGGTACAATATTTTTTGCACCAAATTCAAACGTTAATTCAGAAAATGCTTTTAAAATTAATACAACAAGACAATTACATAATGTAACTATGTTGGATAATAGTGGTGCAGCGACTCCACAATTAGAGCAAATAACAAATAATTTAATTATAAATAATAACTTAATTTTATCAGGTCGTGGATTTGTACAAAGTGCACCAACATTAGAAATTAGAGGTAATTTTACTAATAATGCTACAGTTGGTCCAAGATTTGACCCAAAAACAAATACAGTGTTATTTTCTGGTACAACTTCTAATACAATTGGTGGTAGTGTAGATAGTTTGAGATTTAATAATTTACATATTGACAAAAGTAATTTAAGAAACGTAACGAGTTCCAAACCAATATTTGTAAGTAAAGCTTTAAGATTAATAAAAGAAAACTTATTGATAATGGGTGAGAACAATTTAAGAATTGACACACTTGGCGGTATTTTTGCTTCAAATTCTCCTACCGATACACTTAGAACACAATCGAATTGGGACGGTTTAAATAATCAATTTAGTCCAACAAAACATATTCAATTTAATGGTGAATTGTCCTCTGGTAGAATAATTAGAAATATACCTATTAATATTGCATCTTTTTCAGTTATAAGATTTCCATTTGGAACACCTAATGGATTTTCGAGTATATATATATCACTAAGAAGTAACGGAACTACAGTTTTACCTGGTGGACAAATAAATGTATTACCTGTACAATATCAACATCCAGATATAACAGAACCTGGTGTATCTCTAAAAAAATACTTTAAAGTAGCATCCAATAATATCAATGTACTAACCGGGTCTTACGGATTTAAGATGGAATATATTAGTATTAATGAAGTACAAGGTAATATAAATACTTACGATAAAATATTTTTTAGAACTGCTGGGAATTGGTATGATAATCCTGGTGGAAACTTTGGACTTTCACAATTAAATATAAGCGCTTATTTTGCAGAAATTACTGAAATTACATTTAATTACCTAACAGGTGATTGGACAATAGGTCCACGTTCTGCTGCTGAGGCAATATATTATTCTATTGCAAACGGACCTTGGGATAGTGTTGGTACTTGGTCAAGAATTGGTTATGGACAAGCCCCTACAACAACTTATCCCAGAAACAACTTAGATTTAGTTTATATCGGTGATGGCAAAACAGTAACTTTGGATACAATAAACCCAGAATTAAGAGGAGTTTATGTACAAAATACTGGTAGATTAAACATGTTAGCCGATACTTATATCAAGCCAGCTGTTGATAATAAAGATACATTAACTATAGAAGCAGGCGGTACTCTTGGTATCGGAGATGCTAATGGAATAACTGAAGTATCAAATTCTGGTAATGTTAGAAATTCAACTAGAATTTATAACTCATTAGGCAGGTATATATATAATGGTACAACAAATCAAGTTACTGGTAATGGATTACCTAATCAGGTAAGTTCATTAACTATAGAAAACACTGGAGCAACAGACTCAACTATTACTCTTACTCGTTCGGTAGAAATAAAAGATTCGTTAGTGATAAATAGAGGTAGGTTAAATATAGTTACTTCGAGTTGTGATGGCGAAATTCCAAACAGGACTATGATAATTCGTGGTGGGGAACTTTTGTGTGCTACCTTCCCAACAAAATATTTGTCACCAACTTTTACTGCTGGTACAATTAATTTTGGTGGTACATCATCGTTTACAATTCCGTCAGCTGGTAATGCTTCAACTCCCGTTAATCAATATTTTAATCTTAAAATATCAGCGAATGTTTCATCTAACTCTAATATCACATTAGACCCAACTGGCGAAATAAAGGTATCTAATAACTTTGATATTTCACAATTAGTTTTTAATCCTATTCCTGTTTCTCAGAGGTTCATTAATTCAGGTTCGACTGTAAATTTTAATGGCACAGGTGACCAAATTATTCCAAGTGGATATTCGACTCCAACTAATTTGGTTTACAGATTAAATTATGATAATATTAGAATTTCAGGTAGTGGTATCAAAACTTTTGGTAACCCCAATGACCTTACTGGCAATAATGGTATTAATAACTTTGTTGATATTAACGGTAATGTTTTAGTAACTGCAGCTACCTTAAATAGTGGTAATTATAATTTAAGAATTAGAAAAAATTTCACAGTTAGCCCTGGTGCAATTTTTCAATCTGGTACAGGAAGAATATTATTTAATACTTCTGGTAATACTAATCAGATTACTTTAAATGGTCAAGAGTTGTATGATTTGGAAGTAGAAGATAACTCATCTTCTGGGGTATTGCAATTTATGGATGATGCTACAATAAATAATAATTTTATTGTAAATGTATCAAAAATTAAAACAACTACTCAAACTATTAACATTAAACGTGATTTTACTCAAAATGGAATTTTGGACTTAGGTACTGGTACGATTAATATGAATGGTACTGTAGACCAAAATCTGACTTATACCGGTTCTGGTTCTTTTTATAATTTATCTACTAATAAAACATCTGGAAATGTAATAATTTCAGGTAGCAATAGACTAATAGTTACTAATCAATTGACTTTAACTCAAGGTAATATCGGTGGAAGACTTACTAATTTTGCAATACAAGTAAATGGTACAATATCAAGACCTGGTGGAACGCCAGGGCATATTGATGGACCACTTAGATTAAACTTTGGTATTGGTGCTGTTGCTAATACTACTTTCCCTGTTGGTTTGGGTAATGATTATAATCCATTTGAAATTCAATTTACTGGCGGTGGTGGTACAGCAGGTTTATTAGAAGTTAATGTAAATACTGATATTGTTGGTGGTGATGTTGATGCTATTATTATTGAAACTGGAAAACCAAATGGTGCTGAATTAAGTTCATCACAAAATATACCTAAACGCTGGGAAATTACTGCTGATATCAGTGCTAATACTTTTGCTTTGGGTGCAAGAAAATATACAGCAAAATTTAACTTCTTGCCAACTGATATCAGAGGTGGTGGTAATACATCATTTTTTGAAGTAAGTCAAAGAAATGGAATTACTAATGCTGGTGGTTGGTTAGGTACTAATACAGGTATTAGAACAGGAAGTAGTGTTTCGATTTTAGATAATGAAATTTTGCCAAGTAATGCAAAACAATTTTTCTATGGTGGTACGCCTGCTAATTTAACTTTCTATTCGGTTGCAAGTGGTAACTGGAGTAGTCCAAGTATTTGGTCAACTGCATCTTATGGTAGTTTGGATTTGGCTCCAAGAGCTCCGGGTGCATCTGATAACGTTAGAGTTGGTGATGGCAAGACAGTAACTTTAGATGTTGCTTACACAGTAAACGCAAGTAAAGTTGTTACAGTAGAAAAAGCTGGGCTTAGCGAATTAGGTGGATATCTAAACTTAGGTACTAATATAATAAGTGGTGCAGGTACATTTACATTAGCAACTGATGGTGCTATTGGTATTGGCGATGCGGCTGGTATCACTACAGCTGGCGCAACTGGTAATATTCAAACAACAACAAGAAATTATAACCCAAGCTCTCATAATAACGCCCACTTTATATATAATGGTGCTGGGGCGCAGGTAACTGGTAACGGATTTCCTCTTACAGTCAAAACATTTAGTGTAGATAAACCAAATGGCACATTAACTTTTACTGGTACTTCGCCAATAATATTTTACATTACAGATAGTTTGTTTTTCAAATCAGGTGCTGCAAATTTCTCTACATTAATTACTAAATTAGGTGGAAACTACCGTATAGCCAATGGATTTACTTGGACACCAGGGACTACTTCAGTAGGTGGGGTTTGGGTAAGCGCAGTAAACACTGTTACAGATGTAAATGATAGTACTAATACTGCTGGTGGTTTTATATTTAATGGTGGTGGTATTCAACATGTATGGAGAGAAGGCGAAACTGATGCTACTTTCTTACTATTTAACAGATTTAGTTCTAGTAAAGCAACTGGTGAAATTATTAGTAATACTAATATAGAAGCAAGACAGTTGTTTTTTCACCCAAGAAACAGAACTAATGTAAATGTAAGAAAATTTAATAAATATTTTAATGTTTATGCTGCTTCTGGTTTTAATGTATTCAGAGTAGGAAATGGTCTTGTTGGTTTTGATAGTTTGCCAGTACAAAGATATGGCTGGTTGAATGGAAGGATGTTAAGATTATTAAATAGTAGAAGACAATTCCCAATTGGAACAGATGATAGATATACACCCGTTGAATTAGAACCAACAGGTCAAACATCTGGTGTGATTGAAATAACTGCTGTAGATGGCGATCATCCTAACTTTAATCAAGCGCAAATAAACAAAAATACTAACGTTCAAAAGTTTTGGGAAATTACCAGACCACTTAATTTGCCAGTGGCTTATCCTACATTTTCATTTGGTGCAACAGGACGATTGAATGTAAGATTAATGTATACTGAAAATGAGCCAAGAGGTGGTATAAACCCAGCAGTTTCTTATTCTGTATTTAGATATACTGGTGCAAGTAATTTATGGGATAGCACTGTCAATATTCAACATATTAATAGGCAAGCATTAGAAACAAGAGCAAATGTTAATTTACCTACTCCATTAAATGACGCTGTTTTTAATACTTTTTCATCTAGATCCAATACTAATGCAATTGTACTAATGGTAGGGCAGGCAGGACAGGGAACGGAAAGAGTATTTTATAGCCGTAGAGATGGCGACTGGGAAGATGAAACTAATTGGTCTTCGGTTGCTTATGGTAATGCTACTAATACTTATAATGATTTCCCAAATCTTGCTTCTGATATTGTAAATATTGGTGGGACTAATGGCGACGACCACAGAATTGTATTGAATTCAAATAGAACTGTTTCGAGTTGTGATGTGGATACAATCCCTGGAGTAGGGCGCGGTATATTAGCAATACAAAATGAGAATGTTTTAGGTGGACGTCAATTCGTATTAAAATTTGGTGCAGAATTAGAACTCGGCTCTGCTGATGGAATAAATGCTTCCGGTTCAATTGGTAATATCCAAGCAACTTTAATTAGAAATTACAACTTTAATAGTTTAAATAAAGGTAGGTTCGTTTATATCGGTACTGGTAATCAAGCCACAGGGACTGGTTTGCCATCTACTGTTGCGAAATTAGAAATCAAAAACACAGGTATAGCTAATAAAACAGTAACACTAAGCAATCCAATTACTATAAATGATACTTTACAACTTACAAGTGGAATTTTACAATTAGCAAATAATGCTAATCCAATGTTTTTGAGAGGGCACCTTAGAAATAATGCAAGTCCTGATGCACTAACAGCAAGTAGTACATCTCATAATTTTACTTTTAGTGGAGACACTTTAGTTCAAAATATATACGGTACAGTTGATTCTACTATATTTAGTATGAATGTAGTGTTAGACAAATCAATTGGTGATGTCTCAATTACTGGTCATAATGTAAGATTTAATCAAAATGTAACTTTTAATAAAGATAATAAATTACGAGTTGTAGATAATAAAGTTTTGACAATGGGTCCAACTAATTCATTTAATACTACTAATGGCGTTTATGGTATTAATAGAATGATTATGGTTAGTGGTAATGCAACTACCGGGCGAGTGCGTAAAGAATTTGCTACTGGTACAAGTGTTAATAGGAATTTTAGATTCCCATTAGGTGAAAATTCTTTAGGCAATAATAGTAGAAGATATAATGAAACGTACTTTGCACTGAACAATATGACATTCAATGCAGATAATATAGTTAATGTGGATTTGAGAGCAACTTATCCTCACCCAAATGCTCCAGTCGGTGCAACAAGTATGTTGAAAAAATACTGGAGTATGAGTTCTGAAAATATCGTTAGAGGTACTGGTACTTCTGATGTAGAATTATTATATAATGATTCTGCTATAACTGGAAATAGAGTAAATTATTTGCCAGTTTCATACAGAAGAGCAGCAGCTGGTGTTTTGCCTGGTTGGTCATTTATATTAGATAATCCAACTATAGCAAAAGTAGATACAATTAGTAGAAAAATAATAGTAACAGGTGCTAATAGATTATTAGATCACGATTGGTTGGCTGCCGATCCTGCTGAATTTAGTTTTGGAAGGATATATTGGTCACGAAGTACAGGAAATTGGTCAAAAACAGCAACTTGGACCAATGACGCCACTAATCAGTACACAAGTTTGGATAGTGCCATAAATATCCCTGGTTATTTCCCGGCTGATACTGTTTATATAAGTGGTGGTCATATAGTAAAGTATGATACAACTGTTGCTAATCCTGTGAATTTTGTTTTTGTAAATGATAATAATTTATTATCAGGGGAATTGCAGTTTGCTACTTCAAATGGATCTAATTCAAATAAACAATTAACAATTAGTAAAGATTTAACTTTAGGTACAAATGGTTTAGTCTCTAAAGAAAATAGTACAGGACCGTCTCGTGATACTTTGTCAATAGGTAGGGATATACAAAATTTAGCTCTAAATGCTGGAAAAGGATTTGACTTATTTGTTGCTTCGGACAAAAGCACCATAATTAAATTTATGGGAAGTGACTCCTCGATTATCAATGGTGGTGGTAGGTTTGAAAACTTAGGGACTATAGTTATGAGTAAAAATTCAGCTACAAGTGCAGTTGTAAATAATACATCAACCTTTAGCTCTGGTTTTACAAATTCAATTAATACAAATCCGGCAGTGGATTTAATATTAAATTCTGGCTCATTTGTACAAAATACCCCAACAAGTTTGACAATAACTAATGATGGTGATGGTGATTTGGTCTTAGGTAATGCAGTAAGAATAGTTGTTAATACTGGTACAATAATAGTCGAAGATGGATTAATTTGTGGACAAGATTCCAAAGTGCTTTTAAATAATGGAAATCTTTATGTGGGTAATGCACTTAGTGAAAATATGCAGTATGAAAGTATTACCGAAATTAGAGTTCAAAATAACAGTAATTTGAGAGTTGCAGGTAATTTAAGAAGAAGATTTATTCCATCTACTGCTTCAATTTATTTCTCTGATAATTGCCTTGTTGAGGTAATGAATGTTGGCTCTGTAACCGACCCTAATAATAGCCAAAGAAGAGCAGGTTTTGATATCGGTGAGGCAACATCTGTATTCCAAATGACTGGTGGACTTCTTAAAATTTATAGACCAATGAGATCGACTGGTGGGGTAAAAGATCCAGATATAATTATTAATGCTAATGATATAAATAACAGTTTTTTATCTGCTGGTACTGTTCAAATTGGTGATGTGTCAGTTTTAGATGTTCCTATTTCAGGTGGTGATTTTGACAAAATGTCTATTTTGAGTACTTTACAATTCCACAATTTGACTTTTGATTCAACTTATGCTCGAGATTTGGATTTTGCAACAGGCGAAATAAAAGTTAGAAACAATTTCTTAGTAAAAACTGGCTCAAGAGTTAGTATGAATGGTCAAAATCTTACTATAGGTGCAAATCTAACTGTCGAAGGAAATGGTATTTTCAAAACAGGTACAGTTGGTACAAGACAAGTAAAATTAAATGGAACTTTAGACCAAAATGTAAGAATTGAAAACACAACTTTTAATAATACTTACGGTGGATTTTGGGATTTTATAGTTGACAAAACAGGTGGTGATGTAATATTACCAAGTAATGCTGTAGGCTCAGATTTATTTGTAAGAAACAGTTTACAATTCTCTTCAAATAATGTTGCTAAAATTTTAGCTAACGGTGACAGATTAGTAAAATCTGGCGAATCAATAGCGACACCTGGAAGTGTTCAAAGGTTTGGTAATGGTTGGATTGTTGGTGAATTAAAAAGATGGCTTAATAACGGGGCAGGTATTTATTCATACCCTGTCGGTACATCAACTAGATATACACCAGCTACAGTTACAACTACTGGTACCCCTGGTGGTACACCTGGATATTTGAATGTAAAACCATTTGGAGTAACTCCTCCTGATGTTCCGGATTCATTATTGATGGAGCAAACAACATATATTGAAAGATATTGGAATATTGTGCCAGATAATGTTACTCCTTTTGCTTTGGGTGTTGGTAGAACTTACACACTTAATTTGCAATTTGTTAAAGGTAACGCACCTGCTGGTGATATAAGAAATAATGCTACTTTTGGTATATTTGAGATATATAGAAGGGATCCAGCCTTTGGGACCCCAGGGACACCAACTTGGTATTTATTGAGTGCTATTAATAGAACAGATAGTGCCACTTCAACTCAAAATCTTGCTGCTTTTGGTTCTTTTATTATTGGTGAACCATCTGGCGAAACATTCTATAGTATAGTAGATGGTGGACTTTGGGAAGCGTCTGCCTCTTGGTCAAAAGTTGGCTATAATGGAGCACCAGAAGTTGATGATTACCCTAAACAACAAGGTGATATAGTTAGAATTGGTAATGGAAAAAGTATTGTTTTAAATAATGCATTCAATAAAAGTTTAAAATCAGTTATTGTAGAATCTTTCGAAGGAAGATTAGGTAAGTTGTCTATTTTAGATGGTTCATATATCAGATCCTTAATATTTTTATTAAAGGATAGTTGTACATTGGCTACTGATGATAACTTTGGATTTACTAAATTAGGTGGACCTTCTTCTAACATTGGTGCAGTAAGATCATCTGTTTCAAGAATATATGGAAAATCTCGTTATGAATATATTGGCTCACAAACAATGTCGGTTGGTGATGGATTACCAAATGAAATATTTACAATTACCATAAATAACTCTGGTTTTAGCAATAATCAAGTAAACTTGTCAAGTAATACTATAAAAGTAATTGATACTGTACATATTTTTGATGGGAAATTCTCATTATTAAATAAAGAAATGAATCTACAGGGTCAATTAGTTATGGAAGCTGATACTGAAATTCAATATGGAACAGGTAATTTTAGAGTATCTGGCATTCAAAATCAAGTTTTGAGATTAAATAATGATGAAATGGCAGTTTATAATATGTTAGTTGATAAAACTGCTGGTAGTGTAGTAATTGATGGAAATAATATTGATTCGAGAGTATTAGTCAAAAATAGTTTAAGATTTACTGATTCTAATCAAGTAAATATAGATATAAGAAGTACAAATAGACTTTTGGTTTTAGACTCTAATGCTTCGGTAACGAAATTAGGTAATGGCTTTGTTGATGGTAGAGTAAGAATTTGGTTCCCTTCTGGAAGCTCTACAAAATTATTCCCGATTGGAATCAACAACAATTATATGTATGCAAATATCGAATCAAATTCTTTATCAATTGACACAATTAAATATGTTGAAGGAATAGTTTTAGCAAATCCACCAATTCAGCCATTGTTTGGAAATAGATTAGATGCTGATAGTAGATTAAATTATTATTGGAGTTTAGTTCCGTTGGATTCAATTGATACTCAAATAGGTAGCAGACAATTTAAAACTAAATTTAGAGTACCTAATACTTATATTACAAACTTTGATATCCCTAACTCTGTTATAAGAAGAAGATCTTTGTTTGCAGAAGCGGGTCAATGGTCTGAAAGAAGATACGGTGATCTAATCTGGAATACAGATACCTCAACTGTAAGATTTAATCCTACTGCAACTCCATTTGCTGGATTAGGTGAGTTCTTTATTGGTGAAAAAGCAAAAAGAGTGTTTTATAGCGTTGCGACTGGAGATTGGTCAAATAATACAACTTGGTCATTCTCCGCAGATGGAAGTATTCCTGTACCTGCTGGTACTTATCCAAATAATACTTGGAACTTATCTTCAGAATATAATACAGAAGTAAGAGATAGCGTAATTATTAATAATTTTAATGGAAATCCAGTTAATGTTACTTTAAATACAAAACCAGAACTTGCTTACTTGAACCTAAACGGTAATTCTAAATTAATTATGTTAGACACTACCTTTATTAGTGGTTCTCCTTATGGAGCATCTATAGCAGATTTGGCTGGTGGTATAATTGATAATAAAACACCACTTGGTATTACTAATAATGTGAACACAAGTTTGTTTAAATTTAATACTCAGCCAACATTCTCGCCACTTGTAAGCTTTATCTTCTCTGGGAATGTAAAACAAATACTTGGTGACGCTTTCCCATCAACAGTTGCAGGTCTAACTTTTGATAATACTGGTAATGCATTAGTGGGTGATAATATTATTATATTACCTGCAAATACTTTAAATATTACTAACTTCAGTATATTAAACGGAGATATTAGACCTTTAAATTCTGACTCTGATCTTAGAATTAGTGGCAATATGACATTAAATCAATTATTTGATTTTACAAAAGATGAAAATAATAATTCTACTTGCCCTAAACTTACATTTACAGGCGATGGCAATAATAATCAAGTGATTAGTGGTAGTGGTAGTATGAAGGTCTGTGAACTTACTATGGATAGAGGAGCGGGTAATGGAATTGTATCCACTCAATTAAAAATTGAAGTTACAAGTTATGTAGATTTACGTGAAGGTTCTAATGCTAATCAACAGATATTTGAAATTGCCAATTCTGGGGAATTATATATTACTAACCCTAATCCTACTACATCAATTTTAGATTTTAATTCCACTGGTCCATTAAGATATATCCAAACTACTCCAACTGGTGGAAGTTTGATTCGTGAAATAGTGAGTAATAGCAGTTATGTTTATCCTGTTGGATCTTATGAAAATAGTCAGTATTTACCTGCCTTTGCCACATTTACTGGTACAACAGGTAACGCCGGTAAAATGGGTGTAAGATCATCATCTGGTAAAAATGTTGACTTTGATAGGGGACATGCTAATTTGTCTTTTGGAGCAACAGATTATATCGGTAGATATTGGGCTATAGACAGCATTACTCATACTATAATTGGACAATTTAGATTTGATTATAATGATGCTGATATCGTAAATCAAGAAAATGACATAAATACTGTCGGAAAATGGTCTCTACCAAAAGAAACTCCTGGTGGTACTTGGAGTAAATTTGATACTGGACTAAATTTAAGCAATAACTTCTTTGAAACACCTCCAAATTTAACTGTTACAGAAATGACAGGAGACTGGATGATTGGTAATTTCGAAGCATTTATGAGAATATTCTTTTCAAGATTATCTGGAAATTGGTCAGGTGATACCACCTGGACTTTATCGCCAACCCACATTGGTCCAATTGTAGGTATAGGAATTGTGCCAGTATTATTAGGTGATTCGGTTGTTATTGCTGGTGGAGTAAATGGCATTAATAATCATATAGTTAATATGAATATAGGCACTGTAAATGTTACTGGCGTTCAAGTTGGTGGTACTTCCAAAACGGGTAGTTTAATATTAAATGGTAATATTTTGAGTGGAGTTAATTTTACATTGTCGCCATTATCTACTTTATCTATTGGACATCCAAATGGTATAGTATCAACTGGTAACTTT
>Ga0163144_10011568_pt1 | contig 18660 bp, 17 predicted proteins | sample OliLak19BULKMAT1_FD_123175 | JGI IMG/M metagenome (GOLD analysis project Ga0163144, IMG submission 123175) | Freshwater microbial mat bacterial communities from Lake Vanda, McMurdo Dry Valleys, Antarctica - Oligotrophic Lake LV.19.BULKMAT1 | ecosystem: Environmental > Aquatic > Freshwater >... | reverse complement strand
CCACCGTCCCGCTCGCCGCCATCTTCGGGCCCATCGCCTTGCTGATGCCAGAGCCCGCGCTCAACAGCGCGCAGTCAATCGCGCCGCCACCCGACGGCGGCCACTGGTCCGTCAGCGCCTCCACCACCAGCTCGCCGCCGCGATACGCAAGCTTCTGCCCGGCAGACCGCACCGACGCGAACGCACGCACCTCTCGGTGCTTGAACGCACGCTGCTCGAGCACCGCCAGCATCTCGCGCCCCACCGCGCCCGTCGCGCCAACCACCGCCACGCTCGGGCCGTCCGCCGCTGAGTTTCTTGCCGTGTTCATCGCCGCCCAGCGTAGCGCAAGCGCCGCGCTTCAGGTAAACGCTGGCATCTGCCCCGCATACGCCCGCAGCGCCGACTTGAAACCTACCGGCTCAACACCAAGGTGCGCACGCAGCTTGTCAAGGTCCGCGTCAGAGTCCAGCGTCGCCATCTGCGCCTGACCGGCATCAAACGGCAGCAGCCCGCCCACGCCCAGAACCTTCGCCACCTGCGCAATCAACGCCGCGTGCGCGCCGGGCACCGGCAGCGTCGGCAGCCCCTTGTCCGTCCCCGGCAGCCCGTCACGCAGCGCCTCGGTAAACTCGCGCCAGTCCAGCACCTCAGGCCCAACCACGTTGTACACCTCGCCGATAGTCTGCGGCCGCGCAATCGCCTCCGCAAACACCGCCGCCACATCCTGCACAAGCACCGGGGCCAACTTGGCCGCCGTCAGCACCAAACGCGGCAAAAACACGCCCTCCTCAGGCTCGTCGATCCGCACAAAGTACGGCATGAAGAACCACGGCGGGCTGTCGCCCCGCGCCAGCTCGCGCAGCTGCTTGACCAGCTCGCCGTCCTTCCCGTGGATCACCCCGGGACGCATCACCGTCCAGTCCAGCCCACTACGCCGCACGATCTGCTCGGCCTCGTACTTGGTCGTGTGATACTCCGCCTTCGCGTCCGGCGCCACGCCGATGGCTGACATGTGTACCAGCCGCGGCACGCCCGCCGCCTTGCAACCCTCGACCACCGCACGCGTCGCGTCCACGTGGCACCGCCGAAACGACTGCGGCAAGCGACCAGACTCGCGCACCTCACGGATGATGCCCACCAGGTGCACCGCCGCCTGGCAGCCATCAAGCAGCGCGTTCACCGCCGACGCGTCCGCCGCATCACCCGGCACCAGCCGCAGGTCCTCGTCCTTGGGCAGAACGTTGGCAGCCTTTGCCGCGTCACGCACCAACGCCTTGACGGCGTACCCACGCGCCAACAGCTCATCGACCACCGCACGCCCAACAAACCCGCTCGCGCCCGTCACGGCCACTGTGGTAATCGCGCTCATAGCCCGCAGGATAGCGACCTCTTGAACCCGCCGTGCGCAGGCTTGCGTGGGGCAGGATTCCATCCTGCCATCGGGACGCGGGTCCAATCCTCATCGCTCATCGCTCGTCACTCATCACTCGTCATACGTCGCACGTCGCTTATTCCTGCTTCGTTCCGCAGACCCGCTCTCCCCTACCCTCGCCCATGCTCGCTTGCACAGACCTCTGCGCCCAGTACCGCGGCGGCCCGCGCGTCCTGGGGCCGCTGAGCCTCGCCTGCACGCCCGCGCGCGTCACTGCCATCATCGGGCCCAACGGCGCCGGCAAAAGCACCCTGCTTCGCGCACTGCTGGGCACACTTGAACCCACCGCAGGTGCCGTCACACTTGACTCGCAACCCCTCGCCACCTTCACGCCCGCACAGCGCGCCGCGCGCATCGCCTATGTCGCGCAGCGGCCAACCCTCGCGGCACCGATGGACGTCCGCCGCGTCGTCGAGCTTGGCCGCCACGCGCGCGGGCCGAGCCCCGCGATCATCGACGCCGCCCTCGAAGCCCTGGGCCTGACGCGCGACGCGCACCGCCCGCTCGGCGAGCTCTCCACCGGCCAGCAGCAGCGCGTCAGCCTGGCCCGCGCGCTCGCCCAGCTCACCACCGCGCCTGCATCAGCCACTGACGACCTCGCAGGCACCACGCTGCTGGCCGACGAGCCCATTAGCGCCATGGACCCCGCCCACGCGCTGCGCGCTCTCGCGCTGCTGCACAACATGGCCCGGCGTGGCTGCGCCGTGCTCATCGTCATGCACGAGCTGACCCTCGCCCTCGCCCATGCTGATGACGCCGCGCTCTTGAGCTGTGACGGCACGCTCGCGGCTAGCGGCGCGGTCAGTGACGTCCTGACGCCGCAGCGACTTGGGCCGGTCTACGGGCTGCGCTTCGTGCGCGAGGGCCGCGCGCTGACCCCGACGCTTGAACCCGAAGCAAGCGCCGTCAGGCCCTGAGATCACCGCAAGAGTGCGCTCAAAGGCGCAGTTCAACGCGACCCGCCACGATCGCTTATAAGCCACGCGGCAGGATCAACCCGGGCCCAGGTCGGGCCGGCGATCGACGGCCAGAAGGGCCCTTCAAGCCCGCCACAGAGGCGTCTAAACGATCTGAGAATTCGCGCCCGCGAGGAAAGTTCGGCCTTCTGCGCCAGCCCCCGGTGTTACGGCCATTTGGGCAAGCTGCACGCGCCGCGCAGCGTGCGCGCGATGCGTTAGCGGCCCGCAACCTCTACCGGCTTCAAAGGCCCGCCGAGGTCTTGCAGTCGCTGGGCCATGACGCGCGCGAGGCCCGGGTCGCGCGTGGCGCGGATCACGCCAGAGACGGTGCTGGGCCCGAGCAGATCATCAAAGCCCGGGCCGGTGCGGACCAAACGCAGGGTTGCGCCGCGCACGCTGGCGGTGAGCTTTGCGTCGCCCAGGCCGCTGGGGACGACGAACCCACCACCGCCGTAGAGGCCAAGTGTGCCTTGCGCGAGCACGAGCTGTCGCACGGCGGCGTTGCAGGCGCTGGGGTCAATCGGTGTGGCACCGGCCTTGGGCTCAAGGAAGATCGCGACGTGAAAGATCGTGCCGGCCAGGTCGGTCATCGGGTCGCGCAGGTCGGCCAGGCGCTCGGGTGGAAGGTCTGAAAGGTAAAGGTCGGCGGACTGCGCATCGCGGTCGGCATAAACGCTGGTGCGCCAGACGGGCGCAAGCTGCGCACCGCCGATTTCGGAGGTGGTCTTGAGCTGCTCGCCGCGCATGAAGCTTGAGAGGCGCAGCTGCCCGCAGCCGGGCATGGCGGCGATGAGCAGCATCGCGAGCAAGCTCAATGGGGAGATCGGGCGGCGCAATGCGTGCGGGCCCACCGATGAGCGAACGAGTGCCGGGTTGCGCGAGGTAGCCATCGGCTTGAGCGTAGCGGGGCTTGCTACGCGGCGGGCACGTCAGGGTGTGGCGGCAGGCGCAGGCTTAACCGCCTCGGGCCTAACCGTTTCGGGCCTAAACGCCTCGGGCTTGGCCGCGCGGCGCGGGCGGACGGGGAGCTGGACCTCGCCCCACTTGTCGCGGTCGCGGCGATCGGGCCCGTTGTAGTACAGCGCGCGGGGCTCGCCTGCGGGCTCCCACCGCGCGTCGGCGGCGAGCCACTCGGCCAGAACATCAAGCTCTTTCTTGACGCGGCCAAGGCCTTGGCCGCCCTGGAAGCCGAGCGCGACAACGAGGCGTTCGGGCGTGTCGACGACGCTGATCCGCGCGTCCTTGCTGTCGGCACCGGCGGGGCCTTGCTCTTGCTTGCGGTAGAGGAAGCTCATCGTCCAGTCGCTCGGAACTTTGTCCGTCGAGGCGGGCTTGAGCTGCGGGTCTGCGGCGGGCGGCTGGTCTGCCGCGGGCTCCATCAGGCCCCGATAGTCCATCTCGACGGGGCTGGTCATGGCGATGTCGCGCCGCTTGATGTGGTTAAACAGCGGGAAGAAGCCGAAGTTCATGCCCAGGCCGGGCGTGATGGTGCCGGTGTATTCAGCGCGGCGCAGCGAGGGGTAACGCTTGAGGTCAATGGCACCCGGTGGCGTCGGCGGCGCGTATCCAACGGGCAGCGGCGTGTTGATCAGCGCGGTGCCGACGGCCCAGGTTTCGCTGTCGCCGTTGCCTTCGCGCTTCGCGGTGACGGCCAAGTCACCCCCGACGCGCAGGGCCTGGCCGAAAGCAACCTCGGGGAGCGGGATGGGCGCGACGGGCGTGGACCCGGGCGCGGTGGGAGTTACGGCCGCGGCGCGCTTCTCTTGATCAGTCATCACGCGCGCGGGGCTGAGGTTGCTGAGCGTGCACGAGCTGAGACCGAACACAGCAGCGGGTGCGGCCAGTACGCGAGCAAGGCGGGCCAAGGGCGAAAGATTCGGCATGTGATTCCTTCGTTAGAACGGGCGCAGTCGCGCGGACACAGTCTGATGATAGAAGAGCGCGACGTGCGGCGGGCCGCGCGTGGTAGGGCAAGAATGCTTGGAAAGGGGCGCACGATGAACGCTGGAACGAGCACGATGGGCGTAGGGGTCGAAAGCGGTGCCGCGCGGGTGCTGGTGGCGGTGGACGGATCACCGGGCGGCTTGACGGCGCTGCGCGCGGCGCGCCAGCTTGTAGCTCACGCAGGCGCGGCTGGTGCGTCGGGCGCGGCTGGTGCGTCGGGCGCGGCGGGTGTGGTTGGAGCGGCGGGTGTGGCGGGTGTGGCTGGCGCATCAAGCGTGAGCTTGGCGCTGGTGCATGTGGTTGATCCGCTGCCGGCGATTTCGCCGGAGGTCTTTCCGTCCGCGTCGCTGTTTACCGACTTGAAGATCGAGGGTCGCGCGGTGCTGGACTTGGCGGCCAAAGAGCTTGGTTGCAAGGCCGAGCTGTTCTTGGAGCTTGGTCGCGCCGACCACGCGGTGTGCGAGCGTGCCCGGGCGTGGGGCGCGACGCTGGTGGTCGTGGGCACGCACGGGCGGACGGGGCTCTCGCGTGTGATGCTGGGCTCTGTGGCTGAGCATGTAGTTCGGCACGCGCCGTGCTCGGTGCTGGTGGTGCGATGAACCCGCTGCGCCGGTACCGGAGCGTGGCGGAGCGGCAAAGCGCGATCGCGCGTGTGGACCGGTTTGCGCGGCTGATGGACGCGGGGTTTGCGATCCCGGGGACGAAGGTCCGCGCGGGGCTGGACTCGGTGATCGGGCTGGTGCCGGTGGTGGGCGATGTGGTCGCGGCGCTGATGGCGCTGTTTGTGATCTACCACGCGTGGAAGCTGCGGGTGCGCAACATCGCGCTGCTGAAGATGTTGGGCTGGGTGCTGCTGGACCTGCTGGTGGGCAATGTGCCGCTGGCGGGTGACATCGCCGACTTGTTCATCAGGAGCAACCGGTTGAACGTGGCGATTTTACATCGCGAGCTTGACGCGCAGCGGGCGGCGGGCTGGGCGTGGGAGGACGAGGGGCCGCTCAGGCGCGCGGGCGAGGTGTGAGCAAGTATCGCGCGGGGCCGATGGCCCAGGGGCGTTCACGCCCAATACGGCAGGCGTGGGCGGCGGACCAGGCGTGAGCGGCGCTGGTAAAGCCGGTGGGCCCAAGGCCGGTCTCAAAGAGCGCGGGCCAGGACTCATCGATGTGCTCGACCATTTCCTCGACGGGGATCAGCGGCTCGATGGGCGCGAGGCCGGTGACGAGCTGGTAGGCGATGCGCAGGGCCGAGCGGACCTCTTCACGCTGGTCAGCGGCGAGAGCTGCTGCGGCGGTGGTGGCGCTCGCGCTGGCTGGCGAGTGCGCGGCGAGGTAGGCGGTGGAATGGGTGGGGGCGGTGGTTTCGATGGGGGTATCGAGCTGATGTGGTGCGAAGGCGGCGGCGGCGAGGAGGCGGCGCAGGGCGTAGAACTCGATGCGGAGCGCGCCGTTGCGTTCAACGTGGACCTGGTCCATGGTGAGCGTGGCGTGTGCAAGGCCTGCGCGGTGGGCGGCGCGTGCGGCGTCGAGAAGTTGTTCGAGCGTGCGGCGCGCTTCTTCGAGGCTCAGCGAGGCACCCTTGGCGGTCAGTAGCGAGTCGAGGGTGACGATGCCGTCGGCGTCGCCGGTGTAATCGGTGGCGGCCCATGGGCCGTCGGCGTCGACGCCGAAGGCTTGCACGGCGAGGATGTGCGGGTGGGTGAGTGCTTGCAGGCGCGCGAGTGCGCGGTGGTAGGTGGTGGGCTGGTGTGCGGGGGTGAGATGCGCGGGGGCGAGATGCGCGGGAGCGAGATGCGCGGGGTCGAGGTTTGGTCGGTGGAGTGTGTGGCTGGTGTTGCGCTGCTTGTGGAGCGCGAGCCAGCGCTGGCCCATCGGCCCTGGGCGCAGCGGGCGCGTGATGGTGAAGTCAGCGGGGGACATGCTCTTGCGGTGAGGCGGCGTCGCGCTGGGTCATAGCTGGCCGAGGGCGGTGAGTTCGGCTATGGGCTCACGGAAGGAGCACGAGCCGAAGCAGATGGCGAACTCTTCGCGGGCCTCGGCGAGCTGGTCAAGGTCGATGCGCAGGTCGCGCCAGGCGGCGCTGGAGGGGCCGAGGTTGAAGGCCTGCGGGGTGGTTTCGCTCAGCAGAGCGATGAGCTTAACGCGGTCTGTGCGGCCGGCGCGGACCATGGCGGCGGCGAGGAACACGTTGAGGAACCCGTGCATGACGCCGCGGGGCGAATCGGGGGCGTAGGTCAGGGCGTACTCGCCGCGGATGGGGTGATGGAGCCCGGCGGTGCACTTGATGGGGACGTCGGCCTGGCCGAAGGTGATGAGGAAGTCGGCGACGCGTTCGCAGGTGGGGATGGCCTGGGGGACGACGCCGCCGGTGCGGAGCTTGGCGCCAAAGCCTGTGCCCGCGAGTGCGGCGGCGAAGCCGCGGAAGTCGGCGTCGGGTGGGACTTCGAAGAAGGGGAAGAGGTCCTCTGGCAGGAGGTTTATAGCTTTGTCGATGATCTCTGGGGTTTGGACCTTGATCTCGATGGTGTCGATCACGGCGCTGTGGGCGTGCTTGTGCTGAGCGCCCAGGGCGTGATGGTCATTGAAGCGTTCGATGGCGGCGAGGGCGGCGTCGAGGGGCCCGTCAAGGAGGACGCTCAGGCCCCAGGCGTCGGGGGCGGGCTGGTCTGCCGGGGGCTTTTCGGTGGCGAGGTGGTTGGCGGCGGCGGCGGTCCATTCATCGATGCGCGTGAGCGGGCAGATGAAGCGGGCGAGCGCGAAGGCGTGCGGGCTGCGGCGCTGGCGCGCGAACTCGGCGACGGCGTCGGCCATGCTGAGCTGGGCGGGGGGGAAGAGCCCGGCGTAGTCGATCAGCCCGTTGAGCAGCACTTTCATCGTTTCTGACGGCATGGGCAAGCATAAGCCCTTGAGCCGGGGCGAGACCGGGCCCACACTTGCCCTATGACCACACCCCTTGACGCAGATGCGTTTCAGAACCCGAAGGCCGCGCCGGCGCGGGGGGCCAGCTACTTGTTCCCCACGGCGCTGACGGCGGTGACGCGGTTTGAGCGGCTTGCAGTTGACGGCGGTGATGAGCGTGGAGGTGAGAGTGATGGTCAGGGTGGCGGTGGTGGTGGTGGTGGTGGTGGAGGGACGGGCAACGGTGGTGTGCCGGCACTGCTGGCGCACCCGGACTGGTCGCGGCCGGCGGCGACGGTGATCTGGCTGCATGGCAGAACGGTGAGCAAAGAGCTGGATAATGGGCGGTACTTGCGTTGGGTGCGTGCGGGGCTAGCGGCGGTGGCGCTTGACCTTCCGGGGCACGGCGAGCGGTTTGACGCGGCGATGCAGGAGCCGGGGCGGACATTAGAAGTGGTCGCGCAGGCCGTGGGAGAGATTGATGGCGTTGTGCGGGCGCTGGGTGATGCGCGGTTTGGCGGGGCGTTTGATCTGTCGCGCATGGCGATTGGCGGGATGTCAGCGGGTGGGATGGTGACGCTGCGGCGGCTGTGCGACAAGCACGCGTTTAAGTGTGCGGCGGTTGAGGGGACAGCGGGCGATCTGGGTGCGCTGTATTTGGATGAGCACGAGCCGTCACGCGCGAAGTGGGCTGAGCATGATGTGCGGCTGGTGCATGAGCTGTCGGCGATCGAGCACTTGGGGGGGTTTGCGCCGGTGCCGGTGTTGGCGGTGCACTCACGGGCGGACAAGGTGGTGCCGGTGGCGTGTATTGAGCGGTTTACCGACGCGCTGCGTGCGCGGTATGTGCGGCTGGGCGCGGGCGATGTGCCGGTGACGCTGCACACGTGGGCGAGCACGGGCGCGGCGGATGAGCACAGCGGGTTTGGGCGGGTATCGGCGGAGGCGAAGACGTTGCAGGTAGAGTTTTTGCTGCGGCACTTGGGGTAGGCGGGCAAGGCCGAACGCCCCGGGCGCGGAGAGAGCGGAGGAACGCGGAGGGGGAGGAAAAGCAGGAGAGGGAGGCGTGAAACTTAAAGGTCCGCAAAGGGCTCGATGGGGACGGTGAGGGAGGGCGGTATGGAAGAGGCGAAGCGTGCTGCGGCGGTGTGAGGAGTGGCGCGCGCGGTGGGGCACGGGGTTAGACCATCGCGAAGAAGCCTGCGCCGAGGTCTTTGATGCGTCCTTGTTTGGCGAGGGCTTGAAAGGCCGCGAGCGGGAACTGGTTGGGTGGTTGGATGCCGAAGCCAACGGCGTTGAGGCCGGCGGAGGTTGGGCGGTGGCCGCCGAGGCGCGACTCGCGGTCGAGCTTCTGGATTTTGAAGCGTTTCTTGAAGGCGTTGAAGGCGGCCTTGAGGGTCGCATCGTCGATGGTGCCTGCGGGGGTGGCGGCGGGCTTCGGGTCTGGTGTGGGTTGATCGGTCATGGTGATGTGGGGGGAGGGCAGTGATGAGTGATGAGCGAAGGAGAGGCGGGGTTAGGTGCCGACAGGGTGCCAGACGGTTTTGTATTCGACGCACGGTTCGAGGCAGCGGAGGCTGTGCCAGGCGGCGCTATCGGTGAAGGGCGCGGGGTCGAAGACGTGAACGCGTTTGAGGTTTTCGGCGACGCCTTCGCGCAGCGTGGTGATGAGCGCGGCGGTGGCGGGGGTGGTGATCGAGAGCAAGCCGTCGATATCGCGGTGCTTCGCGGCGATCGGAGCGAGTTCTTCGAGGGGCGCGGTGAGCAGGTTGCAGGTGCCGGGCGGGAGGTCAGAGGTGGCGATGGCTTCGCCGAGTGTGCTGACGGTGGGCGCGAAGGCGGCGGAGAGGACGACCGCGGCGTTGCCGGCGGCGAGCGCGGGGGCGAGCAGTGAGATCAGCGCGAGCAGGGCTGGCGCGTCGGCGGGGAGCGCGAGGGCGAGGACGCCGACGGGCTGGGGCTGAGTGATGTTCCAGTAAGGCCCGTTGACGGCGTTGGCGGAGCCGAGGACCTGGGCGATTTTGTCGGTGAACCCGGCGTAATAGACGAGGCGATCAACCGCGGCGTCGACTTCTTGGGCGGGGGTGAGCGCGTCGGCACCGGAGGGACGGGTGGGGTCTAGACGGGCGAGGTGGACGAACTCGTCCCGGCGGGTTTGGAGCATTTCGGCGAGGCGGTAGAGGACCTGCCCGCGGTTGTAGGCCGTGGCGCTGGACCACTTGGCGAGGCCTGCGCGGGCGGCGAGCACGGCGTCGCGTAGGTCTTTGCGGCTGGCGTGCGAGGCGTGTGCGATGATGGAGGCGTCGGGACCTTTGATGGGGAGTGTGCGGCCGGACTCTGAGCGTGGGAACTGGCCGTTGATGAAGAGCTTGTAGGTTTTGAGTACGTCAAGACGTGGCTCGCTGGTGGGGCTCATGCGGGGAGGTTACGCTCTGGGGGTTGCGCGGTGTCGTTGTGGGTGGCGTGAAGTTGGGAGGCGGGCGTGGCAAAGCGGAACGAAAACGTGGGCGGCAAGGTGGGCGGCAAGGTGAAAACTGGAGCGCGGGCGTCGTCGCGGATGGTGACGGTCGGGCTGACGCAGTTTGCCAGCGTGGCGGACGTGGCGGGCAACCGCGCGGCGCAGCTGGCGATGATCGAGCGTGCGGCCAAGGAGGGCGCGCAGATCATCTGCACGCAGGAGATGTGCACGACGCAGTATTTCTGCCAGAGCGAGGACCACCGGTTCTTCAGCCTGGCTGAGAGCGTGCCGGGGCCGACGACCGACGCGTGCTGCAAGCTGGCGAAGAGGTACGGCGTGGTGATCGTGGCGGCGCTGTTTGAGAAGCGCGCGAGCGGGCTGTATCACAACACGGCGGCGGTGATTGACGCGGACGGCACGCTGATGGGCGTGTACCGCAAGATGCACATCCCGGACGACCCGCTGTTCTACGAAAAGTTCTACTTTACGCCCGGCGATGTGAGCACCGAGGGGGGCGGGAGCGGCGGCTTCAAGGCCTGGAAGACGCGGCACGCGACCATCGGCGTGTTGATCTGCTGGGACCAGTGGTATCCCGAGGCGGCGCGGCTGACGGCGATGCAGGGGGCCGAGATGCTGTTTTATCCGACGGCGATCGGCTGGCACCCCAGCGAGAAGCGCGAGTATGGCGTGGTGCAGCACGAGAGCTGGGAGCTCTCTATGCGGGCGCACGCGGTGGCCAACGGGTGCTTCGTGTGTGCGCCCAATCGCGTGGGGCACGAGCGGGTACTGGGGCCTGACGGCAAGCCTGTAAGCGCTGACGGGCTGGAGTTTTGGGGGCAGAGCTTTGTGGCGGCGCCGAACGGGCAGGTAATTCATAGGGCGAGCGTGGATGAGGCGCAGGTGAGCATTGTGGAGTGTGATTTGGAGCGGGTGGAGTTCAGCCGCACGCACTGGCCGTTTTTGCGTGATCGGCGGATCGACGCGTACGGGGCGATGACGCAGCGGTTTGGTGTGTGAGCGCGGGGGGCTGTGAGCGCGGGGGGCGTTGCAGGCCAACGCGGCGCGAGTGGGTACTCGCTGGTTCGGCGATCCTTGCTGATTGAGCGACCTACAAACGCTCTATGGGTAAAGTGCAAAAGTCGGGCGGGGCGAGCACGGCGGCGCGTGCGCCCAGCGGTGGTGCGGGTGCTGCTGCTGGTGGAGGTGCGGGTGGTGGTTCGGATGGTGGGTTTAGCGCGGGGACCCCGGGCGCGCGCGGGTATGTGTTTCCGCCCGAGTGGTCGGCGCAGTGCGGGACGTTTTTGAGCTGGCCACGGCCCGAGGGGATCAGCTTTCCGGGCAGGCACCACCGCGTGCCTGAGAACCTGGCGCGAATCGTGGTGGAGATTGCGCGTCGGCAGGACGTGCACATCAACGTGCCGAATGAGAACTGGCAGCGGATCGTGCAGGGGCAGTTGATTGAGCACGGGGTGCCACGGGCGGCGGTGTTGGGGTCGGGGAAGGGTGGGGCGTCGTCGCGCGGGCGTCGTGTGTTCTTTCATTACATTGCGACTAACGAGTGCTGGTGCCGAGATCATGGGCCGGCGTTTGTGGTTGATCGCAGCGTGGCCGACAACGCGGGTTGGCACGCGCCAACGCAGGGGCTGGCGCGGGGCAATGGTGGGGGCACTGGTGGGGGGACTGGTCGCGGTGGCGCGGCGGGGGCGAAGTGTGGGATTGTGGACTGGAAGTTCAACGCGTGGGGCGGCAAGTATCCGCCTTGGGATGCGGACGATGCGGTGCCAACGGCGATCGCCAAGGGCTTGCGGAAGGTGGGCTTCAAGGTCGAGCTGTTCGTCGCGCCGCTGGTGATGGAGGGTGGGAGCGTTGAGTTCAACGGTGCGGGAACAACGCTTACAACCAGCCAGTGCCTGTTGAACAAGAACCGCAACCCGGGCGTGCCGCGCAGTGCGATTGAGCGCGGCGTGCTGGACTATTACGGGCAGCGGCACATCGTGTGGCTGGGCGAAGGGATCGAGGGTGACGACACAGACGGGCACATCGACGACCTGGCGCGGTTTGTGGGGCCCTCGACGGTGGTGATTGGGGTAGAGCAGGGGGCGAAGGACCCAAATGCCAAGCAGCTCGATCGGGCGTTAAAGAAGTTGTTCGAGGCGAAGGACCAGTCGGGCGAGGGCTTTGACATTGTGCCGGTGCCGATGCCGGTGCGGGTTGAGCACGCGGGTGAGCGGCTGCCGGCGACGTATATGAACTTTTTGTTTGTGAACGATGCGTGCCTGGTGCCGACGTTTGCGGAGTCGGCGCGGGGCGCGGGGGCGCGGATGTATGCGCGCGCGCGTGGGCGCGATGGCGAGGCGCTCTCGGCGTTGCAGGCGGCGATGCCTGGGCGCGAGGTGGTGGGGATCGACTGCACGGAGCTGATCTGGGGTCTGGGGGCGATCCACTGCTTGAGCCAGCAGGTGCCGAGTGTGCCGGGGCTGGGCGAGGCGCTGCGTGCGATGGCGACCCCGGTGGTGGTGTGATCTGGAAAGGGGGCGTTGGCTGGGTGGGGGCTGGGTCTGGGGCGGGGCGACCTACGCTGGCGCATGACCATGCTTCGAATCGCGGTGGTGGGGCGTCCGAACGTTGGCAAGTCGTCGATGACGAACATGCTGGCGGGGCGGAAGGTATCAATTACCGACGACACGCCGGGGACGACGCGGGACCGTGTCTCGACGTTCGTGACGCTGTCGGCAGAGTTTGAGGCGAGCCCGCCGATCACGGTGGAGCTGACGGACACGGGCGGGTACGGGGTATACACGCGGTCGGGCGAGCGGTTTGACGACGCGGGCAAGGACCTGACGACGTTGACACGCGACATCGAGAGCCAGATTGCCAAGGCCGTGCACAACGCGGATCTGATCCTGCTCGTGGTTGATGCGCAGGCGGGCGTGACACCCATGGATGAGACGGTGGCGCGGCTGCTGCGTGAGGGCGGGATTGGGGCCATCGACGCGGAGGGGCACACCAACGAGTCGGCGTCAACGCGGGTGGTGGTGGTGGCGAACAAGGCGGACGGGCCGAAGTGGGAGAGCCACGCGTACGAGGCGGCGTCGCTGGGATTTGGCGAGCCGCTGGTGGTCTCGGCGAAGAACAACTACCGGCGGCGCGAGCTGGTGGAGCGTCTGCACGAGCAGGCGCGGCTGCTGATCGCGGCGCGTGGCGCGAGCCCTGCGGGTGCGCACGACGCGGTGCCGGAGATGAAGCTGGCGATCGTGGGCAAGCGGAATTCGGGCAAGAGCACGCTGGTAAACACGCTGGCGGGCGAGCAGCGGGTGATTGTCAGTGAGATCGCGGGCACGACGCGCGACGCGATTGACGTGCGGTTCACCATCGACGGTCGGAGCTTGCTGGCGATCGACACGGCGGGGCTGCGGCGCAAGAAGAGCTTTGAGCAGCGGATCGAGTGGTGGGCGCTGGAGCGGATGGAGCGTGCGATTGACCGGTGCGACGTGGGGCTGCTGATGGTCGACGCGACCGAGGCGATCAGCCACGTCGACGCGAAGGTCTGCGACATGCTGGTGGACCGGTTCCGCCCGACGGTGATCGTGGTGAACAAGTGGGACCTTGCGCAGGGGCGGCCGATTGCGCGCGGGACGGGCGCTGGGCGTGCGGTGACGACGGAGGACTTCGAGGCGTATCTGCGCAAGGAGCTGCCCGGGCTGTGGTATGCGCCGATCGCGTTTATGAGCGCGAAGAACAACAGCAACGTGCACGACACGATCAACCTGGCCTTTGAGCTGATGGCGCAGAGCCGGGCCAGAGTTGGGACCGGCGCGCTGAACCGCGCGGTGCGCGAGCTGCTGGACAAGGTCGGGCCGGCGAGCAAGAGCGGGTCGTTCGCCAAGGTGTACTACACGGCGCAGATCGAGACGAACCCGCCGACGCTGGTGCTGGTAGTCAACAAGCCTGAGCTGTTCAACGACCAGTACCGGCGGTTTTTGTTGAACCGTCTGCGCGACCAGACGCCGTTTGGCGAGGTGCCCATCAAGCTGGTAATCAAGGGGCGGCAGAGCTCGCAGGTCCGCGCGGCACGCGGCGGCGGCGGCAGCGGCGCTGAGGAGCTGGAGAAGCTGGTGCAGCAGGCGGCGGCGGTCGAGCACGAGCAGCGCGCGAGCGTGGGTGCGCCCATTGGCGACTGGGACATGAGCGACTTGGCGAATGATCCTGAGGCGCGCCAGGCCGCGGCGATGGCGATGTTCAGCGACGCGCCGACGCCCGGGAAGGCCGTGGGGCGGAAGGGCGCTGGTAAGCGCGGCGCGGCGGCGGTGAGCGACGAAGACGACGGGCTGATCGAGCTGGCGACGTTTGAGCCGGGCGTGAGTAACTTTGATGACGATGAGCCCGAGGGTGACGAGGGCGAGGGCGTTGAAGTGTCGAAGCCCAAGCGCGTCGCGAAGGGCGCGGCGGCGAAGGCCGGGAAGTCTGCCAAGACTACACGGTCTGCCAAGCCTGCCCAAGCGATGAAGCTTGCCGCAGACACGAAGCCCTCCAAGGCGGCGACCAAGGTGACGGCGAAGAAGGTGGCCACGAAGTTGGTCACGGCGGGTGCGGGCAAGGGTGCGAAGGCGGCCACGACGGCGAAGGCGAGCAAGCCGATGACGCCCGCGAAGGCGGCCAAGGCCGCGAAGGCGGCGGTAGCGGCCAAGGCGGCGGCGCGGGCGATGTCGCGTGAGGAGGCGCTCGCGCGTGCGTACGACGACGCGGCGGCGCAGATCGAGGCGGCAAACGCGGGCCGGTCAAGGGTCAAGACCGAGCGTCCGACGCAGGCGCGGCCGAAGTCTGCCGAGGCGCGAGCGCGCTCGGCGCGACGGACCAAAGGCCTGCGGTTGAACTAGGCGCGAGGGAAGGCCATGGCGGGTTGGAAGCCCGCGCTCCGGACGGCTGGGGCGTGCCTTAGAACTCGGCGGGGAAGCCGCGGCAGCGCGGGATGATGACCTTCTGCACGAGCGGTTCGTTGCTCTTCTCGTCGGTGCCGATGATTTTGATGAGCAGCGCGGTGGTCTGGCGCAGCAGCGTCTCGCGGTTGGGCTCTTTGAGCTGGCTGTCGTCGGCGTTGGCGACGATGCGGCCAATCTCTTGCTTGATCTCGGCGGCGCGGGCCTTGACGAGGGCCTCGACCTGCTCGGCGTGCTTGTTCTTGATCTGGACGGTCACGATGAGGTCCCAGATGAACGCGCGGCCCGACTTGTTGTTCTGGAACTTCTCCTCGACGACCTGGACTTCCTTGGTCATCTCGGCGTCGCTGCTCTCGACCTCGGCGTGGCCGGCGTTCGCTTGGCTCTGCTTGGGGCTGAGGGCGCTAAAGACCGCGACGACCACAACGGCCTCGGCGACCATGATGCCCGCGACCAGCGCGATGGTCTTGATCGGGAGCTTCTTCTTGGGCGCTTCGGCGGCGGCACCGTCTTTGGGCGCATCCTTGGCGGGGGCTTCCTTCTTGGGCGCAGACATAGAACCTCCGGCGTACGCGGGTTGGCGCGCACGTCATGGCCAGCATCGGTCGGAACACGCCCCGGGTTGAGCCTTTGCAGTCGTTACGCGGCCTGAGCCGACGGACGGCCTGCGGGGGCGGCACGGCGCGGTAGCGCGGGGGCGTCAGGTTCGAGCACCGGTCCGAGAAGCTCATCGAACCGCTCGGTGATCTGCGTTCGGAGTGCGTCGGAGAGGACGGCGTCGGGCGGGGTGCCCAGCGCGCTGGCGGCCGAAGTGCTCGCGGGCGGATTGCTGACTGATAGGTAGCCGTTGCTGGCAATGGTCAGAAGGCCTTCGAGGACGGCCTGCGCGAGCAGCTCGTTGCGGAGCTCGGGCTCGCTGCCGCGCTTGGGCAGACGGCGCGAGACGGTGTTGACCAGCGGGACGGCGATAACAAGGGCCATCAGGCTGAGCGCGCCAGAGCCCGAAATGCCGACAACGCCAGCCCCCCCACTATTGCCACCGGCGCCATCGGCAACGGCGCTTGCGCTGAGGCCTTGCAGAACGCCGAGCGCGGAGAAGAGGCCAGCGACAAGGAGCCCAAGGCCGCCGATTGGGCAGGCCAGGCCGAGGATGCGTCCGAGCCCGCGGGCGAGCCGCCAAGGGCGGGCGGCGCTGCTGAGGGTGGTGAGGAGTTGCTGGCGGATTGCCGTCTCGGGGCCGCGCTGCTGAAGCATCGGGGCGGCGGCGCGGATCAGCGGGTGGGTTGCGCGGGTTGTGTGGATGGAGGCGGGGTCGGCCGCGAGTGCGAGCAGGTCATGGCGTGCGTTGGCGGCGCGGTGCTCGAAGCTTGTGCCGCCGACGGCGAGCCACAGGCGGTCAAGGCGGACAAGTCGGGCCGCGAGGAACGAGCCGGCGACGGCGAGGGTGACGCCGATACCCATGGTCATCAGCGGCATGATGGCGGGATCAGTCACGTGAGTGTTATCGGGTGGCGAGGGCGACGGCTGGAGCGGGGTGGCGCGTCTAGAGCGCGGAGGGCATGGATTGCGTTTGAGGCCCGAACGTTTTATGAACATGGCGGGCAAGTCGCGCGGTGCGCGTCTGACCAAACCCGGGAACAGTCTTCGATTGTGCAGAATCTTGCGCTGTTTGGCCTACGCGGGGGGTGGGAGTAGCGGTTGATGTTCGGCTAGACTGGGCGCGTCAAGCACGGACGGCCCTGCCGACCGACCCCACCGCCCTCCGCGAGGCGCTTGCCCCCGCGACCGAGTCTTCTGCATGGCCGGCCTGGTTACGTCGTCGAAGCGTCCTCGGAATCTATCGCACTGGCACGCGGGCCCCTTGCTGTTTGGTGACTGGGGAACAAGCCGTCTGTATGTGCTGGGGATCGGCGCGGTGACGCTGGGGCTGGCGGCGCCCTACTACCTGCTTGCGCTGAGCGTGCTGATGGTGCTGGTGGCGTGGGCGTACACGATTGTGTGCCGGTCGTTTCAGGACGGCGGCGGCGTCTACTCGGCGGCGCGTCAGATCTCGCCGTTTTTGAGCGTGGTGGGCGCGACGCTGCTGCTGGCGGATTACATCGTCACGGCGGCGCTGAGCCTGGTCGAGGCGTTTCGATATTGGGGCGCGCCGGCGGACAACCAGGCGCTGATGGTGAGTTTGTGCGTCGGGGCGGTACTAGTGCTGTTTTTAATCAATTGGTTCGGCGCGCGGTCGGCGGGTGAGTTTGCCAAGTGGATCGCATTGGCGAGCCTGGTGCTCTCGGCGGTGGTGGCGGTGATGGTGCTGCCGTGGGTGCCTGAGGGGCTCAGGCTGGCGCGGATGGACGCGAACCCTTGGTTGACGCGGTGGGTGCACTTCACGGGAATCATCCTGGCGCTGTCTGGGGTTGAGGCGGTGGCGAACATGACGGGCATCATGAAGGAGCCGGTGGCGCGGACGAGCAAGCGGACTATCTGGCCCGTGCTGGCGGAGGTCGCGACTTTGAACCTGGTGTTCATCGTGGCGATCGTCGGGCTGCTGGGCATGGCGGCGGAGAAGTTTCCTGAGCTGACCCAGCAGTGGGACCAGGCCAAGCAGGTGGCCAACCAGGCGAAGCTGCCTGAGCCGCCGAGCCCGACGGTGCAGGGGCACCCTGAGTGGCAGCTTGTGGACGTGCGTGACAAGGCGATGAAGGTGCTGGCGGTTGAGAGCGGGCAGAAGCACTTTGGCGAGGTGAGTGGGTTTTACTTCGGCAAGGCCGTGGCGATCGTCTTTGGGCTGCTGCTGATCTCGGCGGCGAACACGGTGATCGGTGGGATGGTCTCGGTGCTGTACGCGCTGGGGCGTGACGGCGAGCTGACCAGACGGCTGACGCGGCTGAACTACTCGGGCATGCCGGTGGTGCCGCTGGTGCTCGCGTGCGTGGCCCCCCCGCTGCTGCTGCTGTTCTACTACGAGGTGGACGACCTAGCGCACCTTTACGCCATCGGGGTGACGGGGGCAATTGCGCTGAACCTTTCGTGCTGCGCGGTGAATCGGCGCTTGCAGGTGACGACGCTTGAGCGCGCGGGGCTCTGGACCATCGCGGTGATCATCACGGCGGTGTTTGTGACCATCGCGGTGACAAAGCTGGAAGCGGCGGTCTTTTGTGGGGGGCTGATCATCGTGGTGCAGGTGGCGCGGCTGATCTCGAAGCGGGCCGAGGCGGTGCGTGCCGCGCGGGCGCTGCCCGAGCCCGAGCTGGGCTGGCTTGAGGAGTTGCGTCGGACACCGATCCAGATCGACGCAAGCCGTCCGCGCGTGATGCTCGCGGCGCGCGGGCGTTATCAGGCTGAGTTCGCGGTAGACATGGCGCGGCGGCGCGGGGCGACGCTGTTTGCGCTGTACGTGCGGACGCTGCGTGTGGTAGACGTTGGAGCGCCGTCGGTGGCGAAGATCGAGAGCGACCCCGACGCGCAGGAAGCGCTGGGCACGGTGGCGGTGCTGGCGCGGCAGTATCGCGTGCCGCTGGTGCCGATCTATGTGACAAGCCCGAGCGTGGCTGAGGAGATTCTGGACTACACGGTGACGTACGGGTGCGACACGCTGATCATGGGCAAGAGCCGGCGGTCAACGGTGGCGCGGAGCCTGGAGGGCGACGTGGTGAGCGAGATCGCGCGGCACCTGCCTGATGGCGTGAGCTTGATCACTCGTGACGCGACGCCGCACCCGATGAGCCCGCCGCCAGATGGTGGCGAGGAGACGAGCCCGCCGCCGACGTGAGTGGCGATGAGCGATGAGGGTCGGGCCTGTGGTCCGCTGGCGGGTTGGAACCCTGCCCCAGGCGAGGCCAAGCCGCTGCGTGGCCGCGCGTTACTGGTCCTCGTCGGGCTCGATCTCGTTGGTCCTGTGCTGAAGCTGGGCCTTGAGGCGCTGGAGGATCGAGCTGTGCATCTGGCTGACGCGGCTCTCGGAAAGGTCAAGTGTCGCGCCGATTTCCTTCATGGTCATCTCTTCGTAGTAGTAGAGCGTGACGATGAGGCGCTCGGCCCGCGAGAGGCCCTTGGTGATCAT
>Ga0163144_10011566_pt1 | contig 18662 bp, 10 predicted proteins | sample OliLak19BULKMAT1_FD_123175 | JGI IMG/M metagenome (GOLD analysis project Ga0163144, IMG submission 123175) | Freshwater microbial mat bacterial communities from Lake Vanda, McMurdo Dry Valleys, Antarctica - Oligotrophic Lake LV.19.BULKMAT1 | ecosystem: Environmental > Aquatic > Freshwater >... | reverse complement strand
TCGCTTGCCACGTCGCTTGCCATGTCGCTTGCCATGTCGCGTGGTCGCGAACCGTCCAGTGATTTGAGGATCGCGGCCCCCCCCGGCCGATTCCGGGTCGGCGCGGCGCGGCGCGGGGCGGGGCGGGGCGGGCCCCCGTCGCCTCGACTACCTTCCGCGGCCCGGAGGTCTTCCCATGCCGCTCGCCCCGCTGTTCCAGCCCGTCCGCCTCGGCGCCGTCGAGGCGCCCAACCGCATGCTCATGGCGCCCATGACCCGCGGTCGCGCCGAGGCCGACGGCACGCCGAACGCCCTCATGGCGACCTACTACGTCCAACGCGCCACCGCGGGCCTCGTCGTCACCGAGGCCACGCCCGTCTCGCGCCAGGGCGTCGGCTGGGTCGGCGCCCCGGGCATGTACACCGACGCGCACGTCGCCGGCTGGCGGAAGGTCACCGAGGCGGTCCACGCCGCCGAGGGTCGCATCTTCCTCCAACTCTGGCACCTGGGCCGCGTGTCGCACCCCGACTTCCACGGCGGCGCTCTCCCCGTCGGCCCCTCCGCGCTCGCCGCGCAGGGCGAGACTCACACGCCGCTCGGCAAGAAGGCCTACGTCACCCCGCGCGCTCTCGAGACCGCGGAGATCGCCGGCATCGTGCAGGCCTTCGGCGATGCCACGCGCCGCGCCCGCGACGCGGGCTTCGACGGCGTCGAGGTCCACGGCGCCAACGGCTACCTCGTCGACCAGTTCCTCCGCGACGGAAGCAACCACCGCACCGACGGCTACGGTGGCAGCGTCGAACACCGCACGCGGTTCGCCGTCGAGGTCGCGCAGGCCTGCGCGTCGGCGTGGGCGCCCGACCGCGTCGGCTTCCGGATCTCGCCGCGCGGCACCTACAACGACATGGCCGACCGCGACGCCGCGGCCACGTTCGGCCGTCTGGCCGAGCGCCTGTCGCCGCTGGGCCTCGCGTACCTCCACGTCGTGGAAGGGCTGCCGGGTTCCATGATGCACACCCCCGGCGAGCGCGTGTCGCCGCTGCTGCGGAAGGCGTTCCGCGGGGCGTTCGTCGCGAACGGCGGCTACGACGCGGCGAAGGCCGCCGCGGCCCTCGCCGCCGGCGAGGCCGACGCGGTGGCCTTCGGCGTGCCGTTCCTCTGCACCCCCGACTTCGTCGCGCGCACCCAGGTCGGCAAGCCGATCAACCGTCCCGACTTCGCGACGCTCTACACCCCCGGCGCGAAGGGCTACACGGACTATCCGGCGCTCGCGACGGCGTAGCCCCGGACGCGCGCGGCGGGCGACGCGAGGCCCGGGGTCGGCAGCCTTGCGCCGCCCCTCCCTTGGCGGGTAGCGTCCCCCGAATGCTCCGGCGTTCGACCCCCGTCCCGAGGTGCTTGGTCGCCCTGGCGATGCTGGTCGCCCCGGGAATCCTGGTCGCCCCGGGGATCCTGGGCGCCGGGGCGACGGCCCGGGCGGCCGACGTGCCGTCGCCTACGGTCCCGGCCCCCGCGACCGCTCCGAAGTCCTCGGCGCCGCCCCCGACGCGGCCCGTGACGCAGTCCGCGACGTCGGCGTCGCCGCGCGAGGTCGCGGAGGCGGTGCGCGTCGCGGCGACGGCGAAGGACCGCGCGACGCTCGCGCGCTGGGCGCGGGCGGGCGCGCCCGACCCGTGGCTCGTCGTCGACGCGCTCGACGCGGCCGGCGCGCTCGACGCCGCGGAGACGTTCGCGGCTGCGGTCGTGGGCGACGGCGCCGCCATGCTGCAGGCGTACGTGGCCGGGCGTCGCCGCGGAGCGCCCGACGATGCGGCCCTGCGGGCCCGCTTCGACGCGGCCGCCCAAGCCGCCGACGCCGGGGCGCCCCCGGCGGAGGTGCTCGGGTGGCTCGACGGCGTCGCCCCCGCGCCCGAGACGGCGCTCGGCGTCGTGGTCGCGGGCCTGCGCCTCGACGCGCTGCTCCGCGCCGGGCGACGGCTCGAGGTCGTGACGGTGGGCGACGCCACCGCGACCGCCGCGTCCCACCTCGGATGGGCGCGCGCGGAAGCCGCCGCGCTGCGCGACGCCGCCACCGTGGCGCAGGCGACCGGCGACGCGCGGACCGCGCTGCGCTTGTTGCGGCGGCTCCAGTTGCTCGACGAGCGCCTCGGGGCGAGCGGCGCGGCCACGCTCACGGCGATCGGCGTCGCGCAGGCGGCGCTCGGCGACGTCCCGGCGGCCCGCGCGAGCCTCGAGCGTGCGCTCTCGGTCGCGAAGGCGCAGGGCGAGACCGGGGCGTACGCCACCGCCCTCGGCAACCTCGCCGACCTGCACTTCCGGCTCGGGGACTATCCGCGGGCCGTCCGCATGCACCGCGACGCCCTGGCCGCCCGCCGCGACGTAGGCGACCGTTTCGGCGTCGTCCGGTCGCTCGACCACCTCGCCGGCGTGCAGGCGGCCCTCGGGTCGTGGGCGAAGGCCTTCGAGCTCGCCGAGCAGGCGCAGACGGAGGCCCGGGCGATCGGCGACGACCTCGGGGTCGCGATCGCGAAGTCGAGCCTCGGCAACTTCCACGCGAAGCTCGGGCAGTACTCTGAGGCCGCGACGCTCCACGCCGAGGCGCTCGCGGCGTTCCGGCGGCTCGAGGCGCGCGGCGCCGCGCTGGGCGCGCTGTCGAGCCTCGGCGTCGTCCATCTGAAGTCCGGCGACCTCGAACAGGCGGTCACGGACTTCGACGAGGTCGTCGTGCAGGCCGAGGCCCTCGGGGACCCGGCGCGGGTCGCCGAGGGCCGGCGCTACCGCGGGATGACGTTCCAGGCCCTCGGCGACGTCAAGAAGGCCGCCGCGGAGTTCGAGGCCGCGATCGCCGGGTTCGACGCGGCCCAGGACCGTCGCGGCGCCGCCGCGACGGTCGCCGACCTCGCGCGGCTCCGCCTCGAGGCGGGCGAGATCCTGCCCGCACGCCGGCTCGCCGACCGCGCGGTCCGCGAGGCCGAACGCATGCGGGCCGACCCGCTGCTGGCGAGCGCGTTGGCCGTGCGCGCCCAGACGCGCATCGCGGCGGGCGACCCCGACGCCGCCCTCGAGATCGCACGGCAGGGCGCGCAGGTCGTGGACCGGCTGTTCACGGGCCTCGGCGCCGCGCAGGCCGCGGCCGCGCGCGAGACGGTGGCGCCGGTCTTCGAGGTCGGGGCGCTCGCCGCGGTGCGGGTGGCCGACGCGAACGAACTCGCCTACTTCGTCGAGAGCGGGCGCGCCGGTGCGCTCATGGAGACGCTCGGCGTCCGCGAGCGCGTGCAGCGGACGGCCGTCCCGGAGGCGCTGCGGCGCGAACGCGAGGCCCTGCGCGACGTCGAGAAGGCGGCCGCCGCCGTGTATGCCGCGACGCTCGCGGGCGACGACTTCGTCGCCACCCGGCGGGCGCTGGCGGAGCTCGACGGCGTGCGCGCCCGCGGGCTCGAGCTGGGCGAGCGCATCGAACGGGCCACGAAGCGGGACGAGGCCTGGGACCACCGCGGCGCCACGCTCGAGGAGATCCAGGGGGCGCTCACGCCGGGCGAGGCGTTCGTCGCCTACGTCCTCACCCACCCCGACGCGGCGGCGCTCGTCGTCACGCCGACCACGGCGCGCGTCGCGCGCCTCGGCCTCACCGAGGAGGTCGTCGCGGCATGCGAGGCGATGTTGGTGTCGGACCCCGAGGTGGACGCGACGGGGGACCTCGCGCGGCTCGAGGAACTCGTCGTGACGCCGCTCGGGCTCGGCGCCGAGATCACGACGCTGCTCCTCTCGCCCGAGGGGCCGCTGTGTTACGTCCCGTTCTCGCCGCTGCTGCGCGGCCGCGACGTCGTGTACGTGCCGTCGGGCACGACCCTCGTCTACCTGATGGAGAGCCGCGAGGAGGCGGGCCGTCACGTCCTCGCGCTCGGCGACCCGGACTACGGGACGGGCCGCGTGTCAAAGGCCGGCCAGGTGTTCGGCGCGACGCGCGACGGCTCGAGCGATGCCCCGCCCGAACCGGCCCTGGCGCCTCCGCCCGAGCCCCCGACGGCGAGGATCGCGCGCGGCGGCCGCCTGGTGCCCCTGCCGGAGACCCGGATCGAGGCGAAGGCGGTGGGGGACCAGGTCCTGCTCGGCGCCGAAGCTTCGGAGACCGGCCTGCGGCGCGCGCTCGCCACGCGGCCGCGCTGGAAAGCGCTCCACGTCGCGTGCCACGGCCTCGTCGACCGCGACCGGCCCGAGTTGAGCGCGCTCGCGCTGACCCCGTCCGCCGAGGACGACGGCTTCTGGACCGCGGCCGAGGTGGTTTCGACATCGGTGCCCGCGGACGTCGTCGTCCTGTCGGCGTGCGAGACCGGGACCGGCAAGGTGCGGCGCGGCGAGGGGCTCTCGGGCCTCATGCGCGCGTTCCTGGCCGCCGGCGCGCCCCGCGTCGTCTGCTCGCTCTGGAAGGTGGACGACGAGGCGACGCGCGCGCTGATGGTGCGGTTCTACGAGCTGTGGAACCCGAAGGACGGCTCGGAGCCGCTGACGGCCTCGCAGGCGCTGCGGGCCGCGCAGGAGTCGGTGCGCGCCGACCCCCGCTGGCGGCACCCGTACTTCTGGGCCGCGTGGGTGTTGTGGGGCCTACCGTAGGCGCCCGCCGCGGCCCGCCTACCCCTTTCCCTCGAGCCGCACGACCCCGGACCACGGCGTAGGCTCCGTGCCCGCGCGCATCGCGGCCACGATCTTCCGCAGCCACGCGCACGCGCCGTCGTCGGGGCGCAGGCGTTCTGCCGCGGCGAGCGCCGCGTCCGCCGCCGCGAGGTCGCCCGCGCGCATCGCCGCGGTCGCGCGGTCCCACGCGGCGACGTGCGCGACGAGGTCCTCGGGCGCGCCCTCGCGCATCCCGACGAGCTCGTACACGGGCTCCGGCGTGTCCCAGCCCATCACCACGACGCGCCCGATCTGTTTCGCGAGGATCGCCTCGCGCGCCTGCGCGAACGTCGCGGGCCCGATCAGGATCTTCGTGCCGAAGTACTTGTTCGCGCCCTCGAGCCGGCTCGACAGGTTCACGATCTCGCCCATGGACGTGTAGTCGAACCGCTGTCGGCTGCCCATGTTGCCCACCACGGCGGGCCCCGAGTTGACCCCGACCCGCACCGCGAACGACGTGAGACCCATGGACGTCCACAGGGGACGGAGCGCCGGCAGCCGCCGCTGGACGTCGAGCGCCGTCCGGCAGGCGCGCACGGCCTGGTCGGGCTGCGGCACCGGGTCGCCGTAGACCGCCATCACCGCGTCGCCGATGAACTTGCTGATGGTGCCGCCCTCGGCGTGGATCGCCTCGCCGTGGCTCGTCAGGTACTCGTTGAGCAGCTTCACGAGGTTCTCGGGCCCGAGCTGTCGCGAGAACGACGAGAACCCCGCCACGTCGCTGAACAGCACCGTGATGTCGCGGCGCGCGCCGCCGAGCGCCAGCAGCGACGGGTCGCCCTTGAGGGCCTCGATGACGCTCGGCGCGAGGTAGAGCCCGAACGCGCCCTCCAGCCACTTGTTGTAGCGGCCCTCGGTGAACAGCAGGAACAGCGTGCCGCCGGCCCACGCGACGAGGGCCGCGGTCGCCGGGGCGCCGAGGTCCATCACGAACCCGCGGCCGAACGTCCACCACCCGACCGCGAACAGGGCGCCGACCGCGACGACCGCGACCGCCAGCGGCAGCCACCGCCGCTTCGCCCGCACGGTGAGCGCGCCCAGGCCCAGGCCGAAGAGCGCCAGCACCGCGAGATCGACGGCGTGCGGCACGCGCACGCGCCCGTCGCCGTGGAGCACGTCGTCCACGATGGTCGCCTGGAACACGGGGCCCTCGAAGTCGCCGCCGAGCGGCGTCGCGACGAGGTCCTTCGCGCCCGCGAGGTTGATCCCCCAGACGACGATCTTGCCCGCGAGGGCCGCGGTCGCCTCGGGGGGCAGCGGCGTGTCGCCCGGGGCGGCGATCGCCCATTCGAGCACCTTGGACGCCGGGAGGCGCGCGTACGTCTCGCGCGACGGGCCGCGGAAGTCGACGAGGAACGATCCGTCGGGGTCGATCCGTTGGGACGCCGTCCCGACGACGACGCGGTCGCCCTCGGTGCGCGCGGGCGCGTCGAGCGCCACCGACAGGCCCGCCAGCGGCAGCGACAGCACCGTGCGGTCGCCCCAGCCCCGCACGAGGTGCGCGCGGCGCACGACGCCGTCGAGGTCGGGGAGCGTGTTCACGAAGCCGAGGAGCCGCGCGCCGTCCGCGACGCGCCGGGCCGGCAGGTTGGCCCCGCGCTCCCGCGGCATCCTGGCGGGCGCCACGATCGCGTCGGCCCCGAGCTTGCCGACCGCGACGGCGGCGCGGGCGGGCACCTCGTAGCGGGGCGTGGGAGCCAGTTCGAGCGCGACGACGCCCCGCGCGGTCCCGAGCGCGGCCCCGTACGCCTCGGCGGCGCCCGCCTCCGCGTCGAGCATCTGCTGCTCCATCTCCGTCAGCGCCCGCGACGAGGCGTAATCGTCGGCGCCCTGCCCGCGGTCGAGGTGGAGCACGTCCACGAGGACGGCCTTCACCTTCGCCTTCGCGAACACGCGGAAGAGCCCCTCGTTGACGTCGAGCGGCCAGGGCCAGTCCTGCTGCAGGTCGCGCTTCACCGCGAGCACGTCGGGGTCCTCGATCGTGCACACCACGATGGACGGGTCCGCGGCGCGGTCGTCGGCGAACGCGCGCGTGCGGACGTCCACGAGGCGCAGCTCGAGGGTCTCGCCGAGCGCCGTCCCGCGCAGGAGGAGGGCCAGCGCGGCGACGACGAGTCCGAGCGCCCCGCCGACCGCGAGCCGGTTCGCCGGCGTCAGGGAGAGGGGGCGGGGCGGGCGTTTGCGGGCGGGCGTGGACATGGGACGCGAGGCCCGTCCTGCGGCGGGCGCTCCGCGATGCTACGGCGGGGCGGCGCGGAACGGGCCTCGCGTGCCGCGCCCCGGGCCCGTGCTGGCGGCCAGCCAAGTCCCGTGCTGGCGGCCAGCCAAGTCCCGTGCTGGCGGCCAGCCAAGTCCCGTGCTGGCGGCCAGCCAAGTCCCGTGCTGGCGGCCAGCCAAGTCCCGTGCTGGCGGCCAGCCAGGTTCAGCGCGGCGGGAGCGGGATCGGCGGCGGCGGCGCCGGCGGTCCGCCGGGCGCGGTGGGGGCCGGCGGGCGCGGGGTCGGCGGGGTCGGCGGGGTCCGCGGCGCGGGCGGCGTGCGGCGCATCGTCGCGGCGAACCGCTCGGCCCGCGGCTGCTCGATGGCCGTCATGTTCGGCGGCACCTGGAGTTGGGCGAGCGCGCGCTCGAGCGTCTGCGCGCGGACCTGCGGCGAGGCGTGGGACGCGCCGCCGTGGGCCTGGCCCGTCTCGCCGAGGTGGCGAAGCTCGTCGCGGATCGCCGACGCGCGGTACAGCACGTCGTAGAGGAGGTAGGTGCCCTCGAGGTCGGCCTCGAACTCGAATGCCTGGCCGTAGTCGTGGGCGACGGCGCGGCCCGAGAGTTCGCCGACGGAGTCGCCGAAGAAGCCGACCATGCGCGGCGCGACGCCGGTCTCGTCGAGGCCCTTGGCGAGAGCGTCGATGAACTCCTGCCGACCCTGCTGGAACTTGGGGCCCTGGCGAAGGATCTTCGTGCCGTGGCTCAGGGTCACGTGGGCGAGCTCGTGGGCAAGGATGCCCGCGAGCTCCTCCTCGTCGCGGCAGGCCTCCACCGCGCCGCGCGTCACGAGGACGTAGCCGCCGGGGCCGCTGACCGCGTTGACCTCCATCGAGTTCAGCACGTCGAAGTGGTAGCCGCCGTGGTTGGCGGGCACGCGGTCGGACAGGCGGACGACCGCGTCGCCGACGAACCGGACGTAGCGGCGGCGGTTCTCGTCCGGGTCGATGCCGAACTTGGCGATCGCCTGGGCGGCCACGGCGCGGCCGATGTAGTACTCCTGCGTCGTGTTGAAGCCCTCGTTCATCTTCTGGAGGGCGCGGTGGGCCTGGGCGGCGGCGCCGGCGAGGCGCAGCGCCTTCTTGGCGTTGCCCGGCACCTTCGGCGTCTTGCCCCCGAAGAGCTTGCCGAGCGGCCCCGGCAGGTCGTCGACCTTGTCGAGCACGTCGGCGACCTTGCCGAGGTCGAACGGCTCGCGCGACTCCTCGGGCACGGGCGGCAGGCGGTTCGGGCGGTCGTAGGCGCGGCCGCGGCGGCCGAGGTTGCCGTCGACGACGAACGAGATCATCTCGAACGTGTCGAGCGCGGCCGTCTGGGCCTCCATCCGGTCCACGTCCTGGTAGGCGCGCATGAGGTCGGGCCGCGACACGCGGTAGCCGCGCTCGGTGTTCTCGCTGAACTGGCGCCCGGCGGCGGAGACCTGCTGCTGCGTGACGGTGTTCGGCGGCACGCCCGTGAGGTGGGGCGGGGGCGGCGTGGCGGTCAGGGCGGAGGGCTCGACCGTCTCGTAGGCGCGCAGCCAGCCCTCGGCGGGCGGTGTCGTGGAGGTGCGGACCTTGATCCACGGCAGCTTCACCTCGAGGAGCGTCACCGACGTGCCGGCGGGGAGCGGCGCGCGCACGGGCGCGGCGAGCGCGTTTGCCTCGGCGCGGATCGGCGTGCCGGCCTTCGCGAACGCGACGCGGACGTCGCCCACCTTGCTGTCCGTCGGCGCGGCGACGACGGCGATCGCGGGGAGGGCGAGGGCGAGCACGGCGACGGCGAGCAGGCGGGGCAGGCGACGGGACATGCGGACGGGCTCCGGGGGCAATCCCGAAGGGTACCCCCGCCGGAGGGGAGGGGTCAGCCGCGACCGAAGATGCGGGCCAGCAAGCCCTTGTGCGCGGGCGGCACCGCCTCGGGGGCCCGGGGGCCGGCGACCGCGGCCGCCCGCCACCGGTCCGTGAGGAGGTGGCGGTGCCCCTCGATATCGCTCTTCCGCGCGTGCTCGAAGCCCGCCTCGCGCATCTCGGCGGGGTAGCCGCGCGCCAGGATCGCGGGCACGTCGTCGATCCGGTCGTAGAGGAAGCCGGCGGGGCCGATGTAGTCGGCGAGGTCGGGGCGCACGCGTGCCAGGACGACGCCGAGCCCGGCGGCCTGGGCCTCGGCGACGGCCATGGGCCAGCCGATGGTCTTCCGCTCGGCGCAACCGGTGTAGACGAGCCAGCCGTGGCGGCGGTACTCGGCCGGCATCACGGAGGGCTCGCGCGCGTCCACCATCTCCACCGGGCTGCCGGTGCGCTGCACGTAGGCGTCGAGCTCGGCGGAGCGGTAGCCGATCGCGTAGAGGCGGAAGTGGCGGTCGCGCACCCTCGCCGCGAGGTCGACGAAGTCCTCCATCCGTTTCTTCGGGATGCACGCGCCCACGTTCATCACGTCGCCGCCGCGGGGCCCGCGGTCGTGGAAGGCCGCGTAGTCGATCACGGGCCACGCGTCGACCAGGGTCGCGGCGGGGATGCCCGCGCGCTCGAGCGCGGGGCGCAGGAACGGGAACGCGAGCACGCCGAGGCAGAACGACGACCGCGTGGCGTCGAGGCCCGCGCGGCGGCGCTTCGTCGAGCCGGCGGGGTCGAGCATCAGGGGCACCACGTCGAAGGAGTGCGTGCGGACGGTGAAGGGCACGCCCGTCCGGCGCGCGACGCGCTCGACGAGCTCGGCGCCGTGGAGGTAGTGCGTGTGGAGCACGTGGGGGCGGAACGCCTTCACGTGGGCGACGATGCGGTCCTCGTCGGTCTCGGCGACGAACGGCGCATGGTCGCGGTAGACCCGGTCGGCCGGCTTCATCCCGATCACGGCGACGTCGTGGTCGCGTCGGATCGACGCGAGTTCGGTGCGGAGGTACGTCTGCGACAGCTGGGGGAAGTCGTCGACGACGTACTGGACGCGCAGGCGCTCGGCGGGGCTCATGGGGTGCGGCGTGCCTTCCAGCGGGTCTTCCACCACTCGATCCAGGGGCGCGGCGACCAGGGCTGGGCCTTCGCCCACGCGACGACGTGGGGCCAGGCGGCCTCGAGGTCGCCGGTCTTGCGGTGCTGGCGGATCCAGCGGCGGTGCAGCCGCAGCCGGTGCCCGCGGGGGTCGGAGGTGCGGTCGGCGTACTTCTCCTGCATCGCGAGGCGCGAGCGCTGGATGAGATCGGCGCGCGACTGCTTGTTCGCGGCGCCGCCCCCGCCGTCGTGGTGGCGGTAGCGCGTGACGATGCGGTCCACCGCCAGGGCCTTGCCGTTCGCCGCGAAGAAGCGGAACAGGATCTCCGTGTCTTCGGCCCAGCGCAGCGCGGCGTCGAAGCGGAGGGCTTGGAGACGCGAGGCCCGCCAGACCGTGGCGCTCGGGAGGACCCAGAGCCCCTCGCACATGTCCTCGAGGCACACCGGCGGCCGGTAGCGCGTGCGGTGGAAGATCGAGTGGCGCCCGTGTTTCCAGCGCCCCTCGTAGAGCGCGTTGCCGATGGCGAGGTCCGCCGTGGGGTCGGCCTCGAGCGGCGGCAGCAGGAATTCGAGGTGGTCTGGCAGGAAGAGGTCGTCGCTGTCGAGCAGCGCGACGAACGTCCCGGTGGCGGCGGCGATCCCGGTGTTGCGCGCGCTCGCGGTGCCGCCGTTCCCCTGCCGCAGCACGCGGACGCGGGGGTCGGCGCCGTAGCGGGCCGCGAGCGCCTCGACCGTCCCGTCGGTGGACCCGTCGTCCACGACGACGACCTCGAGGTCGCCGCGCGTCTGCGCGAGGGCGCTGTCGATCGCCTCGACGACGAGCGCCTTCCGCTGGTACGTGGGGATGACGACGGAGACGAGCGGCACGGGGGCTCCCGGTCGGGAGCGCCCAGTATTGGACGGTGGCCCCGCGATGTCGCGCTCTCGTCGGCCTCTCGCGGGTCGCGTTCGGCGGTCCGCGGCGCGACGATCGGGGTTGCGCCCGTCGGGGGTGCGGCGCTACGCTCGTCGCGTGGGTACCTGCCGCCCGGCGCTGGGGCTGCTCGCGGTCCTTCTCGGACTCGCCGCCGCGCGCACAGCCCGAGCGCAGGACGCGCCGCCGGCCGCGGTACCGGTGGCCCCCGGGGCTCCGGCGCTCGTTTCGCCGGCGCCCTCGCGTCCCCCCGAGGAGCCGCCGCCCGCGGCGGTCGCGCCGCCGCGCACCCCGTCGGAGGCGGCCGCCGCGGTCGCCGCGGCCCGTCGTGCGGGCGACGCGGCCGGGGTGCGCGCGCTCGCCGCCGAGGACGACCCCGACCCGTGGCTCGTCGCCCACGAGTTGCTCGCGGCCGACGACAGGGCCTCGGCGATCGCGTTCGCGGCCGCCGTGACGGGGCCCTCCACCGCGAAACTCGCGGCCTTCGTCGCGGCGTGGCGCCCGTCCGCGGGCGACGGGGCCGCCCGCGCGGCGCTGACGGAGGTGCAGGCGTCGCTCGAGGCCGGCGACGCCGCGGCCGCGCTCGCGCGGCTCGACGGCCCGGACGTCCCCGCCGACCGCGTCCTCGCCGTGCGCTGGAAGGGCCTGCGCGCCGCCGCGCTGCGCCGGGCCGGGCGCGTGACGGATGCGCACGCGGCCGGCGTCGAGGCGGCGACCTCGGCCGGGGCGCTCGGCTGGCTCGCCGCGGCGGCCCGGGCGCTCGCCGACGCGGGCGGGTTCGCGTTCGAGCGCGGCGACGCCGCGGCGGCCCGCGAGTTCCTCGCCGCGCGGGCGCGGGTCGAGGGGCTCCGCGGCGGCAAGGCGCGCGCGGCCGACGCGCACCTTGACCTCGGCGTCGCCGCCGAAGCCGTCGGCGACCCGTCGGCCGCGCTCGCGTCGTACCGGCACGCGCTCGACCTCGCGGAGGCGGCGGGCGACCGCGCCCGCGCGGCCCGCGCGCTGGTGCGGCTCGGGCTCCTCCACGACGCCCTCGCGCGCTATCCGGAGGCGCTCGTCGCGTACCAGCGCGCCCTCGACCTCTTCGAGGCGCTCGGCGACCGCCGCGGGGCTGCCACCACGCTCGCGAACCTCGGCGGCGTCCACGACGCGCTGGGCCGACCGGCGGTGGCCGTCGAGCTCCACGAGCGCGCGCTGGCGACGGCCCGGTCCGTCGGCGCGGCGGACGTCGTGGCGACCACGATGTCCAACCTCGGCCTCGCGCACCAGCACCTCGGCGCGCTCGCCGTCGCGCGGTCGTGGTACGAGCAGGCGCTCGTCGCGCAGGAGGCGGCCGGCGACCGCGTCGGGGCCGGGCACACGTGCTCGAGCCTCGCGATCGTCCGCCGTCGCATGGGCGACTGGGCGGAAGCGCTCGAACTCCACGAGCGGGCCCGTGGGGACGGCGAGGCCCGCGGCGACCTCGCGCTGGTGGCGAAGGCGCTCGCGGGGATCGGCCTCGTCCACCTCGACCTGGGCAACTACCCGAAGGCGCTCGAGTACGAGGAGCGGGCCCTGCGCCACGACGAGGCGCGCGGCGACCGTGCGGGCGTGGCCACGACCCTCGGCACCCTCGGCGTCGTCCACTGGTCGCTCGGGAGTTGGGCGAAGGCGCTCGAGCTCTACGAGCGCGCGCTCGTAGAGCAGGACGCGCTCGGCGACCGCGCCGGGGCCGCCACGACGCTCTGCAACCTCGGCGTCGTGCTGCAACACGTGGGGGACCGCGCGAAGGCGCTCGAGACGTACGAGCGAGCGTTGCGCGTGCAGGAGAGCATGGGCGACCGCGCCGGCGCCGCGACGACGCTCGGCAACATCGGCGTCGTTCATTGGTCGCTCGGGAGCTGGTCGAAGGCGCTCGAGATCTACGAGTGGGCGCTCGCCGAACACGAGGCGCTGGGGGACCGCGCGGGCGTCGTGACGACCCTGGGCAACATGGCCCTCGTGTACCAACATCTCGGGAGCCACGCGAAGGCGATCGAGACCTTCGAGCGCGCGCTGGCGCAGGCGGACGCGCTCCGCGACCGCGCGCGAGCCGTGGAACTGCGGACGGGGCTCGCCGCGAGCCAGGAGGCCCTCGGCGACCGTGCCGGCGCCGTCGCCTCGCTCGGCCAGGCGGTCCACCAGGGGGAGCGGCTCCGGGCCAACGACCTCCTGCTGCGGGCGCTCGGCGGCCTTGCGCGCGTGAAACTCGCGGCGGGCGACGCGCGCGGCGCCGTGGCCGACGCGCACCGCGGCGTCGCGCTGCTCGAGACGCTGCTCGGCGGGCTCGGCGGGGAGCAGGGGGCGACGGCGCGCGAGCAATTTGCGGCGCTGTTCTCCATCGGCGCCGAGGGTGCGGCGCGGGCGGACGACGCCGGCGAGGCCGCGTTCTTCCTCGAGAGCGGTCGGGCGGGGACCCTGCTCGAGGCCCTCGGGGGGCGCGAGTCGATGCGGTGGGCCGGGCTGCCCGACGAACTGCGCGTCGCGCAGGCCGCCGCCCGGGCCAAGGAGGTCGCGACGCTGCGCGGCTACCACCGCGCGCTCGACGGCGGCGAGATGGCCGCGATCCGCGCGGCGTCGAAGTCGCTCGACGAGGCACGCGACGAGGTCCGCTCCGTGGTCGAGCGGATCCAGCGGGGCTCGAAGCGCGCCGCCAACGTGTGGTACCCGCGCGCCGCGTCCCTTGACGAGATCCGCCGCTGGCTGGTCCCCGGGGACGTGCTGGCCGCCTACGCGGTCGGGGGGACCGACGCGGTCGCGCTGCGGGTCACCGCCACGGAGGCGAAGCTCGTCGGGCTCGGCCCGGCATCGGCGGTCCGTGAGGCGTGCGAGGCGCTCGACGCGAGCGACCCCGACCGGGACCCGACCGCCGCGCTCGAGCGGCTGCGCACGCTCCTCGTGGCGCCGCTGCGCCTGACGGACCCGGGCGTGCGACGCGTCCTCGTGGCGCCCGAGGGGCCGCTCTCGTACGTGCCGTTCGCCGCGCTCCTCCCCGACGTCCCGCTCGTGACCGTCCCCTCGGCGACCACGTACGGCCTTCTCCTCGACGAGCAGGGGCGGCAGCGCGGCGACGGGGTGCTCGCCCTGGGCGACCCCGACTACGGCGTCGCCCGCGACGAACGCGCCGTCTCGATCTACGAACGTGGCTCGCGGCTCGTTCCGCTGCCGCGCACGCGCGACGAGGCGAAGGCGGTGGGCGACGTCCTCCTGCTCGGGCGCGACGCCACCGAGGCCGGGCTCCGGGAGGCGCTCGCCCGGCGCCCGCGGTGGCGCGCCGTGCACCTCGCCTGCCACGGCATCGTCGATCCGGAGCGCCCGACGCTGTCTTCGCTGGCGCTGACCCCGGCCGGCGCCGACGACGGCTACCTCACGGCGCTCGAGGTCCTCGACCTCCCCGCGTCGGCGGACCTCGTGGTGCTTTCGGCCTGCGAGACGGGGCGGGGCCGCATCGTCGCCGGCGAGGGGATCGTCGGGCTCACCCGGTCGTTCATGTTCGCCGGCGCGCCCCGGGTCGTGTGCTCGCTCTGGAAGGTCGACGACGAGGCGACCGGAGCGCTGATGACCACCTTCTACCAGCTCTGGAACCCGCGCGACGGCGCCCCGGGGCTCCCCACAGCGGAAGCGTTGCGTCGCGCGCAGGACGCCGTCCGAGCCCAACCCCGCTGGCGCCACCCCTACTTCTGGGCGGCGTGGGTCCTGTGGGGGCTCCCGAGCTGACCGCCGCGACGTTCGGTGCCGCGGGTGGGGCGCGAATTGGATAGGATCCCGTGGGTATGCGCACGGCACGCCCCCGCCGCCGGCTCTCGCTCCGCGGCGTGTTCGCCGGCGCCCTGCTGCTGCTGCTGGTGCTGCTGCGGGTGGCGGCCACCGCGCGGGGCGAGCCGCCCGCGGCCGCGAGCGACACGGTGCTGCTGCGCTCGGGGAAGGTGCTCGAGGGGCGCGTCGTCGCCCGCACTCGCGTGGGCGACACGCCGATGCTTGCGATCGAGACCGACTTCGGGCGCATCCTCGTCCCCGCGGCCGACGTCGCCGACCGCGGCCCGGAGGCGGGCCCGTGCGGCAACGAGCCCTTCGCCTTCCGCCGCGTCCGCATCGTGGACCTCAAGGGACGGGTGCTGCGGCGCGCGAAGGGCGAGCGCGACTGGACGCCGCTCGTGGACGGCGAGTACGCCCTGGCCGGCGCGCCCTGGCCGGAGCTCCGTCCCGGCGACGCGCTGCGCACCGGCGCGGACGGCCTGGTGGCCTTCATGCCGCACAAGGACGTCTGGATCCGTCTCGCGCCCGACACGGAGGTCGAGATCCTCGCGAAGGGCGAGGGCGCGAGCGTCGACCTCCGCGCCGGCGACCTCGTCGCGCGCGTCACGGCGCCCCCGGCGGGGTGTGGCGTCTTCCTCCGCACGCCGACGTCGCTGCTGAGTCTGCGCGAGGGCGGCGTGGTCCTGCGTGCGCGCGACGGCCGCGACAGCATCGGCGTCAAGGACGGCGCGGTGCAACTGGACGGCGGCCCGCGGCTCGAGGCCGGGTCCGCCGCGGACGTGCGCCGCGGCGAGAGCGCGCAGGTGCGCTCGCTCGCCGAGGTGGAGCGGATCCGCGGCGCCGTCGAGGCGACCATCCCGCCGCCCGACGACATGGTCTGCGTGCCGCAAGGGCGCTACGAGCTCGGCGGTGGGCCCGGCAACTGCGGGATCGGCGTGACGCTCACCTACCAGGGCGACCACTACGCGCAGGCGTGCAACGAACGTGGACACACGGCGGAGCTGCTGGCGTACCTCATCGACCGCCGCAAGGTCTCCAACGCCGACTACGCGCGGTTCGCCGCCGCGACCGGCCGGAAACTGCCCTACTACCTCCAGGGTGCGACCCTGTCGCCCGAGCTGCGGTCGAAGCCGGTCCACGCCGTCGGCTGGGACGACGCGCAGGCCTACGCGCGCTGGTGCGGGAAGGAACTCCCGTCCGCCTCGCAGTGGGAGGTGGCTGCGCGCGGGGCGCGGAGCTTCCGGTTCCCGTGGGGCGACAAACTCGGGGGCGACGAACAGGCCTTCTTCAACCGCTGGTGGGGGCCGACGAGGGTCGGGCTCAACTACGACGCCGTGAACCTGCCGGGCGTGGACGACGAGACCCTGGACCGCTCGCCGTTCGGCGTCGTGGGGCTCGCGAGCCCACCGGCGGAGTGGTGTCGGGACCTCGTCGAGGACACGCGGATCGTCTTCGGGAGCGACCCGCGTCCGCGTCCGCGGACCGAGCACGTGTTCCGCGAGATGCTGACCACGCGGCTCTGCTACCCGTCGCAGACCGACCCGCCGGCCTTCGAACTCGGCTTCCGCTGCGTCCGCGAGTTGCGCTGACGTCGCGCGCCAGCCCCTCGGCGGGGCCACGGCGGGGCCACGGCGGGGCCACGGCGGGGCCTCGCTCGGACGCGTGAGGCCTCGTGCCGTCCTCACCGTGAGGCTCGCCGCGGTCGTGTTCGGCGGCGCGCGCGGCGCCACGATCGGCGTGTGTTTCGCTCCGCCCGACGGCGACCCGTGGTTCCGCGTCGGCAAAGGATCGGCCCTCGTCACGCCGGCGTGGAGGTTCGCCAGGTCGGCCCGGAGGCGGTTCTGCGAGGTCCGGTCGGCGGCCGCGCACCGCGCGTACGGCGTCACCAGGCGTCGTCGAGGTGCGCGAGGAACGCGGCCCGGTCGGCGGGGCCGGGACGGGTCGTCGGCGGGACCCAGCCGACCGGGCGACCGGCCTGGCCCTCGAGCGCCGCGAGCGCGAGGCGTGCGACGGTGGCGTCGTCGTCCGTGAGCCAGTGCCAGAGCGGGAGGAGGTCCTCGCGCGACGCGACGTTCGCCGCCGCGCTCCGGGCCGCCTGCACGCGCCCAGCCTCGCCCGGTCGGAGGGCGTCGAAGGCGTCGAGCGCGTCCACGCGCGATGGGCCCGCCGAGCCGAAGCGCGGCGTGCCGGGGCCGCGACCCGGCCGCGCCGTGACCGCCGCGCCGGCCGGCACATCGACGTCCTGTGCCCCCGCCTCGAACGACACGCGGCCCGTGATCACGCGCACGTGGGCCCCGCCGTCGTCGGTGGCGGTCAGGACGTATCGACACCCGAGGTCCACGCACCTTCCCGCGCGCGTGTCCACCTGGAACAGCCGCGGCCGAGCGTCGGCGGAGATGTGCGCCTCGATCGCGCCGCGCTCGAGGTACAGGCGCGCGAGCTCGGTCCCGAGCTCGCGAACTTGCACGCGCGCCCCCGGTCGCAGGGTCACCCGCCCGACGCCGCGGAGCACGACCTCTCGCTCCGCCGCGTCCGCGGTGACCCACGTCCCGCGCGGCAGCGCGTGACCGGCGTCGTCCGACGCGCGGATCCTCGGTGCGCCGGCGCGCGACGTTCCCGCGCCGAGCGCGACCACGATCGCCACCGCCGTGGCGACGAAGGGCCTCCACGCACGCAGGCCCCGCCGCGGGCGCGGAGGCGCGCCGGTCTGCGCGCGACCGCGCAGACCCAGCCGGGCAGGGCGGCGGGGTCACGCACGGTCTCGAGGCTGCGGTGGAGGGCGAGGAAGGTCTCCTGCACGACGTCGTCGGCCGCGGACGGGCCGACGCGCGCGAGTGCGATCCCATGCACGACCGCGACGAAGCGCCGGTAGAGGCGCTCGAACGCGGCGCCGTCGCCGGCGCGCGCGGCGTGGGGGGCGTCGCCGCCGCTCGTCCGCGCCAGCTCGCGGAGCGCCTGCTCCATCACCGCGACGCGGTCGGAGGGGAGGCACTCGATGCGCCCGATCAGGACCCGAACGAGATGGTCGGGCGCGGGGTCGATGCGCAGCGGGCGCCGCGCGTCCACGAGGGGACGGGGCACGACGTAGAGCAGCCGCAGCCCCGGCGCGCCGAACCACGAACGCGACCACGTCGCGAGCATCGCCTTTGCCTCGTCGACCCCGAGGCCCTTCCCGACGAGGAGCTTCGTGAGGTCGGCCCGCAAGCGCGGCGATCCCTCCGGCGTCCAGGGCTCGAGGGGGCGCGCGGCGAACGGGTCTTTCGTCGCGGCGCCCGGTCCGACGCCGCACTCGATGTCGTAGCGCCCGCGCTTGCCGCCCTCCTCGATCTCGAGCGCCAGCACGTGTGCGACCGTCTCGGCCGACCCGTTGGCGAACGTGGGCCGGCCGGCGTCGTCGAGCGTCGCGGTGAACGGGCGCGTGAACGCGCCGAGGCCCCGATAGAAGAGGTCGTGTTCGGCCTCGACGGGGCCCGCTCGGTCGGGGCCCTGGCGCGGCCGCGTCCGGACGTAGGCGGCATCGACGTCGCGCGCGAAGGCCCAGGGGTCCTGGGGGGCGACGGTCGGGATCTCGGCGGGAGCGGGCCCGGTCCGGGGGAGTAGGTCGACGTCCCACGTCACGAAAGAACGAGGCACCGTGCGCACGTCGAGGGGGGTCGCGTCGCACGGGCCCTCGGGCGGACCGAGCGTGTCCACGACCGGGTACCACTGCGAGCTCAGGCCGCCGACGAAGTCGACGCGCACCTGCACGCGGCGCGGCGTCGTCGTGTGGAAGTAGAGGACCGGGGTCTCGAGTTTCTGGGTCACGTGGTGGGCGGGCAGTTCGAGCCCTTTCCAGCCCTTCGTGCGCAGCGGGCAGTCTCGGAGTTTCTGGCGGTCGTAGACGAAGCCGGGGAGGGCCTCCTCCTCGTGCTCGAGTCCTTCGAGGCCGACGCCGTCCGAACCTTGGACGCTCGTGAACGTGCCCCATTCGTGGACGACGAAGCGCGCCGGGCGGTCGTCGCCCGCCCCGGCGGGCCCTCCGACGACGACGAGGAGCGCGGCGGCGGCGATCGAGCGACGTACGTGCGGCATGGAAACCTCCGGAACCGTTCCCGTCAGGGAACGCG
>Ga0163144_10011565_pt1 | contig 18662 bp, 10 predicted proteins | sample OliLak19BULKMAT1_FD_123175 | JGI IMG/M metagenome (GOLD analysis project Ga0163144, IMG submission 123175) | Freshwater microbial mat bacterial communities from Lake Vanda, McMurdo Dry Valleys, Antarctica - Oligotrophic Lake LV.19.BULKMAT1 | ecosystem: Environmental > Aquatic > Freshwater >... | reverse complement strand
TGCGCGAGCTTGAGCGAGCCCGGGTTGCGGATCTCGATCTCCTCGTAGGTCGGGAAGCCGGTGCGCAGCAGCACACCCTCGCCGCCGATGTTCGTGCCCGAGCCCGGGATGTAGAGGACCGTCGTCACGCCGGCGGCCATGCCCAGCTCGAGGGCCGGGTTGCCCGGGATCACGTCCGACGACGCGCGCAAACCCGCGTTCGTCAAGTGCACCATGTCGTTCAGGCCCATGGCGCCCGCGACGTGGCAGTGCAGCTCGACGAGGCCGGGCATCAGCCAGTCGTCGCCGAGGTCCTGCACGACGGCGCCTTCGGGCACCGGCAGCTCGGCGCGGCGGCCGACCGCGGTGATGCGGCCGTCCTTCACGACGACCGCGCCTTGGTCGATAAACCCTGGGCCGCGCCACTCGGCGGTCAGGACCTTGGCGGCCGCGAGGTAGAGCGCCGGGCCACCGAGTTCGCCGGGGTTGGCCTCGGCGCGAGGCGTGCCGGGGAGGTCACCGAGCGCCGCGAGCGCGAGGAGATGGAAGATGGACAACATGGTTGTGTGTCGCGTTCAGGATCAAGACGGATCGGCGCTGCGTGCCGGATCGCACGCAACACCGAGGGTCGTCCGCCTCAGCGGACCTCCTCGCCATTGATCCAAACGCGCTGGATCGTCGTCGCGAGGTTGTAGGGACTGCCATCGAGCAACAAGACGTCGGCGTCGAGGCCCACCGCGAGCGCGCCGACTCGGGACTGCAGGCCGAGCATCTCGGCTGCGCCCGACGTCAAACCGATGAGCGCCGTCGCCGGACTCAGACCGTCGGCGACCGCGCGCAGAGCGAAGGTGGCGAGGTCAGCTGCGCCTTCTTCGGCCGCGCTGTGGAAGGCGATCGGCAAGCCGCTCGCCGCGAGCTCGGCGTAACGATTCACGCTGCGGCGCGCCGAGAGGTTCTGCGTCAGGACGCGCGACGGGAGCACCCCGGCGATGCGACCGCGCAACTTCGCCGCGAGCGCCTCGGCGCCATCGGCGCCGACGAGCACCGGCTTCAGGCCGGCCGCCGCGAAAGCGTCGACACACGCGAGGATCTGATCCGGACGCTCGACCTCGACGAGGACCGCCGCGTCACCGGCCATCGCGCGCCGCAGGATCTCGAGGTCGGGGTCGATCGAAGGCGCCTTGGGTTTGCCCTTCGGCTCCTTGACCTTCGGCGTCTCCGCGGGCACGAAGTTCGGCCGCTTCGCGACCTTGTACTCCGTGGACTTCTGCTCGACGTCGACCTTGGCGATGACTCGCTCGCCGACCAGGACCTCGCCCCGGAGATAGAACAGCACCGGCGGCTCCTTGTCCTCGTCCTTCTTCTTCTCGCCGTCGGCGGGCTCGTCGTCGAGGGGCGGGAGGGCCATGCCACCCTTGTCGTCGCCAGCAGGCTTCTCTTCGCCCTGCTTGCCGGCGTCGCCGCTCTCCTTGTCCTTGTCGTCCTTCGCGCCCTTCTTGCCCTTCTTCTCGTCGCCCTTCTTCTCGTCACTCGGGTCGTTCGAGTAGACCTCCGCGAGCTTGAAGGTGTAGGTGAGGTCGGGCGCCTTGGCCGTCAGCTCGACCGCATAGTCCGTGCGGCGCCCCGTGACCGGCAGCACCTCGCTGTGATGGATCGTGCGCACCGAGCCCTCGATGGTGCCGTCGGCGTTCTCGAGCAACTGCAAGCGCAGCGGCGAGGGCTCCTCGCCCTCGGCTGTCATCTGGCCTTCGAAGACGCCGGTGACGGCGCGCGCGGGATCACGCTCGCCCTTTTTCTTCTTCGGCTTCTTGTCCTCGGCCTTGGCCTCGGCGGAGTCCTTTTTCTCTTCGGTCTCCTCGCTCTCGTCCGCCGCCGCATCGTCTTCGTCGGTCGGCGGCGTCCACTTCGCGATGGCGGTCTCGTACTCGTCCCACTTCTGCCGGTACTCGACAGCCTTGGCGAGGGTCTGGCGGACGACCTCGCCCGACTCGGCGACGATGTCCTCGTTCCACTTCATGCGCACCGCCGCCGACGGATCGACGATGAGGCCTTCGAACGTGGTGGCCGCGGGTTTGTAGGCGACGGTCGGCGTCGTGGCGCCCGAGACGCTGCGCGAAGCGAGGTGCACCGTCGTGACGCCGCGCCGCGCGACCGAGCGGTCGACACGATCGCCGGGCGTGAGGATGCGCGTGTTGTCCGAGCGGCTCGAGAAGGGCCGCTGGGAGCCTTCGAGACCGAGGAAACCGAGCGAGTCGATCATGCCCGGCATCGCGGCCGCGCCGCTGACGACCACGGTGCCAGCGGGCCGACCGACACGCGCGCCGACCTCGGCGATCTTGCCGTCGCGCAAGAGGACCTCACCAGGGGCGAGCACTCGCCCGTCGCCGAGGTGCAGCTCGTCGACCGAAACAACGGTTGTCGGCGCCGGCATCCGAACAGTCGCGGCCGCGTGCCCCGCGCGTTCTGCGCGGTAGCGCGCGAGCTGCGCGGCGTCTTGGCGCGCGTTCCAAACCTCGACACCATCGACCCATGTCGCGATCGGGTTCGACCCAGCGGCGAGTGGCGCGCCCGAGAGGACCACGAGGTCCGCGTCTTTGCCGACGCCGATGCTGCCGACGCGGTCGGCGACACCGAGGATCTCTGCGGCGCTCAACGTGATCGTCCGCAGCGCAGCGGCGTCGTCGAGGCCACCCCTTTGCGCGAGCCCTGCCGCGAACAGGAGGTCGTCGCTGCCCGCCGAGCTCGGCGCCGCGACCGCCACCTTGACGCCCGCGGCGATGAGCGCCGCGACGAGCCCGTCCTCGGGCCACACGTCGTCGAGCCCCTTGCCGCCGTCGGCGCCGCCCCCGTAACCCGGGCGCGCGATCACCGGCACGCCGGCCGACGCGATCTCTGCAGCGAGGGCCTTGGCGCCGTCGGCGCCGTCGATCACGAGCGGCAGTTTGCGCTCGGCGAAGAACGCCAGCAGCGCGCGCACCTCGCCCTCGGACTCGGCGCCCATGCGCCACGTCGCGTTCGCCTTCAGCGCCGCCGCGAACTCACGCTCCGCCTGCGGGCCGTATTCGGCCGCGAGCGCGACCTCACCGCCTGCGAGGCGCAAGATCTCGTCGAGCGCCATGAGCGCGCCCATCGTCGTCCGCGGGAGCTGGTTCTGCTCGATGCCGAGGCCGACGTCCGCCGTCGCAGGCAGCCGCGGCTCCCAGAAACCGGGTGTGCGGCGCGCCTCGGCGGCGATCGAGCCGTGCAGGACTCCGCCGTCGCGCAGCGTGCGCGCGCCGAGCTCGCCAGCGCTCTTGACGACCGCGCCTTGGCCTGCCACCAAGCGGTTGCGGGCCGGCGCCAGGTAGAGGGTCGTAACCCCCTCCGTCAAGGAACGATGAAGGATCGTGTAGGGGTCGAAGTTGTCGACCGCGCGGACACCCGCCGAGGCCGTGCGGTCGTTCGCGAGCGTCGAGCCGTAGCGGCTGTCCGCCGCGACGAGGCCCGGCACGAGGACCGCGTGGTCGCCGTAGTCGACTGTGCGCGCACCAGGCGGCACCTCGACCTGGCCGGTCGCGCCAACGGCGACGATCTTGCCGTCGCGCACGAGCACGGTCGCGCCGCCTTCGATGACCTTGCCGTCGACCCGGTGCAGGGTCCCGGCGCGCACCGCGATGACGTCGCCCGTGGCGGCGTGAGCCGTGAGCGAGAGCGTGAACGCGAGCGCGGCGCCCGCGGCGAGGCGCGGGAGGAAACGAGCCGTCCCCATCACTTGCCGCCTGCCTTCTTCTCGGTGACGCCAGACTTGTTGGACTCGGGCTTGTTGGACTCGGGCTTGTCGGTCTCGGACTTGTTCGCTTCAGGCGTCGACTCGCCGGCCTCGGGCTCGTCCGCGGACGTGCCCATGGGCTGGGTCCCGTCCTGGAGGAGCTTCACGCGGACGTCGGTCGAACGATCGTAGGCGAGTTTGCCGCGCAATACGACGTGCTCGACGCGCGTCGTCATGTCGAGCGGATCACCCGACAGGAGCACGACGTTGCCGTCCATGCCCGGCGCGAGTTTGCCGACGCGGTCACCGAGGCCGAGCATCTCGGCGGGGATCGTCGTGACTCGAGCGAGGGCCTCGTCACGCGCCATCCCGTGGGCCACACACGTGGCGGCTTGGTACCAGAGCGACCGGTTCGCGTCGCTCGTCGACGAGAGCGCGAAGCGGATCCCATGCTTGGCGTAGACGCTCGGAACGAAGGTCTCGATCTCTTCGTTCGTGACCGGATCGCGCTCGATGTGAATGAGGCTCGAGTCGAGCACGGCGCTGAGGCCGGACTCCTTGATCGTGTCCGCCGCCTTCCAGCACTCGCTGCCGAGCACGAGCGTCATCGTCCCGAGAAAGCCGTTCTCCTTCGCGACCGCGAGGGCGGTGTGCACGTCCGCGGGGGTGCCGCAGTAGAACCACACATGCAAGCGCCCTTCGACGACGCGCAGCAGCGGCTCTTGTTTGTCCTCGACTTCACCGCGCGGGACGAGCTCGAGGCCATCGACCTTCCAAGCCGCGCCCTGCATCGCCTTGCCCTTGGCCTCGACGCCCTCGAGCGTCCGCCCTTGAGCGAGGGCTTCGCGGCGGTCCAAGTCGTCACCGTCCCTCTTGCGCTGCACCATCTCCTCGAGGTACGTGCGCAGCCCCGTGAACGCGCTGCGCAACGCCTGGGCCTGGGTCGCGCGCGACTTGCCGTTGCGCGGCTGGGCGCTCATTTTCAAGCCGCTCGCGGGCTTGACGACCATCTCCTCGACCATCATCCCCTTCGGCAGAACCACCATGCCCTGGGCGGCGATGACCGTGTCGTTGCCTTGCTGGACGTTGATGGTCAGGATCCCGTTGCGCAGGGACTCCTCGAAGTAGAAGTTCACCGGGTCCAGCGAGTCGCGCACGTTGAGGAACGGCGCGACGTCGAGGCTCTCGTTCGGGCGATCCATGCCGCTCGATGAGAGCGCCTCGACGAAGCCGGGGAAGGCGGTCAGCGTGGGCTGATCGATGACCCGCGCGTCCCACGGGACCTGCACGTCAGCGGCCTTGCCGATCGCCGTGATGCGCCCACCCTCGATCACGATCACGCCGTCCTCGATCGGGTCGCCCGCGAGCGTGATGACCTTGCCGGCCTTGATCGCGACCTTGTCGACTTGGGCCATGGCCGGCGCTGCGGCAACTGCCACGAGGCCAGCGGCGAGGGCGGCATGTCCGAGTCGAGTCACCGCGCGCCGGCTCACGACCGAACGCCGGGTCACTGTGCAGATGGAGAAGAGGTTCATCGGGCGAAGGCTGACGGGAATCGTCGGAGGTGGATCAGGGGGGGTGGCCGCGGCGTCGTCGCTCAGCGGGCGCGGTCGGACTCGGGGGCCTACTTGGCCGCAGAAGTAGTTTTCGGGGCTTCTTTGGCTTCTTTGGCTTCTTTGGCTTCTTTGGCTTCTTTGGCCTCGGCCGCCTGCGCGGCCGTCGCCGGGAGGCTCGCGACCGGCACCCCGTCGACGAGCACGCCGACGATGCCAGAGGTCGCCGCAAACGGCGCGCCGTTCCAGAGCACGAGGTCGGCGTCCTTGCCGACCTCGATGCTCCCGACTCGGCCCTCGACCCCGAGGATGCGGGCCGGCGCGAGGGTGACGGCGACGAGGGCCTGCTCGCGGGTGAGGCCGCCGCGCATCGCGAGGCCAGCCTGGAACGCGAGGCGCTCGTTGGGGTCGCGCCCGTCATGGGCGGACAGCGCGAACAACACGCCGAGGTCCGCGAGGAGTTTCGGCGTCTCGAGGGGCATCAGCGACTGATCCGTGCCGCGGCCTTGGCGCGGGAACGGCGGCAGGATGACTGACGCGCCGCTGCGCTCGAGGAGTTTCGGCTCCTTCCAGGCCTCGGCCGCGGCTTCGAGCACGAGGCTCACTTCGCCGAACCCTTCGCGCTGGAACTCCTCCTTCAGGAAGATCGCGGTGCGGATGTCGGCGGTCGTCCAAGCCGTCACGTAGAGGGTGTGTTCGCCCGCGAGGACCTCGCGCAGGATCTCCGCCCCGGCGAACTCGCGCTCGGGGAAACGGGTCGCGGCATAGGCATCGAAGAAGGCGCGGCGCCATTCCCACTCGACGCCCATGCGCGTCGTCGGGCGACGGTTGTAGATCGACGACGGGGTCCCGAACGCGGGGCTGTTGCCCGAGCTCGGCGAGTTGCCGATGACGCCGGTCACGAAGCTCTGCCCCGCGAGGGTGCGGGCCGCGACGCTCGGCGCGCCCTGGGTCTTGAGCGCGACACCGAAACCGCCGATGACGTCGCGCTCGGGCGGCGCGATGAACGCCGTCGTCACGCCGCTGGACGCGAGGCGCTTCCAGCGCACATCGAAGGGGTCGAGCGTGATCGCGACCGAGCGCTGGGGCTGGATCTCGTCGGCTTGCTCGACGGACGCGAAGCCGTCGTGGATGCGCGCGCCGGCGTCGACGAAGCCCGCTGTCACGGCGTGCACGGCGACGGCGTCGCGGGGGGCGACGAGGCCGGGAGTGATCGCGGTGATCTTGCCGTCGACGACGACCACCGCCGCGTTCTCGAGCACTGTGCCGGTCGACGTGTGGACCTCGCGCGCGTGCAGCGTCCAACTGCGTTGTGTGTCGGGCTTCGTTGCAGCGCCGTCACTCGCAGCGCCGTCAAGCGCCGGGGGGGCTGGAGCGGCCTTCTCGCTCTGCGCGAGGAGCGCAGGCGCGGCAGTCACGCAGGCCGCGAGGACGATGGCCCCACGGACGATGACCAAACGGAGGATGGAACGTCGAGGCTTCACTGCTGGCTCCCTGCGGTCGCGGCGTCGTGGACGATCTGGCCGTCGCTCCACACACGGAGGACACGGCTCGTGAGTTCGGTCGGCGGGCCGCTCCAGAGGACGAGGTCGGCCTCGAGACCCGGCGCGATCTTGCCGGTCTGGCCGGCGACGCCCGCGATCGCGGCGGCGTCCGACGTCAAGGCGCGCAGCGCGGCCGCGGGCTCGAGGCCCGCGCGGACGCAGCGCGCCGCGCTCGCGCGCAGCAGCGCCGGGTGGTTCTCGGGGGTGTCAACGGCGAAGCCGATGCGGATCCCCGCGCGCGCGACGCGCACGGCCTGGCGCGCGGCCTCTTCGCCTTCGCCGCCGACCCAAATGGGCCCGATGACGACGGAGAGGCCGGCGTCCTTCACTGCCTCGATGACGTCGCCCCACTTCATCGCGCCGATCAGCGCGCCGGCGAGCCCGTGACGCTTCGCGAAGGCTGCCGCGCGCAGGACATCCGCGCGATCGGTGACGTCCAGGAGCACGGGCAAGGTGCGCTGCTTCGCGCGCTGGAAGACTTGGCCCGCGGCGCCGGTGCTCGTGGTGAAGAGCCGCTCGAGCTCGTCGTATTGCCCAGACGTGCTGGTCGGGAAGCGGTTGAACGCGAGGGCGCGGGCGCCCGCGCCTACACACAGCAGCGCGCCGCGCTTGACGATCGCGCCCGAGCCGGGGTCGACCGCCGGCGCGAGCCCGCCGACGAGCTCGGTGCCCGGCGCGGCGAGGATCGCGGTCGTGATGCCCGCAGCGATGAGGGCCTGCGTGTCCCGATGGTCCGGGTCGAAAGCCCACGCGAGGTCCGCCGTCGGCATGACGTTGCGCGTGGCGTCGACGTTCTCACCGCGCATCGTGGCGTAGTCGCGCAACGCGACGAGGCCCGGCGAGAGCTCGCCCTCGAGCTCGATGATGACGGTGTCCTTCGGCAGCGGGCCACCGTCGGCAGCGCTGACAGAAAGCACCTTGGTGCCCTGCACGACGACGACCGCGTTCTCGAGCACCGTGCCATCGCCGACGTGCAGGCGCCCGACACGCAATCCGACCGCCGTGGCGCGCGTCTCGGCGCCGGACGAGGACGGAAGCCCCGCGCCCGACGTCGACAAGAGCTCGGCGCCGGTGACCCCGGCCGGGCCGGGAATGCCGGTCCACGCGGCCAGACTCAGGAGTAAAAGGCTGTTGATCATCGCTCAGGATCGCGGGCCATTCCGGGGAATGGAGGGCCGGGGAGTAGAGTGCAGAGTAGCGGAGTGCACAGGGTGAGGGCGAAGGTCGGGCAGTCGCGACCGGCCAGCAGCGCCCTCGCGGGCGCGTCGGCCGCAGCCGCTCAACGGGCGGGCGACTCGTGGACGACGCGTCCCGCGGAGATGGCGGCGCGCACACGGGCGCCGTTGGAGAGGGGCTCGGCGTCGAGCAGCAAGAGGTCGGCCCGCTTGCCCACGCGCACGGTACCGAGCTGGTCGGCGACGTCGAGCGCTTGGGCTGCGCCGAGAGTCAACGCATGGAAAGCGTCCTTCTGGTCCAGCCCATGGCCGACCGAGAGCGCCGCGAGCACGGGCAGGTCGTGGGTCGCCGCGCGGCCGGAGCCAAGGAGCACCTCGACACCGAGCGCGTGCAAGCGGCTCGCGAGACCTAGGTCGTTGCCCTCCGGACGGGAGCCGTCCGTGTCGCCGTAGGGCATCGGATTCACGACGACCGGGATGTGGCGCTGCGCCAACTCGCGTCCGACCTGCTCGGCGCCCGAGCCACCGACGATGATCATCCGGAGGCGAGTCAACGGCTCGGTGCCGATGAGCAGCGCGCGCAGCTCGGCGAGCCCTTCACAACGGACGAACAACGGCAGCTCTCCGGCAGCGACACGCGCGAGGATCTCCTTCTCGGCGTCGAAACGCGGCTTGCGCGGCGGCTTGAGCTCCTTGTCCTCTTTGTAGGGCTTCTCTTGGTGCTCTTCGCCCTTCTTCTTCGCGTCCTCGATGTCCTTGTCGCGGGCTTTCTGGGCCTTCTTGAAGTCCTTCTCGAGCTCCGCGAGGCGCTCGGCGACCTTCTTCTCCCACTCGGCCAGCTGCTTGGTGTACTCGGCCCATTCGACGCGGTAGTCGCGGGCTCCGATGAGCTTCGTCACGAGGCGATCGGCCTCGCCGATGCGGTCGAAAGGGTCTTTGGGGCGCCGGTCCGAGATTCCGACCGTCGCGCCGACGTTCGAATCGGCGAGCAACACGAGGTGCTCGCCAGCGACGCCCGTGCGGACGATGGCGCCGATGCCGCCGATGTCCGACGTGTCGCCAGCCTGCGCGCGTACCGCGAGCACTCCCGCGCGCACCGCCAGCGTCCGTTCGTGTTCATTGCCCCAGGGATCGAGCGCGTCGACCGCGCGCGAGTCGCCGGCCGTGCGGCTGTCGTTCAGCGAGCGGTCGTCGACACCGAGGCGCGACCACGGATCGATGTACCCCGCGCACACGACCTCTCCGGCGAGGACCTCGGCGCCCTCGGGCACGGCGAGCCCTTGGCCGACGGCGATGATACGCCCGTTCTGCACGATGACTGAGGCGTTCTCGAGCACCTCGCCCGGCGCCACGATGACTCGCTTCGCTTGCAACACGAGGATCGGCGCCGCGGTAGGTTCGGCCTCGGGTTCGCTCGGCGGCGCGGGTTCGCCTTTCTCCACCGGTTTTTCCAGCGGTTTTTCCACCGGCGGCACGCTCTCGCCTTTGGACTCGCCTTCTTGGGGTTCCTGGCCGAATACGAAGGAATTCGCTTCGGTCAAGATCAGGCCGAGGGCGAGCAGCCCGGGGACCACGGCCACACAGCGGCGATGATGAAGGACGCCGCGGCGGGCGCCAGACAAGGCGGCGGGGGTGCGCATGTGCCGTTCGGAGGATGGTGTACGGGGGCCCACCCGCCGGAGAGGGGCGGGCGCTGGACGGTGCTCCCGGGCTGCTCGAAGGGGGACGGCGGGCAGGGAGGCGACGGCGTGGATGATAGAGATCGAAGCCGCCGTTTGAATGCATTCGAATGCAAGAGTCTCGGCTTACAGACTTCAGGGCCTCGCCTTACGCCCGGCATACGCAGGCCAATCGATGTGGATTCGATCGGGACAGGCGGTCCGACCCGCTGGATCCCGCGTTCGGTCCGGCGGCGCCTCCCGCTCTATCACAACGATGTCGGAACGCCGTAGCGTCCACCCTTTGCTGCTAGAGCCGTCCTATTGGCGCGAGCGGCTGCGTTGCCTGGAAGGCGAGGACCAGGGCCTCTTCTTCACGCCGCGGCCTGACCTCTCCGGGTCCGGGGCCGAGGTGCTGGCTTTTCGCATCCGCGCCCACGACGGCGAGGTGCTGCGCGGTGTCCTCGGGCGGCCGACCTGGCACTCAGGCGCGCGGCCCGCCATCGTGCGCTCGGTACGCGCGGGCTCCGAAGTGCAGCTCGACCTCGAGCGGGTACGGACGGGCTCCGCCGAGCTCGTCTTCGAGGAGCCCCAGGGCCGACCCCTCCGGGATCGTGTGCTGGACGTCGTGCGCGTGTCGCAGATCGCTTGGCGAACACAAGGGATCGACCGGCTCCAGATTCACTTCGGTTGCCTCGAGCCGGACGAGGGGGATGGACTCGCGGACGAGTACCTCATCGCGGACCAGCTGCTCGAGCGCACATTGAAGTTCGGCACGTTGCCGTGATGGGGTGAGGTGCGGCGCGGCGCCTTGATGGGCTGGTGGTTGCCGTATCGTCGATTCGGCAACCTCAGTCTCGACCCTTCACGACAACAAGAACTGCAAGTCGTCCGGACCCAGCTCCGACAACGCCGACGTCGCGCCGCCCAGCACCGCCGCCGCGAGATCGCGTTTCGACTCCTGCAGCTCCAGCACGCGCTCCTCGATCGTGCCGCGCGCGACGAGACGATACACGTGCACGGGGCGCTCCCGCCCGATGCGGTGCGCGCGGTCGATCGCCTGGGCCTCCGCGGCGGGGTTCCACCACGGGTCCAAGAGGATGACGAAGTCCGCCGCGGTCAAGTTCAGCCCGCTGCCCCCCGCCTTCAAGCTCACGAGGAAGATCGGGGTCGCGGGGTCCTCCTGGAACGTCCGCACCGCCGCCTCGCGGTCGCGGGTCTGGCCGTCGAGGTACGTGTAGGTCCAACCGCGCGCCTCGATCGAGGCCTTCACGATCGCGAGGAACGACGTGAACTGCGAGAACACGAGCACCTTGTTGCCACCCTCGACGACGTCCTCGAGCAACGCGAGCAGCGTGTCGAGCTTCGCGGACGACTCCGCGACGCGGCCCTTGTCGATGAGCCCCGGATGGCACGCGAGTTGGCGCAGGCGCAGGAGGCCCTGGATGACCTGCACCCCCATCTTCGTCTGGCCCGCGAGCGCCGAGCGGAAGTAGTCGCGGAGCTGGTTGTACTCGTCGGCCTGGCTGCCGCGCAGCACACACTCGATCACCTGCTCGGTGCGCGGGGGCAGCTCCTGCGCGACCTCGGCCTTCGTGCGCCGCAAGAAAAACGGCCGCAACGCGCGCGCGAGCAGCACACGTTGTTCTTGATCGAGGTCCTTGAGAGTGCGCGCGCGGCCGAGCTTGCGGAACGCGCTCGAAGCGGCGCCAAACCCCGGATTCAAGAACTCCATCATCGACCAGAGCTCGCCGAGGTGGTTCTCGATCGGCGTGCCGGTCAGGACGATGCGTTGGTTCGCGCGCAGAAGCCGCGCCGCCTTCGAGGTCTGGCTCGAGCGGTTCTTGATCGCTTGGCCTTCGTCGAGCACGACGACGTCCAGCTTGCGCTCCATCAAGAGCGGCGCATCGCGGCGGAGCGTGCCGTAGGTCGTGACGATCACGTCGTACCCCTCTTCCGGCAGCGTCCCGCGCTCGGCGCCCGTGTGGTCCGCGACGCGGAGCTCGGGCACGAAGCGGCGCGCCTCGGCGAGCCAGTTGAAGACGAGCGAGCGCGGCGCGACGACGAGCGACGGCGCGCCGTTCGCGGACGCGCGGCGGCGCATCAAGTGCGCGAGGAGCTGCACCGTCTTGCCGAGGCCCATCTCGTCCGCGAGGCAACCGCCGAGGCCGAGGCGATCGAGCAGATCGAGCCAACCGAGGCCCTCACGCTGGTATTCGCGCAGCTCGCCCTTGAACCCCTCCGGCTCGGGCAGCGCCACGGGCGCCTGCATGCGCGAGACCTCGTCGCGTAGGCGCAGGAACGGCGCGTCGAGCTCGGCCTCGCGCCCCTCGAGCAGGGCCGACAGGAGCCACCCCGTCGAGCGGTCGAAGCGCACGACATCGCCTTCGATGCGGCCGAGCGCGGCGCCACGCCAACTCTCGACCCAGCTGCGCGGCAAGAGGCCGCGCGAGCCGTCGCCGAGCGGCACGAAGCGCGAGCCGGACTCGATCGCGGCGAGCAAGGTGGGCAGGCCGACCTCCTGTTCGCCGAAACGCACGCCCGCCTGCAGGTCGAACCAGTCGATGCCGGAGCGCACCGCGACGCTGGTGCCGGACGAGGCGTAGAGCGAGCGGCCCTCGACTTCGATCACCCAGCCGTGGTCCATCAGACCCTCGACGGCCTCCTCGAACGCGATGCGCGGCAACGACGCGTCGTGGCCATCCTCGAGGTCCGCGGTGGTGCGCGCGCCGCCTGCGGCGATGAACTCGTCGATGCAGGCGCGTTCGGCGTTCCCGTCGCGGCGGGCGAGGCCGCCGTCCTTGTCCGCGACGAACGCGTCGCGGGCGACGCTCGGCACGAGCGTGCCGCCGTAGTCGAAGAGGATCGTGGCGGCGAAGCGGCCTTGATTGCGCCGGTGCTCGGGGCGCTCGACGCGCAACACCGGGATCGGCGCCGCCGCGAGCGGCGCGGCGCCGTCGCGACCGACGGCCGTCACGCGACGCGCGACCTCGAGCTCGGCGCGCGCGAGGTCTTCACTCGGGACCTCGAGCGGACCCCGGCGCAAGACGTCTCGCAAGAGGCCGACAGCCTCGCGCGGGGCGAGCCACGAGAGCTCGCGCTCGACCACGATCAGCCCGTTGGCCAGCGCCAGCTTGAGCGCGTGGAGGCCGAGCTCGTGCCCATCGCGCTCCAGCGCGTGTTCGAAAACGACGCGGCCGGCGCGGGTCGGACCCGGACGCGCGCGGAAGGACCAGGGTCGCGCGGACTGGTCCTCCAACGGCAGCGGGTCGTAGTCGGAGTAGGTCGAGAGGTGGAGGCGCCCCGTCTGGACGGCCCGGCTGAGAACGAGCTCGCAGTTGCGCACGTCGAGCTTCCACGCGCCGTCGGAGCTGCGCGCGGTGCGCCAATCGACACCGAGACTCGGCTCGAGGCCCGGGAGAACGGCCAGCAAGAGGTGGTCCTCCTCCGTCATCTGCCCTTCGCCGAGGGCGTAGGCCTCGCGCACCCGGATCGGCCGCGGCCGCCCCCACTCGCCGGTCACGAGCCGGCGCTGGACGACCACCGCGATGTCGAGGCGATTCGGGAGCGGTCCACCCTCGATCCGCATCAGGTAGAGCAAACGCTGGACCTCCGCGGGCGCTTCGCCCCAGACGTCGAACGTGGGCGGCGGCGCGTCGAGCGAGGCCTCTTCGAGGCGCTCGAGCCACGGCGGGGTCTCGGGTTCGGGCGGCACTTCCTCGGCGTCGACCGTCGCCCGTCGCAGGGTGGCGAGGATGTGCTCGCAGGCCATATCGCGGCCAAAGCGCGGGCAACTGCACGACCAGTCGCCGCCCGCCGCCCCCACCCTCACCCGGTGCGCGCCGCCCGCGCGCACGCGGGCCTCCAGCAAGTCCTCGGAGGTGACGACGAACTCGACCGCCTCCTCGATGTTGGTGTCGATCGGCTGCCGCGCGACCGTCCGACCGAGCAAATTGAGGACACGCTGTTCCTGCTCGCGCAGGAAAGTGACTCGCCTCATGCTCGCCGTCATCCGGTCATTGGGACGCCCCCACGAGGCGCCGTCAAGCCCCAAGGCACTTCCCGGGTCGAACCGACCGCGACGAATCGCGCGGGGACCACGGCGTGGGGCCTGGCCGCGCCTCGCCACGGTGCTCGAACGCGAGTACCTTTTTACCCCAGTCCTGCGCCGCTGACCGGTCCAGCGTCGCTGAAAGCGTTTTCCACGCTGGCGCCGCGCCCCACGCCGGCAGTGTGTCCGACGAGGGCCCGAGCGCCGTCGCGGACGACGAGCTACGAGGTATGTCTATGCAGATGAAATCCTTTCACGTCATCGGCCTCGTGCTGGTGGTGCTCCTCGGGTTGGCGTTCGGCCAGCAGACCCTCGAGAAGATCCCTGTCGTCGACTTCCAGCGCGAGACCAAGCTCGACGGGGAAGGATTGAAGCAGTTCAAGGCCTTCGACGTCGCCTGCGAGCCGTGCAAGGGCACCGGCGAGCTTCCGTGCGAGCACTGCGCCCTCCACGAGCTCGACGGCTGCGTCGAGTGCGGCAAAGCGGGCAAGGCCCAAGCGCCTTGCCGGACCTGCGCCGGCACCGGCAAGCAGCACGATCCGCTCTTACTCCTGAAGTGCACCTACTGCAAGGGGGCGGGTTGGTACGACTGCGCGCTCTGTGGCGGTCGCGGCATCATCACCGAGTCGAGCACTGACGGCACGAGCCTCGAGAAGCCCTGCGGCGGGTGCAAGAAGGTCGGCCGCATCAAGTGCAATCCATGTGAGGGCAAGCGCGCGCTCGAGGTGCTGCGACTCCGCAAGAAGCCTTTGAGCGAGGCCTCCCCGGAGGATTTGAAGGAGGCCCGTGAGGTGCTCGTGGCCGCGATGACCGAGCTCGAGCCCTTCGAGCCGCTCGACCGCGCATCCAAGACGACCAAGGCGCTCGAGAAGATCGTCTCCCGGCCGAGCAAGCTCGTGCCAGAGCTCAAGGACATGCTGGAGCTCATGGAAGAGGTCCAGAAGGGCCTCGCGCGCGCCGGCGCCAACTACACCAACTTCACCGAGCGTCAGACGTTCCAGTTCCTGACGTTCCGCGACCGCTCCGTGCACCTCATGCGGCACGACGTGCGCGCCATCGACGTGTGCCTCGAGCGCGCCGAATTCAACGCTAAAGTCGGCAAGTGACGACGCACCCCATGAATCGAATCACACACGTGACTCCTCTTCGCAATTCGCGCTGGCTGCTCGCCGCGACAATCGGACTCGCCGCGGTGCAAACCTCGGGCATCACCTCGGCGGCGAACGCCGCGGCATCAGCGGCCGGCCCCGTGTCCACGCCGGCGCGCTCATCCCTACAAGGCGCGCTGGGTGTCGCAGCGACACAGTCGGACAGCAGCGTCGACACGTCGACTGTCGAGGTCGCGCGGGCGATCACTCCCGGGATCGTCACCGTGTTGATGTTCTTCGAGAAGAGGTCACGGGGTGGCGAACAACGCAACTATGGAACGGGCACGGTGCGCGTGATGCGGCCGGGCTCGGGCGTCGTCGTGGATCCGACGGGCCTCGTGTTGACGAACTTGCACCTCGTGGCCGAGCTGCGCGGGCCGGACGGCGCGCCGAGCGCGGAGTATTGGTGCCTCGTCTCGACGTCGAACGGGCGCCAACTCGAGGCCGAGCTCGTCGCATTCGACGAACGCACGGACCTCGCGCTGTTGCAACTCGACTCCGGCAGAACGCGCCTCAAGGCGTTGCCGCTCGGACACCCTGCGAGCCTCGAGCCCGGCGAGCGCGTGATCGCTGCGAGCTTCCCGGATGGGCAAGCAGCGCAGCTCTTCGCTGGCATTCTGGCCCAACCGAGCGGCCCGATCCGCCTCCGCGAACACGAGCTCGCGGCTGACGAGACGCTGCTGTCCGACGCGCGCTTCCATGCGAGCCTCGACGGTGGTCCGCTCGTCGACAGCGCGGGGCGCGTGCTCGGGTTGCACAACAGCTCGCACGTGTCGGCCCTCAGCGAGTCGTTCCGGCAGCCAGAGAACGAAGAGGACAAGAAGCCGAACCTCGACTACGCGGTCATCGTGTCGGCCGACGCGATCCGCGCCGCCTTCGGTGAGCGGCTCGCGGCGGCAGAGACGAGCGGCGCGCCCGTCGAGGCCCCGGACGCTCCCTTCGAGGCTGTGGGTGCGATCAGCGCGATCGCGCCAGCGATCGTCAGCCTCTGGACCGGCGAAGGGCCGCACCCGACGGCGCCGGACCTCGGCGACCCCCATGGCCAGCGACCGGTGGACGGTGTCGGTTCAGCGGTCGTGATCACGCCGGACGGACTCGCGCTCACGGCGGCGATGCTGTTCCCGGAGGACACCGTTCGAGGCCGCGTCCGAATGCCGGACGGCACGGAGCTCGAGGCCGAGCTCGTCGTCGTGAACCGCGACCACAAGCTGGCGTTGGTGCGCATCCTGCGCGCGGAAGGGGCGCCGCCGCTCGCGTGCGCGCGCCTCGCTGATTCGAAGACCGCGCTCCAGGGCGAGTTTGTGGCCGTCGTCGCGCGCCCTTACGGGAAGTCGATCGTCAGCGCGGGGGTCCTCTCCGCGCTGGAGCGCAAGGGCTTCTTCCAGATCGCGAGTTGGCTTCACCGTGGTCACTTCGGCGGCGCGATCGTCGATCGCTTCGGCCGCCTTCTCGCCATCGCGACCGATGGGCCCGAGGCGGGGATGCGCGAGGTCGACAGCACGAGCTTCCTCGGGTTCGCGGCGCCGCTCGGCGAGGCGCTGAACGTGTTCGCCGCGGAGCTCTCGGCGGCGGGTGTCGTCGCGCCGATCGCCGATGACGACGCGACCCGGGCGACCCGCCGCGGCGAAGCCGTGGTCGTCGCCGAGCGCCTGCGCAGCTCGCTCATCAACGTGCTCGTGAGCCGCGAGATGCCCAGGGCCAGCGCCGGTTTCAACCCCTTCGAAGAGCCCGAAGCGACCTACGCGATGCTCGGCCAGGGCTCGGGGGTCGTGATCGACCCGAGCGGCCTCGCGCTGACGAACTGGCACGTCGTGTCGGCGGCGTTGGATGGGATCGTGCCGCGCAGCGACCACCTCGTCGAGGTCACCCTGCCGACGGGCGAGAAGCTCGCGGCCCAGGTGCTGAGCGCCTCGCGCGACGACGACCTCGCGCTGCTCGCGCTCCAGCTCGCGCCCGGGCAGACTGTGACGCCGGTGGTTCTCGGTGACTCCGACGCGCTCGAGGTCGGGCAGCCCGTCATCGCGTTCGGCAACCCGCTCGGGCTCTCGAACTCGGTCAGCCTCGGCGTCGTCAGCCGCAAGTCGATCGACGTGATGATCCAAGGCCGCCTCCGCGAGTACGAAGGCATGGTCATGGTCGACGCCGCCATCAACCCTGGCAACAGCGGCGGGCCGCTCTTGGACCGCGAGGCGCGCCTCGTAGGGATCAACTCTGCGGGCCGCGTCGGGGCCGGGATGGCGATCCCCGTCTCGCGCGCGAAGGCCGTGTTCGCGGACAAGTTGCTGCGAGCGGAGAGCCTGCGGAGCAGCTTCGTCGGATTCCGGGTCAGCGAGACGGCCGGCCGGTTGGTCGTGAACGACGTCGAGCCGCTCGGCCCCGCTGCGGCGGTCGGGATCGAGAAGGGTGATGTGATCACGGCGGTCGGCGAGCGCACGGATCTGAGCCGAGTGGCGCTCGCGCAGGCGCTCCTCGCAGCGGCCCCCGGCGAGACCTTGTCGCTGCGTGTTGAGCGCGCGGGCGAACCGCTTGTATTTGCGTTGAGACCACTGCCGTTCGCTGCGTGGAACGTGTTCCTGCAGAGCGGCATATTGGTGGCAGAAGTGGACTACGCCACAGAGTCGCAGCTCGTGTACGAGTTATCGGTGGCGCTGCACCGGTCCTATACCGGCAGCGCCAACGGTTCGCCTTCGCGCTTGATGTCCGGGGCGCTGCGCGTCACGGGAGTGCGTGCGTTGGACGACAACCTGCAGCCGACGGTGCAGGTCGGGGATGTGATCCTCGGGATGACGACCGTGACGCGCGGCGAGGTGACCGACACCCATGAGCTGCGCCGCTTCGAATCGCTCGCGAACCTGGCCGAGGCGTTCGAGCCTCGCGCGACCAAGGAAGGCGAAGAGTGCGAGCTGTGGATCTGGCGCGATGGCGCGGTCCAGACCGTGCGGACCTTGGTCCGCCGTGCGCCGAGGTGATCGACACGGGCGAGGCGCGGTAGTCGGTCCTCCGCGGTTCGCGGCCGGATGGATCGCCGCGGTGTGGTCGCATGCGATGCGAGTTCGACCCCCGAACAGGGCGTGAGTCGCCGATCCGGGGCCTCCGTGGCATAGTGGGCCCTGCGATGCGCACCGACCGGAAGTTGGCGAAGTTCGAACGTACCTACGAGCGTTGGATGCGCGCCCTCGAGTCGTTCGACGCGCAGGCCTTCACCCGCCTCCCGAGCGCCGGCGGTTGGCGCGCCGGGCAGGTGTTCGACCATGTCGTCGGCGCGAGCGCGATCATCCTCGACCAGGTGCAGCTGTGCATCGACGGCGAGGCGGAGGAGCTCGGGTTCCGGCTGAAACCAGCCCTCTTACTTCTCTATGGCTCCATCCCCCCCGTGCGGATCAAAGTGCCGAGGGCCCCGGCGCTCGCGAAGATCGCGCAGCCCGAGACTCGGTCGCAGTTGGCTGCGCGCGAGGGTCTCGAAGCGCTCGCCCTTCGGACCCGCTCACTCGCGCGCCCCGCAGGCGAGGCCTCGAAGCGCCTGAAGCGCCCCCACCCGATCGTCGGACCGCTCGACGCGTCGCAGTGGTTCCAGTTCAACGAGATGCACTTGCGGCACCACCTGCGCCAGCTCGCGCGGTTGGGTTGAGCGAGACTGCGCGACCAGAGGTTTGAGCCGTACAACGCGTGGTTGCCGAATCGGCGCCGCGTACCTGGTACCGTACGCCGATTCGGTAACCACTCAACGCAGACCGCAAAGCGATCAGGTGTTGAAGTTGGTCTCCATCCGAGTGATGCCGGCATCGGTCTCGTAGCTCCATACGGCC
>Ga0163144_10011564_pt1 | contig 18663 bp, 17 predicted proteins | sample OliLak19BULKMAT1_FD_123175 | JGI IMG/M metagenome (GOLD analysis project Ga0163144, IMG submission 123175) | Freshwater microbial mat bacterial communities from Lake Vanda, McMurdo Dry Valleys, Antarctica - Oligotrophic Lake LV.19.BULKMAT1 | ecosystem: Environmental > Aquatic > Freshwater >... | reverse complement strand
CGCAACGCCGCGGCGAAGGAGCTCTACGAGGTCGAGATCGACGTCGAGTACCTCGTCGAGGGCTCGGCCTCGAAGTCGCCGCTCGGCATGTCAGGCTACCTGTCCGAGGACACGTACCACTACATCCTCGAGGTCGGCTCCTACGGCAAGGTCATCGGCGGTACGTACTGCACCGACTCGATCGAGAGCCACCCCGACTTCCTGTGGGCGCCGACCCGGCTCTCGACCTCCGCCGGCGGCCGCAACCCGAACCTCACCTACACCAACGTGAAGAAGCTGATCGACGCCTCGCGCGCCCCGATCGGTCAGCGCGACGCCAAGACGTACGCCAGCACCGGCACCGCGTCGATCCCCGACAACAACACGACCGGCGCGTCGGTCGAGATCAACGTCCCCGACACCTTCACGGCGACCGCGCTGTCCGTCGAGGTCGACATCACCCACTCGTACCGCGGTGACCTCAAGGTCTCGCTCCTCCGCAACGGCATCGAGATCAAGGTGCTGAGCGCGAACGCCGGCGGCTCGGCGCAGGACCTCAAGCAGACGTTCGTGGTGACCGCGGCCGAGCTCGGCGCCGCCAGCCCGAAGACGAAGTGGACGCTCAAGGCGGTCGACAACGCCGCGCAGGACACCGGCACCATCAACGGGTGGAAGCTCCTCTTCAACTGAGACGTGTCATCTTGGTCGCCGTGACCGCCACGCCCCCGCCGGATCGCCTCGGAGAGTTCGAGGTCGAGCACGAGCTGGGCCGTGGCGGTTCTGGCGTCGTCTACGCGGCGCGGCACGGCGCGATCGAGGTGGCGCTCAAGGTCCTGCGCGAGGACGAGGTCGCGACGCCGAAGGAGCGCGAGCGGTTCCTGAGCGAGGCGCGCCACCTGGCGAAGCTCGCGCACCCGGGGATCGTGCGCGTCCTGGCGGTGGGCGAGCTGCCCGATGGGCGCCCGTACCTCGCGATGGAGCGGCTGCGCGGCGCGACGCTCGCCGAGCGGCTGGTCATGCGGAAGTTCACGCCGGAGCACGCGCTCGTGCTGTTCGAGCAGCTCGCCGCGGCGGTGGCCGCGCTGCACGCCGCCGGGCTCGTCCACCGCGACATCAAGCCCGAGAACGTGATGCTGGTCGACGCCGAGCAGCGGGTCGTCCTGCTCGACCTCGGGATCGCGCGCGGGGTCGACGATCTGCCGACGACGACGACGCAGGCCGGGCTGCAGCGCGGGACGCCCGCGTACATGGCGCCGGAGCGATTCTTCGGCGCGCGCGCGACGGTGTCGAGCGACGTCTACGAGACCGCGGTGGTGCTGTACGTGATGATGGCGGGCGACCTGCCGTGGCAGGACCCGCGGAGCCCCAAGGACCGCATGTCGCCGCGCGCGCTGTCGAGCCTGGGCGTGCAGGTGCCCGACGAGCTCGAGGCCGCGGTGATGGCCGCGCTGGGGCCGGAGCCGGTGCACCGCCCGCGGACGATCGAGGAGCTGGTGGCGTCGATCCGGCGCGCGGGGTGGGAGGGCGAGACCGCGGCCGCGCCGCCGGCGATCGCGCCCCGGAAGCAGGACCGCGCGGTGGTGGTGGGCGTCGGCATGTCGCTGGCGTTCGTGGCGGCGGCGGTGGTGGCGCTGGTGGTGATGCAACGCGACCGGAGTCGGAAGTCAGAGCCGTCCACGACCACGTCCACGACCGCACCTGTGATCACGTCGCTCGCGGTCGCGGTGGCGGACGCGGGGCCGGTAGCGGACGCGGTGGCGGTGGCGGTGGCGGATGCGGCGCCGGCCCCGGTCGCGGCCAAGAAGAAGCCGCAGCCACAGCCGCAGCCCCAGCCGAAGGCGCCGTCAACGACGTCCTCGACCACGACCGCGGATCTCCCCGCCTGCCAGAACATCGTCGCGCTCTACTGCAACGACGAGTTCATGGCGACCGAAGGCGGGATGGCCGGCGCGCTGTGCCGCAACATGACCAAGCAGGTCGCGGCTTGGGCCAAGCTCCCCGACGAGGCGCGCGCGGGCCAGGAGACCTGGTGCCGCGACAGCTACGACACGATGGCCGCCGCGGTCGCGGAGCGACTCCGCATGTTCCGCGACGGCCTCGGACCGCCGTAGACCGACTCGTCTACTTCTTGATCTCCCACTCGATGCCCTCGGCGCTCGACTTGACCATCAGGTCGTTCTCGATCGCGCCCGCCTTGACGTGGCACGCGATGCCCTCGGCCGGCACCTCGACCACGCCCTTGCCGCAGTCGACCGCGGGCTCGCCGAGGTCGGGCTGCTGCTCCTTGAGCCCGCCCGAGACGGTCGCGGCGAGCTTCTCGCCGTCGACGATCCACGGCACCCAGTTGGGCGTGAAGTTGCCTTCGTCGTCCATGAGCTCGATCTGCATGTTGCCGCTGCCGCCGCTCGCGAACGTCACCTTGCAGGTGAACTTGACGCCCTTCTTGCGGTCGGCCGAGGGGCACGACACGGACTTCACCGGGCCGATGTTCTCCTCGGCGATGTCCTTGACCTTCTTCTCCGCGTCCTTCGTATCGACCTTGTTGCACGCGGCGACGGCCGCGAGCGCTGCGAACAACGTGATGGCATGGACTCGCATGGGCTCTCCCGTGAGGATGGTCGCACGAGCATAGCCGAACTCGATGTAGGCTTGCTCGATGCGGCTCGCTGTCCTGCTCGTGCTCGCCACCGCCCCGGTGGCGCACGCAGGCCGGGACGTGGTCGTCATGGTCGACGACCCGCCCGGGGTCGTCCAGGCCGCGGTCGCGCCGCGGGCGCTGTACCTGAATCGCTGCGTCGGCGGCTGCACGGTGCGTCCGGGCGACAACTCCGCGGTGAACGACCGCTCGTCGATCATCGCGCAGACCTCCACCTTGTCCGAGTTCATGTACGACGACGCGACCTGGGACGCCGTCGTCGCGTGCATCCGCGCCTCGTGGGCGCCCTACGACCTCGACATCGTCACCGACGAGCCCGACGACTCGGTCCCGTACAACGAGATCATGATCGCGGGCTCGCCGGAGCAGCTCGGCCAGGACAGCAACACGCTCGGCCTCGCGCCGATGTCGACGAGCTGCACGCCGTACTCGGACTGGATCGCGTTCGCGTTCGCCAACGCGCACGGCAGCAACCCGGTCGAGCTGCTGTGCGACACGGCGGGCCACGAGCCGGGGCACATCCTCGGCCTCGACCACGAGTACGACTGCAAGGACAAGATGACGTACCTGTCGGGGTGCAGTCAGAAGTGGTTCCTCAACATCTCCGCGCCGTGCGGCGAGTTCGAGAGCGACGGCCCGCGTGACTGCAAGTGCACCGGCACGACCCAGAACTCGCACCGGATCCTGACCGACGTGCTCGGCGTCGGCGAGCTGCCGGCCCCGCCCGGCGTCGCGATCCCGTACCCCGTCGACGGCGCCGCGGTGATCGACGGGTTCACGATGTTTGGCATGATCGACGAGCCGCGGATCACCGACCGCGTCGAGTTCTGGCTCAACGGCTGGCCGTGGAGCGTGCAGACCGGCGTGCGCGAGGTCGGCCAGTACTCGTACACCACGCCGGGCAACCTCCCCGACGGCGTGATCGACATCGAGATCAAGGCGTTCGACGACCTGCAGCTCGAGGGCTCGGCGACGATCACCGTGACCAAGGGCGAGCCTTGCACCACCGCGAGCACGTGCCTCGACGGCCAGTTCTGCGATGACGGCCGCTGCACGTACCCGCCGCCGACCGGCGAGCTCGGCGAGGCCTGCGAGATCGACGCGGACTGCATCTCGCGCAAGTGCGGCTCCGACGGCGAGGTCAACCTGTGCACCCAGTACTGCCAGCTCGGCGCGGACGGCGCGTGCGACGACGGCTACTCCTGCCTGCGATCCGGCGACGACGGGCTGTGCTGGCCCAGCGACCGGATCGACTCCGGCTGCTGCAGCGCGAGCGGCGGCGGCGCGGGCGCGGGCGCGCTCGCCGGCCTCGTGCTCGTGCTCACCGCGGGCAGGGGTCGACGACGATCGGCACGGCCGTCGAGAAGCTGACCGAGCGCAGGATCGCGAAGTGGTCGAGCAGCGCGTCGTCGAGCTCGCCGGTCCGCGCGCCGAACGGGTAGGCGAACGCGACCGGATCGTAGCCGTCGGCGCGCAGCGCCGCGATGGCGGGCAGGATCTCGTCGTCGAGATAGGCGCGCAGGCCGTGCTCCTCGACGTAGACCGGCGCGCGCAGGTGGTCGACGCCGTGCGCCTCGACGTCGTGGCCGAGGTCGGCGAGCTCGCGCAGCTTGCCGCGACCGTCGTCGTCGAAGTTCTGGTACCGCGACACGAACAGCGTGACCCGCGCGCCGTGGTCGGCGAGCAGGCCGCGGACGTCGTACCAGGCGTCGATCGCGGCGTCGTCGAAGCTCAGCGCCAGCGCGGCGGTGCGAGGCGCGCCCGCGGCGAGCTCGGCGAACGTCACCGTCGGCAGGCCGATCGCCTCGGCGTGCTCGACCACCGCCGCGAGCCGCTCGAGCGGCAGGCCCTTGCCGGGCGTGTGGCCGTACAGGAACACGGTCGCGTCGTCGGCGAGCGCGCGGTCGAGCGCGGCGAGCGCGCTGGCGGTGTCGTTGCCGGCGGCGTCGTCGAGCCCGCCCGCGCAGGTGACGGCGTGGCCCTCGCCGCGGTCGTAGATCCCGTCGACCTCGTCGAGCGAGCGGAGGCATGCCCCAGAAAATAAAACGCCGGCGAAGCACGCTATCGTCGCCGCGACGTGCGCGCCGCGGTGATCCTGGTGCTGCTCGCCGCGCCCGCGGCCGCCGATCCCGTGGTGTTGCCCGCCGGCGCGGTCGAGGTCGCGCTCACGGTCGAGGCCAACGTGTCGACGCGCGAGCGGTTCGAGCCGGTCTCGATCACGCCCGACGTGTGGTACGGCGCGACCGACCGGCTCACGCTCGGCGTCACGACCTCGTCGCGCGCGGTCTCGCGCGTCGACGCCGGCGGCGGGCTGTGCGTGCGGTCGCGCGAGCACGGGTGCCCGCGACTGTACGACGACCTCGCCTTCGACGCCCGCTGGCGCGTCGCGCCCGACGTCGCGCTGCGCGCGCGGTTCGTGAACGCGTCGTTCGCGCCGTGGAAGCCGTCGCTGCGGCTGGGCGCGCTCGCGCGGTGGCGGCGGGGCGCATGGGCGGTGGAGGCCGATCCGCAGCTCCAGCTCGGCCTGGTCAACACCGACGAGGGCAACCGCAGCGCGCTCGACGCGCCGGTGTGGGTGCGGTTCCAGCTCGGCTGCCGCGCCGAGGGCTGGGTGCGCACCGGCGTGCGCGGCGAGCTCGCCGGGTTCACCGACAAGGCCGCGATCGCCGTCGGGCTCGGGGGCGAGGTCCACCTGGGTCACGTCGACGTCGGCGCCGAGCTCGCGTTCCCGTCGCTGCTCGGGCCGCAGAACCAGTTCCGGACCCGCGCCGCGTTCGTCTACGTGTCTCTGGTACGCTGACCCGCGATGCCCGACGATCATGGCGGCGTTCCACCTGGCTCGGTCGGCACCGTGCCGCACGACGCGCCGGTGCCACGCGAGGAGCTCGAGCGCGCGCTGCGCCGCGCCACCCTCGCGATCGAGAGCGTCCGCGACGACCTCATGCAGCTCGCCGGGCAGGTGGTCGCGCTCGGCAACGAGCTCGCGAAGCGCGGCGACCCCACGCTCGAGGCCGCGGTCGACGCCGAGACGCCGAAGGTGATCGAGCAGATCCGTGTCGCCGACGAGCGGTCGACCGCGCGCGTGCTGATCGGCGACTCCGAGGACAAGTACCGGACCGCGAGCCAGGGCCCGAACTGCGTCGAGATCCTGCCGATCTGCGAGGGCCGGTGCTGCCGGCTCTACTTCCCGCTGTCGTCGCAGGACCTCGACGAGGGCGTGATCCGCTGGGACTACGGCCGCCCGTACATGATCAAGCAGCGCGCCACCGACGGCTACTGCACCCACAACCACCCGACCCAGCACGGCTGCACCGTCTACACCCACCGGCCGCGCCCGTGCCGCGAGTACGACTGCCGCAAGGACGAGCGGATCTGGGTCGACTTCGACAACAAGATCCTCGCCGTGGAATCGCCGTACGCCCGCAAGTCCGGCCCCGAGACCACCGAGCTCGATCTCCTCGAGCGCGTCCGCAACCGCCAGATCGCGTTCGCGATGGAGCACTTCTCCCTCTCGACCCGCGAGGGCGAGCGCCGCCGCCTCGAGGAGGTGGACCACCTCGTCGGCGACCCCTCGGATTAACGCCAAGGACGCCAAGGCCGCCAAGGTCGGACGCCAAGCCCAGAGACCCCGATTGGGTTCTGGGCTTGGCGTCTGACCTTGGCGGCCTTGGCGTCCTTGGCGTTAATCCGGGGTCGTCGGTCTCGCCTGCTCGCGCGTCGACAGGAACCGGATGTCGGGCCAGTCCTTCTTGACGCGGTCGAGCTGCCAGTCGTTGCGCGCGAGGAACACCGTCGCGCCGTCGTGATCCTCGGCGACGTTGTCGCGGTTGGCGTCGCCGAACTTGCGGACGAGCTTGAGGTCGTCGGCCTCGACCCAGCGCGCGTGCTCGAACGACGTGCCCTCGAAGTGCACGGGGATCTCGAACTCGGTGCGGATCCGGTCGGCGAGCACCTCGAACTGCAGCGCGCCGACCACGCCGACGATCCAGTCGGAGCCGAGCGTCATCTTGAACGCCTGGGCCGCGCCCTCCTCGGCGATCTGGCCGAGCGCGCGGCCGAGGTGCTTCGCGCGCATCGGATCGTCGGTGCGCACGCGCCTCAGGTACTCCGGCGCGAAGCTCGGGATGCCGGTGAAGTGCAGCACCTCACCCTCCGTCAGCGCGTCGCCGATCCGCAGCGTCCCGTGGTTCGGGATGCCGATGATGTCACCGGCCCACGCCTCCTCGGCGAGCTCGCGCTCGTTGGCCTGGAACACCATCGCGTTGTGCACGCCCTGGATCTTCTCGGTCCGCGGCACCAGCAGGCGCATCCCACGCGTGAAGTGCCCCGACGCGAGCCGCACGAACGCGATCCGGTCGCGGCGCTTGGGGTCCATGTTCGCCTGGATCTTGAAGACGAAACCGGTGACCTTGGTCTCGGCCGGCTCCACCGTGCGCTCGCGCGACGGCTGCGCCCGCGGCGGCGGCGCGATCTCGGCCACGCCGCGCAGCAGCTCCTGCACGCCGAAGTTGTTCACCGCGCTGCCGAAGAACACCGGCGACAGGTGGCCCGCCCGGTACATCTCGAGGTCGAGCGGCGGGCACAGCCCGCGCACCATCGCCACGTCCTCGCGCAACTTGCCGAGCGCGCCCTCCGGCAGCGCGCCCTCGAGCCGCGGGTCGTCAACGCCCGCGAAGCTGTCGGCCTCGGCGATGTACTCGCCCTTGGTGCGCGCCATCAGCAGCAGCTGATCGCGGCGCAGGTCGTAGCAGCCGAGGAACCCGCGGCCGCTGCCGATCGGCCAGCTCGCCGGCGACACGTCGAGCTGCAGCTGGCTCGAGATCTCGTCGAGCAGGTCGAACGGATCGCGGCCCTCGCGGTCCATCTTGTTGATGAACGTGATGATCGGGACGTTGCGCAGCCGGCACACCTCGAACAGCTTGCGGGTCTGGGTCTCGATGCCCTTCGCGGCGTCGATCACCATCACCGCCGAGTCCACGGCGGTCAGCGTCCGGTACGTGTCCTCGCTGAAGTCCTCGTGACCCGGCGTGTCGAGCAGGTTGAAGTTGCAGTCCGCGTACTCGAACGACATCACGGACGTCGTCACCGAGATGCCGCGCTCGCGCTCGACCTTCATCCAGTCCGAGCGGGCGCGCCGGCGGTCACCGCGCGCCTTGACGGCGCCGGCCATCGCGATCGCGCCGCCGAACAGCAGCAGCTTCTCGGTGAGCGTGGTCTTGCCCGCGTCGGGGTGCGCGATGATCGCGAACGTCCTCCGTCGCGCGACCGGTGCGGGCAGCTCGCTCATGACGGCGCGGAAGGTAGGGCATCCGGAACCGCTTGGCAAAGCCGAACGGCTCCGTCATCCTCGACCTCGATGTCCTGCGCCTGCGCGATCAGCGCCGAGGAGGCTGCCCTCGAGCTCGACGGGATCCCGTTGATCTCGGTGCTGTCCGGCGGCCTGGACTACATCAAGGAGGTCCGGGACAAGTGCCTCGCCGAGGGCATCCCGGTGCTCCTGGCCGCGCCCACGCCCGGCCGCGGTTGAGGGACCAAGGCGCACCTCCTGGTCGAGGAGGACGAAGCTCCGAAGGTCGCCGCGGTCCTGCGCGGCGAGTGGGCCGCGATGCTCGCGCGCGAGGGCAACGTCGCCCCCGTCTGCGCGATGCCGGCTGACGACGACGAGCCGCCGTGCCCGGCCTGCGGCACCGCCGCGCCGCTGGTCCGCGGCGCCTGCTCCGACTGTGGCCTGCAGCTCGCGTAGCCGGCCGCCGAAGCCGAAACGTGAACGGCCCGCTCGCCTCCGAAGAGGGAGCGGGCCGGTTGGGCTAGCGGGCTCGGATCAGGGCGACGTGTTGAAGCTGCGGTCGATCGCCTGGTTCGCGGTGTTGAACCCGAACTGGATCGCCTGGGTGCCGGTGACGTTCTCGGCGCCGATCGTCGCGGTCGACCCGTTCGGCACCTGGTCGTCGCCGTAGGCGAAGTCGATGGTGCCGTCGCTGTGGAGCGTCGCCTCGAAGTCGGTGGTCTGCGCGGGCAGGTTGTAGCGGTTGCCGAACAGCCAGCGGATCGTCACGGTGGTCGCCGTCTCGATCTTGCACAGCTGGACGTTCTCCACGTCGTCCCAGAACGGGGCGATGATGCCGTTGGGGTTCGCGGCGTTCGGGATCGCGGTGTTCCCGAAGAACGCGTTGTTGACGTTCGGGCCGAACGAGAGGAAGCCGTTCGCCGACACCCAGTAGCTGGTCACGTTCGTCCCGAAGTACGGGAACGGGAACGGCGTCGTCTGCGGCGAGCTGAACGCCTCGTCGCCGACCAGGCCGAACAGCGTGCCGTCGGGCGTCTGCGGCAGGATCATGCCGCCGGCGCAGGGGTCGGTCGCCACGATGCCGAGGTCGAACAGGTGATCATCGGAGTCCCAGTCCGAGATCCGGAGGGCGACGTAGCCATCGGCCGGCACGAGGACCGTCATGACCTCGGTGTCCCCGTCGAAGCCGGGATCTTCCTGCTCGAGGATGCCTTCGTTCCGGTTCAGGTTGTCGATCGTGACGTCCTCGTCGTTGACCGGATCCGCGGTGATCGTGAGCAGGAGCCCCGGCGTGCTGCGCACGAAGTAGAGCGTGCCGAACGGCGCGACGCCGTCCGCGAAGCTGTTCGTGCCGCTGATCTCGCCCAGGCGCGTGAGCGGGGTGGTCAGGGTGACCGTCCCGAGGTCGGTGAAGTCGCGGTCGTGGACGCTGAGGTCGTAGGTCGACGCCGCGGTCGCGAGCTCGTCGTTGAAGTCGCGGACCATCACGAAGAAGTCGTTCGGCTGGCCGAACCAGATGCGCCCGTTGACGTCCGCGTCCGAGCCGTCGCTCGCGATGTCGCGGAAGAACGACGGCCCGAAGTCGAGCTCGTAGACGCCGATCAGGGCCGGATCGAAGAAGTCGACCGAGACGTCATCGCCCCACGGGGCGGTGGCGGACGCATCGAGACCGACCCAGATCGAGCTGCCACCGTCGAAGTCGTGCCAGGTCGCGCCGAGGTCGCTGAACGGCGCGTCGTCGATCGGGGTGTTGATCGACGCGTTCGCCGGCACCACGCGGTTCACGGTCGACGTGACCGTGAACGTCTCGCCGGCGGCGAGGTCGGGCGGGAAGAACGCCGCGTAGTAGCGGCCGGCCTCGGGGAACCGCACCCAGCCGGTGAAGCTGTCGACGTAGTTCTGGCCGAAGTAGAAGTCGGCGAACGTGTTGATGCTGACGAAGGTCCACTGGAACGGGTCGAGGATGTCGCCGGTGACCGGCAGGTCGCTTCCGACGAACGCGAGGTTCAGGTCGAACGGGCAGGGGCCCTTGCAGCCATCGCCGCTGCTGAAGTCCATGTCGAAGTGGACGACCTCGTCGGCGCCGACGTCGAACCACAGGAACGTGATCTCGTCGAGCGCGAACCACGTGGGCGCGTCGCTGACCGTCGAGACGCCGTCCTCCGAGGTGCCGTCGATCGGCAGCGCGCCCGTCGCGTACGGATGCACGCGCAGCGTGAAGTCGACCGGCGCCTGCGCGTAGTTGTAGACCGGCTCGACGACGAGGATGAGCTCGTCCGAGTCGCGGAGGCCGCCCATCGCCGAGGCGGGCTCGCCGTAGCGGTAGAAGTCCTCGCTGTTGAGCGTCACGATGCTCGGCGCCGCGGCGGCGCTGGCGATCGAGTGCTGCACGTCGAGGAAGTCACCCTCGACCGGGTTGTAGCTGTAGAACAGCGGCGCGCCGCTGATCACGTTGTTGACCTGGACGTCCGCGGCGATCGGCGTCGCCGTCGGGACGGCGAGGCGCGAGATCGAGCTGTAGTAGCAGGTCTCCTCGTTCGAGCCGGCGCCACCGTCGGGCAGGAAGATCGAGCGGCTGTCGCTCATCATCAGGCCGTAGGTGCCGGCGATCGGCAGGTACACCTGACGGTTCGACGTGTCCGAGGACAGGCTGATGCCGAACCGGGTCCAGGCGTTGTCGATCAGCGGCTGCGTCTCGTCGCTGCGGCCGATCCAGATGAAGCCGGCCGACAGGCCGTGGACACCGTCCGCGGTGACCTCGACGATCGTCGGCTCGTTGACCGTGATCTCCCACATGTCGTAGTCGATATCGAGGTTGTCGTTCCCGTCGACGTCGCGGTACGGCGTGATGCAGCCGTGGACGGAGACGATGTCGCCGTCCTCGAGGAGGATCGTGCCGGCGACGCCGTCGTTCTCCTCGGTGCCGTCGTTCGGCTCGGCCGCCGCCTCGAAGTCGGCGGTCAGCGTGTCATCCTCGGGGATGCACTCGCCCTCGATGAACACCGTGCCGTCGGCGCACACGGTCGGGTCGACGATGCAGTCGCCTTCCGGGTTCATGACCGTCCCCTGCTCGCACGTCACCGTGCCGTCAGGAAGACAGACGTTGTTGTCCTCGTAGGTGCCTTCTCCGCAGACCGCGGAGTTGTCTCCGCAGCCCATGGAGGCCAAGGCCACCGCCCCCAGCAGTGAGCCGAAAATAGTCAGGCGATTCATCGTGTGACGCTTTTCCCCCGGCTGCGGCCCTTCGGTCAACATCTAAGGTGAACCGATGTCGGGCCGGCTACACCGCGGGATGGCACGGCCCCGGACCGGCGTGCTACCTGGAGAGTGTGCCCGTCAAGACCACCCTGCTCGTGGCCTCCGGCGTCCTCGTGATGGCCGCGATCGCCTACCTGTTCATGGACGTCCGCGCCGCCGCGGCGCCGGTACCGCAGAAGAAGCTCGACGAGGCGATGGAGCGGTCGAAGACCACGGCGCGGGCCCGCGACACCGCGCCGTCGGCTGCGAACATGGATGACCCGTGGTCCCGGGCCAAGGCCGAGCCGGTGACCGAGGCCAAGGTCGGGGCGGGGACCATCGCCATCGTCGAGTCCGACGCCGCCGCGATCGAGCCCGAGCCGACCCAGGCGCCGGAGTACCGGCCGGCCACGCCCGGCGAGGCCTCGACCCCGAACCTCGACGGCGACCCGCGGCTGGAGACGTCGAACGCCAAGGACGAGGCGAACCGCCAGTACGACAAGCAGGACTTCGAGGGCGCGATCGCGACCGCGATGAAGGTGCTCGACAAGGATCCGGGAGACATCCGCATGCTCCGCGTCCTGGTGTCGTCGGCCTGCCAGCTGGGCGACGCCGACCGGGCCAAGCAGTTCTACGCGCAGCTGCCGCCGCACGACCAGAGCCAGATGGCGCGCCGCTGCTCGCGAATGAACATCACGTTCGAGTAGCGTTTGCGCTCCCAGAAGCCGGCGAGTATGGTCCGCGCCGCATGGAGCCCGCCCCGGACGTCGAAAGGACCGCCATGGCCACCCTCGTCGCGCGCCTCGGCGTCGACCCCGTTCGCCCCAAGGTCATCGAGGACTGCGTCGCGCTGATCGACGCGCAGGTGAAGACCCGCGGGATGATGATCCGGGCGTCCTACGCGACCATCAAGGCGATCAAGCGCCGGTTCGTGCCCGAGGTGGTCGACGCGCTGCTCGACGACTGGATGGGCAAGCTGCAGCCCTATCACGACAAGTGGTCGGCCGGCGGCAGCGGCACGTTCTCGGAGTTCCTCATCGCGCGGTCCGACGACGTCGCCGAGGACCTCCTCTCGGTCACCGACGCGCGGGCTGAGAAGACTTCGCATACGACCGCGCGCAAGATGTACCTGAAGATGCGCGGCTCGGCGAAGGCCAACGTGATCGAGGCGATGCCCGAGCTCGCGAAGCTGGTCGAGCGGCACCTCGCCGCGACGGCCTGAGCTTCGAGCTCAGTTCGAGACGCAGGCGGGCGGGACGCCGGCGGCGTTCTCGTCGCCCAGCGCGTGCGGGCAGTGGAACGTCGGGTTGGTCTGCGCGTAGCCGCAGTGCTCGATCCGGCACTCTCGCACGGAGATCTCGAGCGCCGCGCAGTCGGTCATGCACGCGGTCGGGTCCTGCGAGCAGTACTCGTCGGTGCACCCGCACAGCAGCACGCAGCGGTCGACCTCGGCGTCGGGCACCTCGGCGTCGGGGACGACCGGCTGGGCGTCCACGGAGGAGGTGTCACCGCCACACGCGGCGAGGAACAGGCAGAGGAGGAGTGCCAGGCGTGTCATCGGCTCGGGCAGTGTACGCCCCACCCGGCGGTTTGGATCGACCCGACCACCCGGACTACGAGTTCTCGAGCAGGTGGATCATCAAGTAGGCCTCGGCGGTGCGCCGTGGCCCCTTGGCCCCCGCCATCAGGCGGAAGTCCGCGCCCGCCTGGCGCCGGTTGTAGCTGCGGTACAGCGCCACCGGGTCGATCTCGTGGGAGTGCTCCAGGGCGTCGATCGGCCGGCCGAGCAGCTGGGACACCCAGGTCGAGCTGACCGCCGTCTTGCCCTGCTCGCGCATGACCAGCCGGATCTGCTCCAGCTCCTCGTGCGTCATGTTGAACAGGAACTCCTCGAACGCCCACGCCTCGTCCATCGACCGGCCGTCGCCGGCGAAGAAGTCGAGGACCTCGGGGCTGCAGTCCTCGCACACCAGGCGGAACGTCTCGGACGCGCCGGCGAGGCAGCCGAAGTCCGAGGTGATGCGGTTGCGCGCGTGCCAGGCCGACTCGAGCATCGGGGCGAAGTCGTCGATCTCGAGGTGCGCGTCGTCCCAGACGGTGATCAGCTTGTCGGCGGCGCGGCGCTTGGTGTTGACGGCGACGTCCGGCTTGCGCAGCAGCGCGAGGAACAGCTCCTCGGCGAGCAGCGTGTAGATCGACTGGCCGAGCTCCTCGCGCAGCTCGTGCGAGAACGTGTGGAACTCCGGCGACGTGTTCTCGAGGGCGGTGGTCGCCTTCACGAACCCGCGCAGGAAGTTGATCTTGGTCAGCAGGTACGTCCGCGACAGCGTCGCCTTGAGCGGCAGGGCGAGGTCGCCGGCGAGGCCGTCGATCGAGATCAGGTGATCGATCAGCGTGTGGACCGTGCGCGGCTCGCCGCCGAGCTGCGTGGGGCTCCGGAGCGCGCGCGTCTGATCGAGCAGCGCCTGCGTGTCCTGCAGCTGCTTGATCAGCTTGCGCAGGACCTCCGCATCCGCGGGGACGCGGCTGGCCAGTGCGTTCATCGCGCGCTCGACGAGGGCGAGCTCTCGATGATCGAACAGGTCGACCGTGACTGCTTCGGCCGCTAACGACATCGTGGTGCCCCTATCATGCGTCCGGACCGACGAACCCGCACGGGACGAGGCCACCTTAGTAGCAACCCCGCGTGGGATCTAGAAGATTCGGTCACGAACCCGGCCCCGGATCGCCGGGCGCCGGTGTGTGCGTCACGGTCGCGGCGCGCGCCCTGCGACGGCGGACGAAGCGCACGACCGCAAACGCGAGCAGGATCACGATCCCGAACGCCACGAAGATGTCGATCTTCTTCCAGGTCTTGATCACGGACTCCCAGTTCGCGCCGAGCTGGTAGCCCAGGATCATCAGGCCCCCGCCCCAGATCGTCGCTCCCGCGAACGTGAGCGCGAGGAACTTGTCGAGGCGCATGCGGGCGATGCCCGCCGGGATCGAGATCAGGTGGCGCACCACCGGCAGGAAGCGCGCGATGAAGATCGTCCTCGCACCATACCGCTCGAAGTAGGCGTGCGCCTTGTCGAGATCCTCGGGCTTGATCAGCAGCCACTTGCCGTACCGCAGCAGCAGCTTCTTGCCGCCCGCTGCGCCGAACCAGTACGAGAGCAGCGAGCCGGTGAGCGCGCCCGCGCTGTTCACCGCAAGGATGACCGGGAGCGAGAAGTGCCCCTGGGCCGCGAGGTAGCCGGCGAACGGCATCACCAGGAGCGACGGCACCGGGATCGCCGTGCTCTCGAGCACGATCAACGCGAACAGCCCGAGGTACCCCGCGTCGAGGATGAGCTGCTGGAGGTGGTGCGCGATCGTGTCCATGGGCCGCGTCTATGTGCCGGAACCGCAGGGCCGGCGCAAGGCTCTTTGAGGGTGGTGTGCGCTCGCGGTATCGTGGTGCCGAATCTAACCTCGGGGGACCGGCGTGACGCACACCTTGGCTTCGACTCGTCTGCTCGCGCTCGCGGCTGCCGCGCTGCTGTCCGGATGCTTCCTGTTCGGAGGCGACGACACCAGCACCGCGGACGACGCGCCCACCGACTGCGCCACCAACGACGAGTGCGACGGCGAGGTCTGCGCCGCCGGCCGCTGCGTCGCCGAGGGCTCGATCGGCCTCGGCGGCACGTGCTCCGCCAACCGCGACTGCGCGACCAGCCTGTTCTGCACGCCCAACGGCGTGTGCGGTCCGGCGGGCACGGGCGGCGAGGGCGATCCGTGCTCGTCGGGCGCGGACTGCGAGAAGGATCTGTTCTGCCAGCTCTACGGGTTCGGCGGCACGTGCACCGCGTCCGGCACCGCCGACCTCGGCGACGCCTGCGAGGCCTCGACCGATTGCATCGCCGGGCTCGCGTGCGGCGAGGGCGGCACCTGCGGTCGCGCGGTCGACGCGTACCCGCCGTTCGCCGGCGTCACCTGCCCCGCCGACTCGACGCCGTTCAAGGTGTTCTTCCAGGTCCCCAAGGCGGGCGTGGCGCTGACGGACTTCTTCAAGCTGCCGTTCCCCAACGACGCGCGCGTCAACGCCGACGGCACGCTGAACATGACCGACTTCCCGCGCCCCGGGCCGTCGATCATCGGCGTCGATCTCATCGATCTCTACGCGGACGCGCTCAGCGAGGACTTCGACGGGTTCTCGAGCGTCGCCAACGTGACCTTCCGGATGTCGAAGGAGTTCGACTTCGACACGATCGGCGCCAACGGCGAGAACGTGCACTTCGTCGACGTCACCGATCCGCTCGACGCCGACTTCGGCTCGGATCGCAGCCGGTCGTTCTCGTACGACCCCGGCCAGAACCTCTACGAGTGCCAGCACACGCTGCAGGTCGCGCCGCAGCGGCACGACCCGCTGCTCCCCGGCCACACGTACGCGATCTACATCTCGAACGCGGTGCGGTCCGCGGCCGGCGAGGCCCCGACGCTCGACGCCGATCTCGCGATCGTGCTCGGCGACACCGAGCCCGCCGACGCCGACCTCGCGCGCGCGTGGAACGCGTACGCGAACTTCCGCGCGTACCTCGCCGATCAAAGCCTGACCACGGCGGACCTCGCCGGGGCGACGGTGTTCACGGTCCAGGACACCGTCGGCAAGGCCGAGGCGCTCGCCGCCGAGGTGCTCGCCGGCCCGCTGCCGTCGCTGACCGACCTCACGCTGTGCGACGGCGCGACGACCTCGCCGTGCGAGATCGCCGGCGACACCGAGCGCGTGTGCGGCACCTCGGGCGGATCGTTCTGGGAGATCCACGGCCGGATGAGCGTGCCGAACTTCCAGCAGGGGATCATGCCGTACGACTTCCCGGTGATGGGCGGGCAGATCGACTACACCGCCGGCGTGCCGCAGCAGAACGGCACGATCGACGTGTGCTTCGCGCTGACCGTGCCGAAGACCGCCGCGGTCGGCGCGGGCTACCCGCTCGTCGTGCACGCGCACGGCACCGGCGGCAGCTTCAAGGCCGCGGTCGACAACCAGATCGCCGAGGAGCTGGCGTCCGCGTCGACGCCGATGGCGACCCTGACGTTCGACGGGATCGCGCACGGCGAGCGCCGCGGTCAGTCGACCCGCGACTCGGACGGCCTCGTGTTCAACGTCGTCAACCCGCGCGCCGCGCGCGACAACCACCTCCAGGGCAGCGTCGACGTGATGCAGGCGCTGCGCGTCGCGCAGATCGCCGACTTCACGGTCGGCGCCGTCGACGTCTCGTTCGACGACACCAAGGCCTACTACTTCGGCCACTCGCAGGGCGCCAACGTCGGGATCATCGGCGTCGCCGTCACCGACCTGGCGCCGGCGGCGATCTTCTCGGGCGCGGGCAGCTACCTGTCCGAGGGCATCCTGTCGAAGACCAGCCCGGTCAACGCCGCGGACGGGCTGTCCGCGGTGGTCGGCGAGCCGATCGGCAACGGCCACCCGATGATGACGATCTGGCAGACGTTCTTCGATCGCATCGATCCGGTGAACTTCGATCCGCTGATCCTCCAGCGGCCGCCGGCGGGCGTCGCGTCGAAGCACGTGTTCATGTCGTGGGGCTCGGGCGACACGTACTCGCCCGAGTCGACGATGAACATCACCGCGCGCGCGATGCGGCTGCAGATCGCGGCGCCGGTCGTGCTCGCGATCAGCGGGCTCGCCACGGTCAACCGCCCGGTGACCGCGAATCGCACCGGCGGCGACACCGAGATGCGGACGGCGGCGATGTTCCAGTACGCGCCCCCCACCGGCGTCGATGGTCACTTCGTGTCGACGCGCGTGTCGCAGGCGGTCACCGACTGGGTGAACTTCCTGACCAGCGCGGCCGAGAGCGGCACCGGGACGCCGACCGTTCCCTAGCGTCGAGCGAGCGCGAGCGAGCGGATGCAACGACGCCGAGATCTCTGGATCCGGGTCGGGGCGGGCGCGAGATCCTGCGTTAGGGTTCGCGCGTGAACGAGCCCGAGCCCGAGGAGGCGCCGCCGGCCTGGCGGACGCGCGTCTTCGCGATCTCGTGGCTCTCGTACTTCTCGTACTACTTCACGCGCAACACCTTCAAGTCGACCAAGACGACGCTCCAGGACCAGTTCGGGCTCTCGAAGAGCGACCTCAACTGGATCGACACGACGTACAACGTCGCTTACTGCCTCGGGCAGGTCACCAACGGCTTCCTCGTCGATCGCATCGGCCCGCGGCGGTGGGTCGCGCTCGGCATGCTGATGTCGGCGGCGCTGACGCTGGTGTTCCAGCAGGTCCACACGTTCACCGGGATGATCCTCGGGACGTACATGCTGATCTGGGGCCTGCACGGGTTCGCGCAGTCCACCGGCTGGCCGGGCAACGGCAAGCTGATGGCGTCGTGGTTCGGCAGCGCGCGCCGCGGCGAGGTGATGGGCTGGTGGTCGACCTGCTACCAGGCGGGCGGGCTGGTCGCGGTGTGGTGTCTCGCCGAGCTGCTCGGCTCGTTCGGCTGGCGCGCCGCGTTCATCGGCCCGGCGCTGTGGGTCACCGTCGTCGGGATCGCGTTCTACGTCCTGGTGCGCGATCGCCCGTCGAGCGTCGGGTATCGCGATCCCGACACCACGGGGATGACCAAGGAGCAGCGCCGCGCCGCGATGCGCGCCGCGTGGCCGCGGGTCCTGCGCACGCCGATGGTGTGGGCGATGGGCGCGGCGTACTTCTGCTGCAAGCTGATCCGCTACGCGCTGCTGTTCTGGTTGCCGTACTACCTCGAGCGCGCGTTCCACTACTCGAAGAAGGACTCGCTCCAGATCTCGATCTCGCTGGACGCCGGCGGGATCGTGCTCGTGATCGCCGCCGGGTTCCTGGCCGACCGCCTGTTCCGCCGACACCGCGTGTTCACCGCGTTCCTGTTCCTGATCCTGCTGGTCGGCGCCCTGTTCCTCTACCAGGAGATCGGCACGCGATCGACGACGCTCACCGTGCTCGGCCTCGCGCTCGTCGGTGGCTGTCTGTTCGCCGCCGACTCGCTGATCTCGGGCGCGGTCGCGCAGGACCTCGGTGGTCCGCACGCCGCGGCGCTCGCGTCGGGCCTGATCAACGGGATCGGCTCGATCGGCCAGGTGATCTCCGGGTTCCTGCTCGTCTACATCACGAAGGGCGACAAGAACTGGGACACCCTGTTCTACATGTTCGCGTTCCTCGCCGGCGTCGGCGCGCTGTGCTGCGTGCCGTTCCTGCGCGTCGGGCCGAGCGTCAGCTCTCCTTCGCCTCGCGGATGATCCGCACGAACGCCTCCTCGACGGCGGTCGCGAGCGTCTTGAGCTCGGCCGCCGCGGCGGCGTCGGTGATCATCCGCGCGCCGTGGCCGTAGATCAGGTTGAGCACGCGGCCACGCAGGATCACCGGGATGACGACGACCGTCCTCGGCGTGTGACCGAGCAGCTTGAAGAACCGCTCCTGGACGACACCGGTCTCGGTGGGCTCGCCGAGGTACATGCCCTTCTCGTCGTGCGCGGCGCGCAGCACCGAGCGCTG
>Ga0163144_10011563_pt1 | contig 18663 bp, 19 predicted proteins | sample OliLak19BULKMAT1_FD_123175 | JGI IMG/M metagenome (GOLD analysis project Ga0163144, IMG submission 123175) | Freshwater microbial mat bacterial communities from Lake Vanda, McMurdo Dry Valleys, Antarctica - Oligotrophic Lake LV.19.BULKMAT1 | ecosystem: Environmental > Aquatic > Freshwater >... | reverse complement strand
ATCTTTTTAAAGAAACTCCGAGAGGGTAAGCAACCGACCATCTTCGGGTCCGGCCTGCAATGCCGTGATTTTACGTACATCGAGAACGTTGTTTCGGCAAACATGCTGGCCATGAACCATCCAGATCCTCTTAATGGCGAGGTCTTCAATATTGGTTGCGGGCTATATGTCAACCTAAAAGAATTAATCGCCATACTGAACGGAAAGCTGGAAACGGCCATCGAGCCGATCTACGCGCCCGGCAGGGCGGGCGATATTGAGTTCTCATGCGCTGTCATTTCGAAAGCAGAAAAAATTCTTGGTTATCAGCCAAAAGTTCAATTTTACGATGGAATTGAGCGTCTTGTTAAATATTCAAACACTGAATAAATTTTAAAAATTGTATTATCGCAACATGGATGTTGCTGTCGCTTTAATTATCCCGACCGTAGATCGCCCAAAACTGCTAGAACGAGCGGTTTTGAGCGCCCTGTTGCAACAGGTTCAATTCGCCCAAATCATTGTAGTAAATGATGCCCCTAGAAAAAACAAACCAATTGAAATAGATATTCCAAATAAACTAATAAAATTAGTCTCGACCAATGGAGCCGAAGGGCTTCCTGCTGCCCGCGCAACCGGATTAGCAAACTTAGACTCTAAAATCAATGCTATCTGTTACTTAGATGATGACGATGAACTGTTGCCAAATTACCTTGCCTATTTAATTAAACCTATTGCTGATGGCGCTCAATTTGCATTCTCTAAAGCTCTTTTCAAATATCCCGATGGATCATCAACTGAAGACCCTGAACCTAATAATCATGGACCTAAACGCTACTATGATCCAAATGCTCTATTAACGCAAAATATCGCTCCTGTTTCCTCTTTTATCCATACCGTACATGCCCTCAATGAAATTGGCGGATGGGACAGAACTCTCATTAGAATGGAAGATTGGGATTTCTGGGCCAGAATGTTCATACGTTTTGGTCCGCCATCATTCGTCAATAAAGTTACAAACATCATTTATAAGGGTACAAGCGGAAATCTGACCGATAGCAGTCAATTCAGCTATAGCATGGCCTGCTCTTGGAGAGATGTTGTCGATGGTCGGATTAAAGCCTTGGCTGCTGAAAAACGCTACAAGATTACTCCGGATGATTTAAATCGATTTCATGTCCCTAAAGTCGGCGTTGTTATGCCGGTCTATAATGCTGAGAAATATTTACGACAATCAATTGAGAGTATTTTATCCCAAACATATGTTGACTTTGAGCTAATTTGCATCAATGATGGATCTACAGATTCCTCGCGAAGGATAATTGAGGAATTTATATGGAAAGATAACAGAATTCGACTCTTTGATATGCCGGTAAATTCCGGAGTTACTAAAGCGTTGAATTATGGGCTTCTTGTTTCTAGGTCAGAATACATTGCAAGAATGGATGCAGATGACATTGCAAATAAAGACCGTCTCGAAAAGCAGGTCAATTTTCTAAATGAAAACCCAAATATCATGGTCGTTGGATCATTCTTTCGATCTTGGAACAGTGATCTGTCCTCAATTGTCTGGGTAAATGACGACATTCCTACTGATCCTGAAATTATCAAAGAAGTTTTACTATCTCGTTGTTGTGTCGGGCATCCAACCGTTTTAATGCGAAGGCGTATAATTGAAATTGTTGGCGGCTATAATGAAAGTCAAGATTGTAAAGCGGTTGAAGACTACGAATTATGGTTACGTATCTCTCGCCGGTTTAAAATTGCAAATCTACCTTCTATGTTGTTAGAACATCGAGTTCATGACAATCAAGTTAGTCATAGCTTGAATACTATTCAGAAAGAGAATGCAGATAAACTACAACAGCGATATAGGAACATGGCATGATCGATAAAGCATCTAGGATCGTTGTAACTGGAGGGAATGGGTTTCTCGGCTCTGCTGTAATGAGAAAACTCAAAGAATCCGGATATAGTAATGCTACTACATTTTCGTCAAAAAAATACAATCTGACTTATCGGATCAAGACATTTGATCTATTTAAGGCTTGCGACCCAGAAGTAGTTATTCATTTAGCCGCTGTTGTCGGCGGCATTGGAGCAAATCAAAAGAACCCCGGCAAGTTTGCTTACGATAATCTTGCCATGGGCTTAAATGTAATCGAACAATCTCGACGATTCAATCTAAAAAAGATGGTCATTGCTGGAACAATTTGCGCTTATCCAAAATTTACTCCAATCCCATTCAAAGAAGAAGATCTCTGGAATGGCTATCCTGAAGAAACGAATGCGCCATATGGACTTGCAAAGAAGATGATGCTTGTTCTTGCGCAAGGATACCGTCAACAATATGGCTCTAATTTTATTTTCTTGCTGCCGGTCAACCTATTTGGCCCCGGCGACCATTTTAATCTCGAAAACAGTCATGTTATCCCGGCAATGATTCGAAAATTTCATGAAGCGAAGGAAGCTGGAAACGTAGATGTAACGCTTTGGGGAGATGGATCTCCAACTCGCGAATTTCTATATGTTGACGATTGCGCTGAAGCCTTCGTTAAAGCAATGGAAGATTATAATGGCTCCGATCCGATCAATATTGGATCTGGAAAAGAAATCTCAATGCTCGATCTCGCCAATAAGATTCAATCAGCCGTTGGTCATGAAGGTCGAATTATTTGGGATGTATCCCGCCCCAATGGACAACCGCGCCGATGCCTCGACGTATCCCGCGCGAAAGACGTCCTTGGCTGGGAAGCGACAACCTCGCTCGATGCCGGCCTAGCCAATACATACAACTGGTTCTTAATGAACAGGAGTAATAATGAGTAAGCTCAATAAATCCGTAGTGGCGCAATTGGCCGGTAATTTAAGTCAAATGATGAAGCCATCAGGAGCGGGTAGAATGTTCGATGATGATGAGCCGCCCGCGCCAACAAAATTCGTTCCGACGCGCAATAAGGCAGAATCATTAGCCGCCAAGTTCGCAACGAAATACGCGGAAGATCCTCATCGTTTTAAGGTCCTTCCGGGCATTACGACCAACTGGCCTCCAGAAAAGATGGTCATGCTATATGAATTTGCCGCCGATACCGATACAACGCAGCAAAATGTCGCCGACGCTTTGGGAGTAGATCGTAGCGGAATTTCGAGAAAATCCAACGCAATGGATTGGCTAAAGTTTGAAACTACTCTCGAAAAACTGATTAACATGACCAAGGCTGGAGCGATTGTCTTTGAAGCTGAATCAGAGCGAAAAAAGGTCATCGTCAAGGCTGAAGTTAAAGAACGCCGAAGCTTGATTACCAAGGAAGCTTTCTACCGCAACCTTGAAAAGAAGATCATTGATTCGACCGAGCATATTCGCGTCAAGTCACTACCAATGATCCAAATGGCTAAGCCAAAGGGCGATCATCAACCGGAGCATGTTGGTCTGCTCTTATCAGATCTACATGTTGGACAGGAATTTACGTCTGCTGAGACTGGCGGGTTAAATGAGTTCAATCTTGATATTTTCTACCAACGCGCGGCAAACCTGAAACAAGCGTTAGGCCGGATCGTTATGCAACATGCCAATACGCGCGAATTGCCTGAGCTGCATATCTTCGGGTTGGGCGACAATGTTCAAGGCGGACGCGAAAACGGCGAATGGGGCGGCGCATATACCGGCCATATGAACGTTACTGAGCAGGCTGTTACGGCTGCGCAGATTACAGCCGAGCTGATTCAGGATTGGAGTAAGTATTTCAAGAAGATCCATTTCCTCGGCGTCATCGGCAACCATGGACGCGGCGGCGCTCGGAAGAATTCTGATGCCATCGGAGCCAATTGGGACAACGTTACTTACATCGCCTTGAAAGCCAAGTTCGATAAAGATCCGAAGATCAACGTTAGTTACTCTTCGACTTTCTGGACCCGAAAGAACATTTTGGGAACGGAATTCTGTATAGTCCATGGGGACTATTTATCGAACAGTATCAATTCTCTACTGGTCGCAAACCAGAAGCTTCAAGATATGACGACAGCCATCCATGGGACGCCATACAATGTCCTCTGTCTTGGGCATTTCCATTCCTATTCGGTCATTGAGACGTCGATGGGCCGGATCATGGTAAATGGCTCGTTTGTAGGCGGAGACATGCATTCGCTGCATCATATGCGCGCTGGTAGCCGGCCTACCCAAACGATCTTCGGAATTCATCCAGACCATGGCGTTACATGGCATTACCCGCTGGATTTGGATAAATCCCGAAAATGAAACTCCCAGAAAATTTAAAGATTCATACCTGCTTTAAATGCAAAGCAAGTCTAGCGGACGAGAATTTTAATCAATGCGGGGTTTCCCTATTAAAGCCTCAGTTAGTCTTCGATTATGAATGTCCGACTTGCGGGCATTATGGTCGTTATAATCTCGATTTAAAGACGAAAATGACCCCTATTGAGGCCCTGAATTTCCTAGCTGCGCTCATGGAAATGGAAAAAATTCAACAGGACTCAGAAAAGGGAAATATACGTTCACAACTCAATAAGATATCAGGAGTTCAGGACTTATTGAGATTAGGCGGAAACGATGCCCCAAAAGAACGAACAAAACGAGACGGATCCGACCTCCCATGAAATCCAGTATTTCATAGCTGGGAATGACGGTCAAGTCTTTGTTAATAGCGAAAAATTGCCATTGGATACCCTTTTGAATTTCGACCAGTTCAAAGGAGTAGAGGCTCTATTACGCTTCGCTTTCGACCCTAAAGACAACGTTATCTACATCCAAGACGGCAGGGAATGGCATAGCCGCGTCAAAGGCGGCGACGATGAAGCATGGGAAATGCTGAATCATGCCCTACGCCATATTCGTACTGAATTCAATGTCCAGCCTAAAATGAAATTTGGCGAACCAATTAATACCGCCGAAAAGCGAAAAATGAGCCAGTTTCCAATTGCATGGAACGCCATTACCAAATACATTGAAAAAGAGTTTGGTGCGGACCCTAAAGATATTACGGTCGTAGAGTACGTACCTTCTGAACCAACGCCAGATCGGGTTAAATTCATGCCTGATGGCGGCAAGGCAGGTAATGAAAAGATCGATGAACCTGCTATTTTCATCAATCGGAACATAGGAATGTACTCCCAACCGGATTATGAGCGGGTAAATCATCTCCTAATGCATGAGTACCTAAAGAATTACAGCAAAATTAATCCCAAAGGTTTCAATACCCATTATGACGGCGACGAAGAATTTTATTTTGCGATCTGGAAAGATAACGGAACTAAATTGTTTAAAGCCAGCCGGGAACAGCAGCTTCGGATGTATAATGAAGAAAGTCTTCGTAAAGAGCCTGCCTTTAAAAACTACAAAGGCCCTATCGTAATGGTTTCATATCATCCTGAATCAAAGCAGTTGGTCGTTCATGATAACTATAAGGATAATCTTGAGAAATACGAGCGAACCCGTCAGATGTTTGCCGACATTAAGCGCCGTCTAGCCAAGAAAAAGGGCCTTAATGAAACAGCTATCGTCTTGGCAAATGACGACGTATCGACAAAGCCTAATCTGACGAAGATGAGCAAGTTCGACGTTCTCTGGGATCTCATTAATGAATTCTTCGCGCCGGAAGCTGGAGTCCATGCTCAAGACATTCCTGTTCTCATGCTCCCTTTGACGACAAATGGTAAGATTAAATCCCTTCTGGTTGAAAGCCTTTCGGATGAAGAATCGATCCCGGTCGCTCGTCAATTCAGGATCAAACATGGCGTTCAGATTCAGTATCCATACATAGCGCTTGATAGCAGAGTTCGCAGCGCCGGCATGATCTACCATCTACTTCTTCGGGAATACGCCAAGCATGAATCAGGGCTTCAGCATCTCGCAATGCTGGAATATATCTTCTCTGACGACTATGACGATAATGCCAAGTTCTTAGAGTATGCGACCGATCCAGAATCATCAAAGCAAAACGTTGATGCTATGGAGTATATGCTTCGCATGGGAATGCCAACGAAATGGATCTTAGATTTCTTTTCGCCGCGAAAAAACCTAATTCAACGCGCCGTCTACATGAACGCGCTCGAACTGGCGATGAAAAACTACGAAGAAGATCAGATTAAACGAGCGCCGCTCCCGCCATTATCTAAGAAGGCATCTATCGACTCTGGAATTAACGATTGGTACTGGATTGGACTTCAAGAGTCGCTAAATGAAACACAGCATACCAATGATATTCAATCGGAAGTGCCCGGCGGACAGGCTGAAATTAAGCCATTTAATTTGCGCAGCAAAAAGCCGCAACCTACGTTTGCGCAAGGACCTAAGAATACTGAAGGGCTGCTTCATTGGCAGCATGACAAAGAATTTAACTATATGAAAACAACGGAGCAGTTATTGCGCGAAAGTCGGATCTAAAAATCCGGAATTGTATAATGATTTTACTACGCATTGCGCGTTGAGGCTGACAAATGGATATGATAGAAAAAACAAATCTCATTATTGAGGTCGAAAGACTTCGAAGTTTCCTTGAGAATAATCAACTTGTTCAATCGAATGCTATTGTCCAAAAACTGGAAAGCATGTTGCAAACGATTGTCTGTAAAGAGTCAAATGAAAAACTTCTCGCTGAGAATCATCCGTTATGGAAGCCGTTTCGCTGTAGCGTTCGGATTAAGAGAGAAATATTGAGCGGCAATACAAAACCAGCCGAGACCGAAGCGGAGTCGCTCGCCGAAATGCTTCGGACCCTGACGCTATGAGGAAATGACAATGCCTACAATGCAATTTATATCCTGTTCGGATGAAAGCTGTCCATTTAATGAAGGAAAGAGTTGCCGCGCGCCTTTTATTGCGATTAACGAAGTTGGTAAATGTATGATTCGAGAGGACGGGCCATTCGTCAATAAGGCTCCGACAGAAAATTACGTCGAAATTCGGGAATGCCGCTGTCAAAAATGCAACCATTGGGAATTAGATGAAGCTCTAAATATCGGCCGTTGCGGTCTTGGCGAAAGTCTCTTCATGGTTCAATACAAGAATGAGCCGCTAGGACCGAAATGCAATACTTTTACGAAACAGATTGCTCAGCCCGGATTTTCAGCTCCAAACGTTTAACATGCAAAATACGTTCAATGAACTAACAATTAAATTAAGTAATGTTTGGCTTTACATTAAAGGCAACATTCCAGAAGATCTCATGAGAGAGATCCAAGTCAAGTTGTCTTTCGTTGTTCCCGGTTTTAAATTCATGGCCAGCTATAAGGCCATGCTTGCGAAGGCCGAGGTAACGGGAGAAGAACCTGAATGGGATGGAACAAAAACTGTTGCCAGAGTTACCCAATACGGCGATCTGCGCTGCCCTACGGGCTTGCTCTCTTACATCCGAGAAACTCTGGATGCTAGGGGCGTTCCTTATCGAATCCAAGATGATCGCCTACCTGCTGTAAGCGCGACGGGCTGGTCTTTCGTTGATACTTTCATTTTAAGAGATTACCAACAAGAAATCGCAGATCGAGCGCTTCAGAAACAACGCGGCGTTATTAAGGTTTCAACTGGCGGCGGAAAAACTGAAATTGCTTGCAATATTATTGTCCGCGCAGCGGCGTATCCGGCGATTTTTTATGTTCCGTCAACTGACTTATTGGAACAGACATGGAAACGCTTCTCTGATTATGTAACGTATAATGGTCTTCCGGCCAAGATCGGCCGCGTCGGCGCTGGACATTGCGACATTCAACAAATTACCATCGCAACGGTTCAAAGCTGTCAAATTGCTCTGACTGGAAAATTTACGAAGTACGAACATGACGACGTTGAACAAGAAGACGACAAAAACAACTATTCCGCGCAGCAGAAGGCGGATATCTGCAACCTCGTCAAAGAGGCTCAGTTCGTCTTTGTTGATGAATGTCAACATACATCTGCTGAAACTATTCAGACGGTTTTAAATAGTAGTTACAAGGCCCGATACCGTTTTGGCGGATCAGCCAGCCCTTGGCGAGACGACGGACTTGATATTCTCATCGAGGCATGCTTTGGAAAGAAAATTTGCGACATCTCTGCGACATTTTTGATTAACCAGAAATACCTTATTCGACCTAGAATTACATTCAATCATTTTCGTCAATACCTTGGCAAAGCTGCAAATTTTCAGACGCATTATACGAAATTTATTGTTGAAAACGAAGCTCGTAATAAATTCATCGCGCAACGCGCTCAGTTTCATGTCGAGCGCAATCGACCGACTATTATTCTCTGTAAATGGGCAAGACATGCTGAAATTCTCTCTGAACTTATCCCCGGCTCTCAAGTCTTAACAAGTTCTGGTAAGAAAAAGCTATCTCCAAAAAAGCGCAAGGATCAGTTAAACCTCATGCGCGAGCGAAAGTTGATGATGATCATTGGGACAACCCTTCTCGACGAAGGCGTTGACGTTCCCTCTGCCGGCGCTGGTATTTTGGCTGGCGGCGGAAAGTCTTCAACCCGTGCTCTACAGAGAGTAGGCCGCTTTATTCGACCAGACAAAATTGACCCATCTAAAGATACCGCTTACATTGAAGAGTTCTTCGATCATTGTCGTTGGCTGGATCATCATGCTAAAACAAGACGAAGAATTTACGAAACAGAATCCGCGTTCCAAATTACTGATAATCAAGATACCTTGGTCTATTAACGCAACGCATTTCAGGAAATATGCAAGATGACAATTCAAGAACTAGAATCGGCCGCATCTCTGGGTTTTAAACGAGAGGAAGATTCTCAAGGCCCCGGCAAAGACGAGATCATGGCCGGGATCGAAATCAAGATGAAGGCAAGCGAATTAAACGAAGATATCCAGTCTCATGAGCGATGGAACAAAGAAACAATCGCGCGTAAGACTGCGACAATCATTTGGTTTGCAGCAAGATTAGCTGGTATGTATGGCGTCAATCTTGAAGAAGCATTGAAAAAGAAAACTCAGGAATCCAAATCAGAATCGCCCGTTGCGTCGGAAAAGCCGACTAAAACGCTGTCGATTGGAAGGATCAAAGATGTTAAGACCGTTTACGGTTCAAAGGGAAAACTTCCCTCTATACCAAAGTTTAGCAAACCTAAAGGATCGTAATGGCAAGAATGCGCTGAAACCAGCGCATCTTAGAGTTATTGAGTACATCGGCTCTTTCCCGCGAGGGAAATGTTTTGCTACGGATGGTCTCATCAACTCGGAAGCCATTGCAGCATCCAGTCCGAAGACTATTAGGAACCATTTGGCTTACTTGGAAGCCATTGGGGCTTTAATTAAGTACAAGATGGGCCGTAAGCGAATCTTTGAGCTTGCGCTGCCTGTTGGAGACATCATGTCGCAAAAAGACTTCAGGGTCTCTAAGAACATGGCTGAGTACTCCTACGCTCAAAAGAAGCCTGTAGAGCCTACTATCATGGCGCATGTTCCGATCAAGCCGATGGAACAACTGGACCAAAGCTGGTTTCATGAAGAGGCAAATCCGGCCCCTAAAAAGCCTCTTTTTTTATCAAATCCGGCAACTAATTTTGCCTCGAAACCGACCAATTTTGCGGCCGAAAAGGCAAATTTTGCCCCTATACTAAGAGAAACTACTGAAACAAATACTGAAAGAAAAACTGATCTCCCCCCAAAAAGCCCCCCTCGTACTCAAATTTTCGACGGGTTTGAAGACTTTGATTCTGGGGTTCGGGGATCGCTGCGCGATCCCAATGCTCCGCCAAACAGCAGGCGGAGCATTCCAGACGGCCAAACAGCCGGCCGTCTTAACAGCGGGGAGACTTTTTTAAATTCCAAGGAAAAGACTGACGGAAGCGATGATGAGTTTTCGGAGCCGTTAATGCCTACGACAAAACGTAAGCCGAAGGGTCCGAAAAACCAGCGCGAAAAAATGGGAGAAGCAAGGCAGTTGTCGAATGCAGGACATATCGTAAATCCGCTCGGACGAGTTGATAATCGTAAAAAAGAATTGAACTGGAAACTCGCCCGAGATATCGGACCAGACGGAGCTGTTACAACTCCGCAACTTTGGCGGCATTTAGTCAAGCTTTGGGACGACCGTTTTGGTCCCGGCATTCTTGAGAATATGCTGTCTAATGACAAGGGCGCAATGGCGTCGAAATTCGGCGACCTAAAGCAGCAGTTTATTAATACTTGCAACCATGAAGCTGACAACCGCGATCTGGCAGAGTATTTCGATTGGTTTTTAGAGCCAAAACGCTTGAACGGAATCTTGGCAAATGCAAAGTATCAATGCGCTAAAGGCTCAGTTCATTTCAATCAGCTTAGCGGCGCTGTTTTCATCAAACGTTTTTACGACGAAGTCATCGGGCGGCGCAAGTTAAAGAATCCGATGTTAGAGCCAGCAATTATTTCAAAGGCTGACGAGGTTTCCGGTCTTGTCGAACAGATGTTTAGCGAGTTCAAGGCAGCATATGACGATCCGCATAAGTTTACATTAAAAATGGTTTCAAACGGCTTCGCAATGGCCGCGCAGTACTTACATGACGAAAAAGAGCTATCCGACTCTGAATGCAGACAGCGTATAATCCATCTTATGGCCGAATTTATTAAATCAATTCCAGACCATGCAAAGGCAGTTAAGTACTTGAGAAAAGGCTTGATAACGACGAAAGAACATGCGCCGTTGTTGAGAAAAGAAACTTGTATTTGGTTCGAATGGGAACCGAAGACCAAGGACTTAATTGACGTTGCTATTCAACAAGCAGGGGCAAATATCGATGAGCAACGAAATGAAACCAGAGGGGAAAGCTAAATTTCCTCCATGTAACGCTGATATAGAATTACTAAATCTTCTCAAGGCAAGATATAACTTATTGTATGTTGTAACTTGGGAAGAGAAGCGAGTTATTGAATCGCTTGAGGAAATTGCAGACTCGGAAGTTAATGTCGCTGGAGTTCAAGTTTGGGATGCCGCCAATGGGCTGGTTACCTCAAGAGGGTATCCAGTTCCCGGCGGCGAACAATTAATGAATCCCGAACAGGTTCTCGACTATATCTCAAGACGGGCAGAGGAATCTAAAGGCGTTAGACGGTCAGCAAAGGCAGAGCGCGGGCCGATCTATGTTCTTTGCGATGTCTTCCGTTATTTAGAGCCGCCAGTTCATCCGCCATTTGAGCGGAAGCTTCGCGCGTTGTCGGAAACATTGCGTAATTCTAGCATGTTTATCGTTATGACTTCGCCAGAGCTTCAACTTCCATTGAGCCTTGAGAAGGTTGTTACAGTATTGGATTATCCATTGCCGGGAGTCGGCCAGCTCGACGCAATGGTTGCTAATGCAAAGATGCGGTTGGTTGAGCGCAAGCGCGTCTCAAAAGAAGACGCTGATTCGACGCCAAATGAAAACATTGTACGCGCGCTACTTGGCTTGACTATGAATGAAGCAGAGGATGCCGTTGCTAAAGCCGTCGTCGTTACTGATAAATTTGACATCCCGACATTACTTGAATTGAAACGTCAAATTATTCGCAAAGGGCAGATCCTTGATTATGTCTATTCCGAAAACAAGCTTGATGACATCGGCGGGCTAGATGGAATTAAGCAATGGATCAAGACTCGTAAGAAGAATTTTACAGATGCCGCCAAAGACTACCGACTTCCGTCGCCTAAGGGTATTTTCATGTTGGGCGTCCAAGGGACCGGAAAGTCTCTTGCCGCGAAGGCTATCGCCAATGAACTTGAATTCCCTCTTCTCAAATTAGAAATGGGAAGGATCTTCGGATCATTAGTTGGTGAATCCGAATCGCGAATGCGGCATGCGTTGAAGTTAGCAGAATCAGTTGCTCCATGCGTTCTATTGATCGACGAGATCGGAAAATCGCTTGGCGGCAGCGCGACGGCGAACGACGGCGGGACAACTCAGCGCATTGTTTCAACAATGTTGGATTGGATGCAAGAAAAAACTGCACCAGTATTTATTGTTGCTTGCTCGAATGAAATCAAGATTGATCCAGCGCTTGTTCGGCGCGGAAGATTCGATGAATTGTTTTTCGTTGATCTACCTACGCCGGAAGAACGACATATAATCTTCTCCATCCATTTGCGAAAGCGAATGAGAGATGCGGCGAATTACAATATTGATTTGCTAATCGACGCAACAAATGGATTTAATGGCGCTGAAATCGAGGCAGTAATTCTAGACGCAATGAGTATCGCCTTCTCCGAAGACCGGGAATTTACGACAGACGACATTCTAGATGCCATCAAGATCTGCGTTCCGCTGTCAAAGGTAATGAAGGAAGAACTTGACAAACTTCGAGAAGACTCACGGGATCGTATGCGGCCGGCGAATAAGTTGTTTATGAAGGGTAGCCATAAACAAGCAGAGTCTTGTGATGGGTCTCGCTTCGAGATGATAGACGACAAAAAGATAGAATAAATCCTCTTTCCATGCCGCACTGTTTGGGTTAAAATTCAGGCTCGATGTAGTACCTGATCCCAGACGGACGGCTTGAGGATATAAAAAATGTAAGGAAAATAAAATGCCTCAACATGACGTTCAAGTCGTTCTTGACGGGAAATCTGTCATCTTAAAATTAGATGATAAGGCCCTTCATGGTTTAGAACAGCAATTTAAAGCTGGCGGACATGGTCAATTTGTTACAGTTACAGATGTTGATGGGAACCTCCATTGCTTCGGTATTCATCATGTAACTGCTATTACGACGCCAAAAAATCATGACCTTTGCGGGGATTCTACCGACAAACTTATTGACCTGTTTAAGCTTGGCGTTATTACAGAGGAAGAGCTTCGAACCCATTTTGGATTGCCTAAAAAGGTATTAAGTCCAAACGTTAATGTAGCAGCCCACCTATTGAACGTGCCGGTCGTTCCGTCATTTATGGGCGGCGGAAGCATTCCATATACCATTTCCGGAAATGGCGGAGCGACGCCATAATGGAAATGAAAATATCTGACATTCTGGACCGTTGGACTATTCTTAAGATGAAAGCCCGGTTCGATGAAGATGCCAAGAAAGAACTGGCGCTTTACGACGAATCGTACTATAATCTATTTAAGAATAATTTAGGCATGGCAGCATGCCTTTCGACGTTAATTGTTGAGTTAATGGAAGCCAATGCGAAAATTTGGGAAAACGAATCGGCTATCCGTAAAGAATTCGCAAATGACCCGACATCTAGTCAAAAACTTCAACTAGAAGAGGTCGGCCGGCGCGCAATCATCATCCGCAACCATAATAAAATGAGAATTGAAGCTAAAACCAAGATTGACAAACTTTTCGGTAACATTCCTGACAACAAGGTAAATCATGCCAGCCAGTAAATGCGACTTTGTAATAATCATGGACATTCGATTACTTTTTGGGTAGATAGGAAGATGGAAGCGGGAACGCATATAGAGATTGAATACGATGAAACTCTCGTCCTTTGCAGCGATCATGTTGATTGTACTTTGAACGTCCTTTTCAAGGACCCAAGTCATGCCGAACAGAAAGATTTCGTTCGACAGCTTCAGGCAGTTAGAAAGAAAAGATTAATTAATAAAATCTATGGAACAAAATGAATTCCAACAGCGATTCTGTCCGGTTTGTAACGAACAGAAAAATAAGCTGGTTGATGGCGTAGAAATCATTACGCGATGTACTTGCGATTGGCAACGCGGCCTACATGAGCGCATAAAGAAAACGATCCCGTTCGACTTTTGGGGGAAAACTCCGAAGGGCGAAAAAGAGGCTCGTTCCATTACCTTTGCTGATTGGTCCCCGCCGTTATTTCGAGATGGCGGTAGTCGTAAGTTTAAAAGCTTTATCAAGGTCCAGAAGGCATTCTGTATCCAGCGCCTTTATAATTTTTGCTTCAAACGCTTAAGCGAAAAGGGATCGCCTGATCCAATCTATGCGCTCGATAAAAGCATCGAGCGCGGTCATAACCTTTACATTCGAGGGCCGGCTGGCAGCGGCCGGGATCTGCTGATTTCGCAGATTAAATTTCACACTGCTTATAGAAAAATATCGACAACTCCATTGCCGGGCGAATGGTCTACCTTTAAGAGCGAGATCGCGCAATGTAATTGGAATGGCAAAGAAGCGGATGAAGCAAAACAGATCGTCGCAGACAAGTATCGTCATGTCCAATTACTAACGCTTTCAAACGTTAAAGGGGAGAACTCTAAGTTTCCATTCAAGGGTGCTACCTTGATTGATGACCTTCTCTCGAAGAGAGCTTTGAGCCAAGGAAGCATGGTTTTTACCTCAAGCGACTTCATCCATGAAATGGGAGAGTCCGTTGGAGATCGCCTGCCTGATATTTTAAGATCAGATAATACTTCGCTGATTTTACTGTTTGATCCAGTAGAAGCGGATGAGCTATTAAATACAATCATTCGACGGCTGTTAAAATTAAGGGATTCCGTTGAAAAAATGGAGTTCGGGAAGAAAGGCGTTCAGAATCAACTCTCTGAAGAAAAAGACCTTGAGACATTGAATGAGCTTTTCTTAATGGAAGAAATCTTTAAGAAGATTCCAATCTCAAACTCATTTCAAGACGCGACGAGTAAACTCTCAAATGAGTCGATCTCAGAATTGATCGACTTGGAGCCGGCGAAATATCATGAGAAAATTAGACAGAAATGGTTGCAGTTTAATGCGATCAAAAAAGAAAACAGTCTCGCATATCAAGAGAACTTGAAAAAGGTCTACATCGCTATCGTCAAAGATTGCCCCGGTATTGGCAATAAGATGACAGAGAAAGAGATGATCGAGACAGGAAAGATGTTGAAATATGCATGCTCTGGCGACGAAGAAATTAAGTCGCTTCTCGAACATGTAAGACAATTAAGAGAAAAGATCCTTACAGAATGAGCATTAAAGACTGGACCGACGAAGATGATGACAAGGTTCCAGATCCGTCAAGCTTTTCAGAACAAGAGCGCGAATTACTTAAAGACGCGACTCCTCGGCAAATTAAGCTGTATGGACAATTAGACCGACCTACGCTCGAAGCAATGATCGTAGGTATGTTGATTGGTCCGCCGAATGTTGATAAGGCTGATTGCAACGCCGCTGAAAAAGTTGTCGAAGCTGGAATTAAACCCGATTGGTTTGAGGATAAAATCTACAAAGATTTATTCTCGGACTTCTTGTCATACTATAAAGAAAATAGAGAGCTTTTAAAAGTAGACGAAGCTCAATTAGTTTGCCTAAACCAAGGGCAAACTAAGACTGAAGGCAACAACTATACCGCGCAGGCATACGCCTGTCTTGGCGCGTTGAAGGCCCGTAAGATTCGCGTTGAGCTTTTGATAGGCCGTATGCTGACCTATCATTTAATGAAGCTAGAAGATCGTATCTATCAAAAGGCTGTTGAGGATCGCGCTAATCCCGCTATTGGTCCCCAGAAGTCTTGGGAGAATATGCGCGAAGCTTGCATTCGCGATCTTGTCGATCTGCGCGGCGCAGTCATTAAAGAATTTGACTTCATTAATGACGACATGGAAACCTTGAGCTGGCTCAAGGACATGAAACATAATCCCGAAAAATATCGCGGAGCCATGAGCGGTATTAAGGCAATTGACCGTAGAGTTATTGGCTTCCGAAAAGGTCAGTTGACGGTCTTCTGCGCGCCGCCGGGCGGCTATAAGACAACTATGATGTTAAACCTTGCATACGGCCTTTGGGAGCAGGGATTCAACGTTCTTTACGCCAGCCTTGAGATGGAAGCATTGAATGTTAAGACAAAACTACTTTGTCGCGGCGCTCGGAAAATCAGCTACAGTAGAGTCTATAGCGGTAAGATAACTGAGCCAGAAGATGATCCAAAGGCCGTAGCTGATATCATGGCCCTGAAAGCGTCTTTGGTAACAGCAACTCCAGAAGAGGCAATAAAAATTGAAGCCCAGATCGACGCCATTGCCTCGCGCTTTGAAAGCTACATCGCAGAGAAATACTATAAAGAGCAGCAGGCGAAGCGAAAAAATCTTCTCAAGATCATCAACGTCGGCCAGTCTCAGAAAATCAAGCTATCTCAACTTGAACGTTATCTGTTCGAGCAGTCAACAAAGTTCAAGCCTGATGTTGTTCTGCTTGATTATTTGGACTTGGTTTCTCCCGAGGTCGTAAATCAGAATCGCCTTGACGTTGGCTTCGGCGACGTTTGTAAGATGTCGCGCGCCATTGGCTTGAATATGGGATTCTCTGTCATTACAGCCGCGCAGATGAAGCGCACAGCGATTGATCGCTTACGTAAGCATGGATTTGATTCGCCAGAGAAAGCCGCGTTTGGCGTCGATGACATTGCAGGCTCAGCCATGATTGGTAACGATGCTGACAACTGCTTTGTAATCTGGAAGCAAGACGGCGGAACGACACTCAAGTTGTTTACAATCAAGTCGCGATATGGCGGCGTTGATAGCAACGGCGAAACGCTTCAGGTTGACCATGATACCTGTACGATCTCCGACGATAAGATTGAAGACGTAGACGTAATTACGCGGACAAAGACAATGGCTGACGCTTATTCTAGCGCAGCTAAAGCAAATAAACCTCTCTATACTCGCATGCCAGAAGAAGATGGGGAAGAGGATATGATTCCTATCTCGCCGCTCGGGGGCGATGACATGGGAGATGATGTTATTGCCGGCCCGATCATTGCGCCGAGCGAAGCAGATCAAAACATAGGAGATTTGTAATGGCTATAGATCCGCAGATATCGGAAATCTGCCGAAGGATTAAAATTACCGACTATCTCGCCAAGCGCGGCGTAGATTTTATTAGGCGGGGTAATCGATATTGTTGTAAATGTCCGCTTCCGACCCATGACGATCATAGCCCGAGTTGCTATATCCGAGTTATGCCTGATGGCGCTGAGGTTTTTAAATGCTTCGGTTGCGGCGAGAGCGGTAATATTATTACGCTACTCGCAGCCATTGATGGCGAATCAAAGGGCAAAATCGTAAAAAAATCGCCGCTCAAGCGGGTATCATCCTCGCGAAACTTGAAGCAACAGCCCGGCTTGAGCCTCTCCCTGAAGAAATTGATGAAGTCTTCTGCGATGAGCAAACGTTTACAACGTTTATTGCTGGCTATGCTCTCCCGTTCATGAAGGCAAATGCCAGCGAAGACGTTGTTAATAAAATCAGTCGAATGTACGAAATGATTGATCGATTTACTCGCCTTGGCGACATAGAGAAGATTCAACAGTATCGCGACCTGCTCATAAAAACAATTGACGAATATTATTGATTTTGAGTGCAGTAATTGATAATATTTGAATTCGGAGGTAGATATCAAGACGCGGATCAATAATATCCGGATTTCTTCCCCGAGTTGCCTTGCGCTTCGCGCGCAAGCATGTATTGAAGCCCGGAGTAGGTCCATGGCTGAAAACCTAGACGAACTATATACCAAAATGGCCGATTGTACATCTTGTAAGATGCGCAAAGGCTGTAGCCAAGTTGTTCTTGGAGCCGGCCAGCGCATTAAGCCGGCTCTTTTAATTGTTGGCGAAGCTCCCGGCCAACAGGAGGATGAAGCCGGCGAACCGTTCATCGGCGCAGCCGGACAGGCGCTACGCGCGGTCTTGCGTAGTACTGGCATCTTAACGCGGCAGAATACGCTCATTACCAACGTTTTGAAATGCCGCCCGCCTAAAAACAAATTCCCTAAAGATGATTGCGCTGAGATATGCATGACAAAATGGTTCTGGGAAGAACTACGTCTCGCGCAGCCGAAACGCATGCTTTTACTAGGAAGCGTTCCTCTCGAATATGTCGCGGGCTTGGAGGGAATTACGGCCTGTCGCGGTCAATGGTATAATATCCGAGGTGTCAGGGCATTGGCAACCTTTCATCCATCTTTTATTCTACGTAAAGACAATGAAGGTATTATGTCTTTTCGCGACCTATGGGTCAAAGACATTAAAGAGATCGCAGCGGAGATTGCTGCTGAAATAAAAAATGATGAAGGGAAATCGCCTAAGCCAGAGCAAGGTAATACTGAAGAAGTAGCTGAACTGAATTGAATTGAATTGAATTGGAAGAAAATGGCAAAGAAACTGAAAATCTCCCCATTAGAATTTAAATATTCTAGCGCGACAGTCCGATTTTTCGGCAAGCCCGCCTCTGTCAACATACATCTTGTTGCCGCAAAGATCCCGCATCTAAAAATGATTTGTCCAAACAGTCTCGTTGAAGATGAAAAGTCTTGTAAAATTTGCGCCGCTGAGTATGGCGTCTATGGCGTTTCGTCTAATTTGTCGTTAGTATGGGATTGTCGCGCTAAGAAATGGGTTGGATTTCCAGCAGAAGGCTTTGTTCTTAAGAACATCTTTGAAAAATGCAAGGAGGCTGGCGCAACGGCAGCATTAATGGAAGCAGGCCAAGGCCCGGACGTTCATATTCAGAAGATGCTGGGAACTATTGAAGTAGAAGTCGATGCCGCTACGGTTGGTATTGAACGCGGGGTAGATTCTCCATCAATGGGCGAGTTTTTGACGGCTGTTCAAAAGCAGTCGGTTTGGTTGAAATATGATTCTGCTCAAGCTGTTATGAATGCCTTTCCTTATCCGCCGCGAATCTATCTTTAAACCAATCGGCAATCAAGGCAAAAATTGCTGTATAATAAAAACATGAAGAAGAATGGCCCACGAAAATCACAGGGCCAGCAAAATAGTTGTGGACTATGCTGCATTACATCGTCTAGCCATAGTACTTGAGGATTT
>Ga0163144_10011561_pt1 | contig 18666 bp, 23 predicted proteins | sample OliLak19BULKMAT1_FD_123175 | JGI IMG/M metagenome (GOLD analysis project Ga0163144, IMG submission 123175) | Freshwater microbial mat bacterial communities from Lake Vanda, McMurdo Dry Valleys, Antarctica - Oligotrophic Lake LV.19.BULKMAT1 | ecosystem: Environmental > Aquatic > Freshwater >... | reverse complement strand
TTGTTGTACCATTGTTAGTAGGTCACTCTTAGCTTTGTCTGGAGAGTCTAGGTAGTAGCTGAGCTGTTCCCTTATGGCTTCTTTGTTCTTAGCATGTCCTAGCACTGTTATGTATTGTTCTATTGTTTCTCTCATTTATGTAAATAATTATATGTCTTTCCTTGTAAGGAGGGTGGTGGAGCCAAACTCGGCGAGAAGTTTGAACGAGGGTACGACACCTCTGCTACACCACTCTCCCTATGAAGAGCTACAATACTTTCAATTGCAATGCTTGTCGTATACATTGTCCTCGAAGAGGATATACCGTCACAAGTCTTCTTCTCTGTTATGTCTAGACATATAGGGGAAGCATTGCTGTATTATAGGAACAGCATTCCTTTATATGCGTGGCATGGTTTGCCGAATAGCCAGCCTCGATAAGCTGACAGCCCCCATATAACAGAGCACCTCTTTATGTACTACGCTTACTCACAGCTTCCTTATACTTCTTCTTCCACTCTGCCTCCTCTCTACATTCCATTTTCTTATTGCATACTCCAACACTTCCATCAGGAGTAACTACTAACGCTATAGGATAAGTAATTTGGTCTATGTAGAACAGGTTGCCTCCTCTGCATAGCGTTCTATGTTCTGGAGCCTGTGTGTATATCTTATGAAGGTCAGCTAAGACACTCTCTTGCAACTTTGTACAAGCGTTTGCTTGCATAATTGTAGCCGAGAGAGCAATGGCTGTTAATGTGTTTTTCATATATAAGAGTATATGTTTTCGGAATGGTAAGTCAAGCCTATTTTCGCTTTTTAGCATTTCTTTTATTGGTGTTCTTTCTACCAATGAGACATCCTCTGCTTAGTTTCTTCCAAGCGATATATTGCTCCAGAGCAACTCAGGTTGTAATCTTGGCATCTTGTGCCATTATCTGTACTGCCACCTTACAGCTACTGCACACAACCTTACCATCAAGGACACATAGGTATTTATCATTCAGACATCAGACACATTTTTCACTATTCAAAATGATTTCTTTATAGTTCATATATTTATTATTAAAGGAATTAAGCCTATAATATATAAAAAGAATTATAAAGCAAAAGATAATATTATTATATTCTGCTTATTCTATGCTTTAGCCTATCCTTACCCAGCATTCAGGTTTGCTAGATACTCGGCTCTATGCTTACAGAGAACCCCTAAGAGATAAGCATAAAGCCTAGATTTGATGGTAATTTCATTCAAAATGTGTAGATAGACCACTACTACTCACAAAGTCTCTAGCCAGGTAACTATTATTACCTTACAGACTTCGCTATTGTTCTGTTAGCCGAAACTAATCAATCAATGAATTTGTATTACACGCACTTAGTCTTACCCATATAAACGAGGTAGCTTAGAACGGAGAGTGACTCACCTGTCTACAGGTTCGGGTTGTGCAAGTAAACTCTCGTTCCTTGCTCCCTATGGATGTTTATACTCATCCTTTGATTTCATGTAAACAATATATGTTTTCGGAATGGGATGTCAAGTCGAACATGCAGTAACATAGCCCCACAATAGAGATGAAATTTTCTAGTTTTAAAACTCCTAAAAAAGCGTCCTAAAACACCCTAGGCTATGTAGTGTACTCTTTGCAATAAAAACATCACCAGGGTGCCTTAAAATGGGCTGTTTTAAAAGGCATGTCATAAGAAATGGCTCTACAAAGCCACGACCACACATAAAACTTGACAACGCTTTCCGAAACGATATATTATTGGGTGAGGATAGCAGAGAAACTATTTCTACATTATGTACTATCCTAAGAGGGCAAAAGTTTTACCCTCTTCATATAGCATATAATATACACACATGGAACAAGAGCTAATAACAATGAAAGAGAAGAGGGTGAAGAAGGGTGAACGCCTGCTTAGGATACATGGACATACAAAGTATACACCAAAGGAGCTTCTAGCTAAGACAAACGAATACGAAGAGTTTTGCAAACAGTGCATTATCGCAGAAGACCCAAAGACAGGAATGAAGATAACAAAGCCTTTTACAAAGAGTGGACTCAATCTATTCCTAGGCGTAGATAAAGATTATGTGAAAGATAAGGAGGATGCAGAGGGGTATGAGGAGGTGGTGGCTGTAATAAATGAGAAGATAGTCAACTATGCAGAGGAACGCCTTATGACAGGAAGTGGAAATGTAACATGATTGATTTTCTACCTAAAAAACAGAATGAATTGGGTAGATAAGAGTGAAGTGAAGAGCGAAGTGGATAATAAAATACACATTACATTTAATTAGATGAATATTTCCCTACCCTTTAACTTCAAGTATCGCACCTATCAGCAAAAGATTGTTGACTTTATGCGAGGAGGTGGGAAACGATGAGTTCTTATGTACCATAGACGAGCCTGAAAGGATAAGGTAATGTTCAACATAACAGTGGAGATGGCAATGCGTAAAGTTTGAGGATATGCTTATGTCCTGCCTTCTTATGCACAAGCCAAGAAGATATTATGGGACTCTTTAGACAAGGATGGGAAGAGTTTTCGTGACCACATCCCAAAAGAACTGCTTATAAGCACAAACGAGCAAGAATTAAAGATAAACTTAGCTAACGGTAGCTTCGTTCAGCTACTTTGAAGTGACAAGATAGACTCCCTACGAGGTATTTCGCCAGCAGGGATAGTATTCTCTGAGTATGCCTTTCAGAATCCAGAGGCATGGACGGTAATGCGTCCTATTCTTAAGGAGAATGGAGGATGGGCACTCTTCAACAGTACGCCAAACGGTAAGAACCACTTCTTTGACATGTTTAACATGGCTATGGAGAACGAGAACTGGTTCTGTCAGAAGCTGACGATAGACGACACAAAAGATGCAGAAGGAAAAGCCATTGTGACACAAGAAGACATAGCAGAAGAGAGAGCGTCAGGCATGGATGAGGCAATGATACAGCAAGAATACTTTTGTAACTTCGATGTTTGAGCCATAGGCTCTTATTATGGAGAGCAAATGGAAGAAGCTAGAAATGACAATCGTATTACACAGCTTCCATTCAATAAGGACACACCTGTTGACCTATATTTCGACCTAGGTGTGAATGACAGCTTTACCATATCATTTAAACAAAATCAATGACAATTCTACAATTTTGTAAACTACTATGAGAGCAGTGGAAAGACCTTGGAACATTACTTCTCAGTGATAGACACTTATATAGAGGAAAAACGAGGCTCACTTGGGCTCATCTACTTACCGCACGATTCAAAGCAAAAAGCTCAGAGTTACTTGGTGAGTTGAACAACTATCTTCGAAAAGTTCGAGGAACACTACCCAAATAAGGTTAAGTATATACAGAAGTCGATAGACATCAACATAGATATACAGCAAGCTCGCTCCATCTTCCCTCAATGTAGGTTTGATTCTGATAATTGTGCACAGCTTATACGATGTTTAGATAATTACAGAAAGGATTGGGACGATAAGAAGAAAGTGTTTAGAAATGCTCCTGACCACAATTGGGCATCGCATTGAGCCGATAACTTCCGTTATTTCGCTGTTAGCGATAAGAAAGCTATAAAGAAACGAAGTAAAATATTTACCCCAAGCTATGTATGAATTTAGCAGAGCTAGAGCTTAAGCTGAGAGGCAAAGTTCAAACAGAATACCTCAATGGCTTCAACCACATCTATGATGAGCGTGTAAGAAAGCGAGACATTATGGAAAAGGTTCTTGACACACGACAGGTTGACGGACAAGTTAAGGCTAATCTATTATGGCAGAACATACAGCTTGAGAATGCCTTGTTTCTTACAGACGAGCTTGGAATTAAGCTCTTAGCAACAGAAGGTATTACAGGAGAGGAACAGATGAAGAATGCTGAAACTGTTTTGAAGTATGACGACCTTGATATGAACCTTAGGGAACAACGGGAGAACATTGTCAACTACAACGCACTCTACTGACTCGCCGCAACAATCATTGACAACTGGGATGAAGACGAACAGCAACCAATGAGCGATTGCATCAACCCACTCTCTCTCATTATCGACCCTCAGAACTACTCAGGCTCTAAAGCTCGCTTTATAGGAGTGGAAAGGCGTGTTAATAAGGATTGGCTTCTTGAAAATCCTACATATACTGTGGAAGGTGTAACATTCGCAACTTCAGAAGAGTTGGATAAAACTAAGAGGTATGAGGATGAAGCAAACAACCTTGTATATATACAAACAGACGATGGCTTCATTGATATGTACGACCACTTCTGTTCTTACGATGGAAAGGTGGTGCTTACAACATGGCTGAATGGACAAAGCATTCTCATTCGATATACAGAGATAAGACCCCTTACAGATGCAGAGAAGAAGAATCCTATGAAGGTGTCCTTCCCTATCCAACTGCATAGACGGAAGCCTAAGCTCGGAAGTCCATTTGGAGTGAGTATAGCAGACGAGGTATTGCAGAGTCAAGACAATATGTCTGTTCTCCTTACCCTCGAAAACCTACAGGCTCGTAACCTTGCACTAGGTCCAGATGTGTTTATGGATGAACGCTTGGGTATCGATACAGAAACCCTTGCACAACGCTCTCCATGAGGACGAATCATTCCTATTACAAACGATACAGGACTTCCTACACAGAATGGTGTTTATACACAACAGCTCCCAGCTCCAAACCCATTCATTAGTGATATGATAGGTAGACTTGAGAGTAGAAGTGAGAAAACAACAAATGTAAGCCAGCAATCGTTTGGAGTGAGTCAAAGTGGAGTACAGACAAAGGCTGAGATTCAAACACTGCAACAGAACGCCAATCAAATCCTTATATGGATAGCTAATAACTACCTACAAGGACAGAAGGAATACTGGATGTGTCATTATCGTTCTTATTGCCTCTATATGGGCTCCAAAAAGAAGAAGAGTGTAGCAATCTTCCAGAAAGGCACTACAACCTCTCTCACACTCAAGCGAGAAGACTTTGTATCTGATGGTAAGGTAAATATCTATATTACAAGCAAAAGTCAAGAAGAAGCAAGTAATGAGAAAGAGTTTAACAAGATATTAGCTCTTGCCAACCTCTATCTGCCTAATTTAAAGAAAGGCTACAGCTTAAATGACTTCCTACGCCTACTTGGACGAAAGAGTAACATACGAGATTTCAACGAATATCGCTATATTGCACAGTCTATAGATGAACTTGAAGCTATGAAGAATCTCCCTCTCTTGAATAAAGATATAGAGGTTCCAGGACCAGCTGATGGACAAGACTACATGACATACATTCTTATATATCGCCAAGCTCTTGACACCAAGGCTAAGGCAGATGTCCTAGGTAAGTATGAGCAAGCCTACACCACAATACAAGCTCCACAAGAAGCAGAACAAGCCGCTATGGCAGGTGAACAAGGGACAGGACAAGGTAATCCACAAACTGCCAACACAGCCCTCAATAACCTCAACCAAAACAGCAATACTTCTACAGGAATTGCCACAATATAATTATGATATTAACAGAGAACGAAAAGGACTACCTCATAAGCCTTAGCAAACATCCTTGAATGGCTGTTGTAAAAAAGATTGAGGAGGATGCACTAAATCAGCTATGACAGCTATTCTCTAAGAGCGACTTAGACAATAGTGAACACATAGCCATCCTAAAGAAGAATCAGATATATGTTACAGCAAGAAAAGACTTCCTGCTTAACATCGATAAACACACAAGAGTATTATACTCTCCTAAAGTTTAACAGCCTGCTCTCTTGCTTATCTATATGGTAGGCAAGGAGTAGTTTGAGCATTACTATCATAAAACGCTTTTTTATATCCTGCTAACCCATTTTTCGATATGGCAGAAGTCGAACAAGAAGAAGAAGTTGTCCTAGAAGAGGCAGACAACACTACAGACGAAATTGATTACAATACGGCAGTATTGGCAATTAAGCGTGTGAAGGAGCTAGAAGCAAGTTTGAAGAAAGCTGAAGAGAGTGTTATTAAACACAAACGGATGCAGAAAGAACCTGCTGTCAGTACAGACCCTTATACAAGAGAAGATGCAGTTATAGACAAGCTAGTGAGTAAACACCCGAATCTAGAGGGGTATGAGCAAGACCTAAGGCAATACGTTGCTTCTGGGCTTAGTCTTGATGATGCAAAACTTCTTGTAGAAAACAAAGACAAAAGCATTGTAAACAAGCAAAAGCTATCAGCTTCTAATGTTTCTAACAGTGCAGGCTTACCCTCAGTGGCTCAGACTTACAGTAAGGCTGACTTGATTAAACTTAGTCAAACAGACTATAATAAAGCTATGGATGCTATTGAAAGTGGGACAGCCAAACTCACCTAAGTAATAATAAAACAAAACAAAAATGGCAAATACTACTTTTACCGCTGCGATTTTCGCAAAGGAAGTAATTCGAAACCTAGACCGAGATGTAATTCTTCTTGGACACACTAACCGAGGATACGAAGGAGAAATCAGGAAAGGAGGTGACTCTGTACGAGTACAAACTCTCCCTACTCTCACTTTCTCTTCTTCTGCTATCGTAGGTGCTGGCGACTTCGCTAATGCTGATATTGGAACTGGACCTGGAGGAGTTATCTCAGCAACTGACTTCACTGTCACTCTCGAAAATCTTGTCATCGACCGATTCTCAAGCATGCGTGTTACCCTCACTGACCACGAAATTTCTCAGAATGTTATCAACATCGAGGCAGCTGTTGCAAAACGGTTCACAGAAGGACTTGGAATTATGCTTGACAATCGTGTTCGAGACCAAATCCTCGTTACACAGGTTGCAGACATCCCAGCAGCTAACAAGCTCGATTCTGGTGCACCAATCACCCTCACTACAGCAAACGTTTACTCGTCTATTCTTGCTCTTCGTTCTGCACTTAAGAAACAAAATGTTCTCGTAAAGAATATGCGTCTCTTCGTAGGAGTAGATGCTGAAGCACTCTTGCTTCAATCATCTTTCCTTGAGGGTTCTGGTGAAGCTACTTCTGTTCTTATGAATGGAAATATTGGAACTGTTGGAGGAGTACCTGTATTCACTACAACTGCTCTTGACGCTTCTAAGGAAATGATTATGATGGCTGAAGGGTCTGTTAATACAGCAGTACAACTTCTTAACACTAAAACTGTTGAGGGTACTGATGGATTCTACAACAACCTTCTTACTGAAGTTGTCTTTGGGATGAAAATCTTTGGAGAAAACGCTAAAGCTATTGCTATCCAATATGTTGCCTAATCGCACATAATGAGTAGTCCTGTAGCCCTAGAAATAGGGTTATGGTTTATTCATTATATATAAAAATATGTTATTATTCAAAGGCAGACCAGATTTCGTCATCAATCGAAACGGTCTCGTATACAAGAGTGGAGATAAAGGGGTACTTACAGCAAACACAGAAGAAGAAGAGAGTTTGTTTAAGGCTTATGGCTTTAAAGCTGTTGTAGCTGTTGTAGAACAAGAAGCTGTTAAAGAAGTAAAGAGTAAATTTCCAATAAGCAATAATGTATGAAAATCATCAAAGAAGAAATAGTACCTTGAAATAGAATAAGTGATGGAGCAGATATAAATGTTCTTCGCATCGTCTACTCATATAAGAAAGAGTTTGGAGAAGTGTTTATAGCTGAAAGCGACCATGCCAATTTCAAGGCTAACATAAAGAAGCTCAAGAAGGAAGTGAGACGACTCTATGACGAGAAGCATTCAATAACAGCATAATAACATGCCCATCTCAACAGACCTTGCAAACTTACGCATAGACAACGCTTGTGACATTATACAACTTCCAGACTCTGTAGGTCTTCGTTATTACAATGACTGACGAGATGTTCTTATAGATAGAATTATAAAAGAGAAAGAAGACTTCTTCTACAACGAATTCATTGCTAGTACAGTGAGTGGGCAACGAGAGTACACCATTCCTAAACGAGGAGACCTTGCCACAGACTGAGTAACAGTCCTCAATGGTATTGCTAAGACAAAGAAGATAGGAGTTAAATATAAAACAACTGACACGGAATACACGCAGGTTAATCTTCGTAATACAGATGTGCTAGCCTCAGACCTTCTGTCTTATGACGAAACAACAACGCCATTCTATGTCCTATCTGACAACTCTTGGTTTCTCTATCCAACTCCAACAGAGAGTGTAGCAGGGGGTCTTATCATCTATGGTATCACTTACCCTAAGAAACTCATCATTAGTGACGAAGAAACTCTCCCAGACCAATTTGCTAAGGCAATATTGCTCTATGTAGCCTCTAAATGGTACACGTCACAGCGTCTGTTCAATGAGGGCACAATGTTAATGAACGAGTTTACAGCAGAATGTAACCGTGTAGCAGTCAGCCTTTCAGGAAGAGTACAGAGTCCAAAGCAGGTGACCTTCCCAAGTTTCCGTATGTATAAATAAACCCACAACAACATGGCAACAGAAAGAATATTTGATTTACAGAGTTTTCTATGAGGAGAGTCTGACGATGCCACAAGATGACCAAAGGATTCTTTCTATTCATGAGAGGGTATAGAAGTGAGGAAAGACATATCAGGCACAACACTTGCTAGTGGCTTGGTTGACTCTGGATGGACAATTGATGGTGATGTCACTTATATGATAAACCTCCAGACAATAGGAGTTGGCTCTGCAGAAGGTATTGTTATATGTACAAGTACAGGAAAGCTGTATCTAAATGGTACACTAATGCATACGCTTGCTACAGGAACAGGGGCTCACAATGTAGTGAGAGGAATAGGAACAAACATTGTTTCAGGAGTAGTCTATCTCTATTTCATCTCAGATACCTCTTTTGGCTCAGGGAAGATACATAGAACTACAGCAGACTTAGTAACATTAAATGTATCTCACCTATCTTATACAACATGGACTTCTGGAAATTCATCATCAAGTGTAGGAATAAGTTTTAAGGGAAATTCCCTTATGTTTACAAAGGCAAATAAAGTATTTACGATAAGTGATACAGAGATTTTAGCAACAGCCTTGACACTTCCTGAGAATGAGGAAATAGTCAATATAACCTCTTTCCAAAACAACTTTAAGATATATGCCAACTTAAAAGTGACAGGGGTACAGTATGTTTGGAATGGAGATGAAACTACTCCAGACTACAGACAAGAATGGCTTAATCAAAAGGTGATGGGAGTGGTGAATGATGGAGCTAATGACTATGCTGTCTTAGGTTACAATGCCTTCTACTCAGACCTTTATATCATCTCTGGAACTCAGAAGCAAGAGCTGAGAGTCAACCTTGAATCTGCATCTTATGCAAGAACACTAGATGGTTACCTCTCTATACGAGAAGCTATAGTGTACATTTCAGGAGGCTCAACAGGAGAGAGTAGTAACAGTTGAGTGTTCACTTATGGTTCCTACTACCCTGGAACTCCAAAGAGCCTAGTGCAGTCATATAGTAGAGCATCACAAATCACATTCCATTGCCATGGACAGGCTCTGTCCTATCTAGCATGCCTAGATTGAAAGGTTTATTCCATTGAACATAACAATCCTCCAGCTAAATATCCAATAAGCTGATATGTTGTTTCCCAAATCTATCAAGGGAATATATGGGAAGAGAAAGCATTTAAGAAGATGAAGGTAGGGTATAAGCTAGAAGCAGGCTCTGAGATAAAGATATACATTCGTACTTCTTTCCTATGAACTTGGCTACTAGCTAGAACCATATCTGACACAACCAAGAAGAATGTCACTATAACAGAGAATGAGATAAAGGCTCTCAATATAGGTAATTTCAATGAGCTACAGATAAAGGCTGAATTGCTTTCTGGAAGCTCAGGAGGAACAAACAACAAAACACCAAAGCTATATAGAATTACAACATTTATGGATGTAGTTAATAATACATAAAGATTATGCTAGAAACAAGTGACAAGCTGAAAGAGCCTTCCAATGTAACAGATGAACAACCCTTAGGTTATTATGACAACACATACCTACCGGGAGAAACTAAAGAACAGCTTGAACTAGGTAAGCAGGTGAAGGATATAGCATCTAGTGGCTCTTATAAAGTGGGTTCTCTTACAATATCTTGAACAGGCTCTCTATCTATTACATGAGTGGGGTTTAAGCCTAAGATGCTTACTATCATTGGTTCCAACAGCGGTGCAACCCCAAGACTTGTGCAGAGTACGGGCTACTCAGACTGAACAACAACAGCTTGTCAATATATATATGAAGACACCACTTCTCCAAACTTTGTAACAAGCATGACAAGTAGTTGGATAGTTTATCTAGAGAGGAATGCAACAAACACTCGTGCATCCTTTACAGGCTTTAACGCAGATGGTTTTACAATAAATGTAGCAAGCTACGGAGTCACATGAAACACCTTAAATTATATAGCTCAATCATAACCTTATGGCAACTAAACTAAAGAACCCAACCTCTGCTACAGCCATGGCTATACAAGCACAGAGAGATGGTAATGTACAAAATCCTGTGGCTCCTATAGGAACTACTGGTAATGTATTCACATCTAATGCTGTTCGAGTGGGAATGAATAATGCTCAACCCTCTTTATTGCAACAGTCAGCTACAGCAGTGGGACAAGCGGTACAGCCTATTATAGCAACGGCTCAACAAGCTGTGAGCCCTATAGTAAATGCCCTCACGCCAGATACACCTGCTCCAGCGACACCTCCTTCACAAACAGCCATAGCTAAGCCTACAACAGCAGGTTGAATGGCTGTACAGGCTCAACGTGATGAAAACGCTTTAAAAGCCTCACAGCAAGCCTCTAACAGTCAGGAGGTAGCTACACAGCCTGCACCTACACAGAACACTGCTAAGGTGGCTCCAAATGCTCCTGCCATCGACTACAACAAAAGCGAAGGTAGACAGGAAGACATTAACGCCAATCTTGTCAACTCGACAGCAGCCAATCCAGCCCTTGCTAAAGACAGAGGTGCTTTCGATAAGGCTTTTGGATACGCAACAGCTGATGAAGGTAAGAAGGCTTTGCTAGATACATTCTTTGCAAGTAAGCAAACTGCTGTAGATGGTAATGCTATTTATTCAAACCTGTTACAAGGAATAGCTGTTACAGACCCAGAGGTATTGAAGAGTCCTCAATATGCAAGAGCGAAAGTGCGATATGATAGAGTGCAAAATGTAAAGAACTTTACACCTGAACAGTTCGCTGTTAGCTTATCTAATGGCTCTATTCTTGAGGGTACCATCCTATATAGCGACCTTGTTAGTGACCCTGTCATTAAGGAAAAGCTCCTTAGAGGTAAACAACTCAACACTATTAACGGAAAGACAGTAGACACAACAAAGGCAGGAGAAGAAGCTACAGATAAGATTTTGAAAGACCCAACTATTGCTAACGCCCTAGCTGATGGTTCATTTAGCCAAGCTGAGATTGCATCTCTTACAACCACTCCAGAGATACAGAAGCAAGCCCTAGACCTACAAGACCTTGCTAAGAAAAGGAACGAGCTGAAGAGCCAGTTTGAGGCTATAGAGAATGAGGTGACAGAAAGACTCAAGGGAACAAGAGCAACCACTTCTGACAAGGCTCAAATGATAGCTAACGCACGCAAGCTCCTATTGCCTGAGTACAACCTAGCCAATGACAACTACAACTCAGCCTATGGCTTATATAAAGATGCCAAGACTGATGCTATGGATATTTTCAAAACTAATGTTGCTCTATACAGAGAAGACAAGCAAGCCAAGGCTGCAGTAGATGCAGAAGGACGAAAGGTTGGACAACAGAACGCATTCCTTGCATTACAACAAAGCTACGCCAATCCTGACATCAATTCTAGCAATGAACAAATTGCTCTTATGGCTGCTCAGAAAGTGATTGATACGGCGAACAAGATTGCAGATGAATATGGTGTTCCAGTTATGACACGAGATACTTCTAAGGCTCTTGCCTACTCCAAAGCTAATGGTGTAAGTATTGCTGTAGCTCTACAGAAGACATTTACAGAACCTAGAAACAATAGTCCAGAGTTTAAGCAAGCATTGGAAAATGCACAAGCTAAAGCAGGAGGTACTAAGTTCACTATGGGATTTGACCCAATTACAGGTACACCTTATAGCTTCAATACTAAGACAGGACAGATAAATGGTGTGCAATGAGGAGGGGTGGGAACTTCTTCAACCACTCCTACAGTAAGTAGTTCTTATGTTGCTTCATTCTCTACAATTAGAAATGGAAGCAGTAATGTACAATGTGGAGAGTTATCGAATGACTACTGGCTGTCTATTACAGGAAAGAAAGCAGGAATGGGGGACACACTTAATGATAAGTATGGTGCTCTCTCTGAGATAGGACGAAGCGAAACAGCAGAGGTTGGAGGACTCTTCGTTTCAAACCCACTTAAGAATAGTGTAGGTCATACAGGAATAGTAGAAAGAGTTAATAGTGATGGAAGTGTAACAGTGAGAGAAGCAAACGCTAACGGTTCAGAGAATGGTTGACCTGCTGTAACAAAGACATATACACCTAAGGAGATGGAAATTCAGGACATGAGGTTCTCTATTGCACCAGTACAAGCTAACACCTTTGACCCAGCTAAGGCTTCACTCTATCAAGATTCCCTAGATGGTAAGGTGACGATAAAAGAAGCACTACAACAAGGTACAACACTAAGTCAGATACAGAAAGAAGCACAGGCTTGGAGCCAGAGTCCTAAAGCACCTTCTGATGCTGTTAAGAGCTACTTCACTAAGTATCTAAATGGTACAGCTTCTGAGAAAGAACTTACAGATGGACTTGGAACAGGTAAGGAAGCACTAGCTCTTAAGACAGAACTTTCACAACTTATTGCTGCACATTGACCTGCTTATCGAAAGGTAACAGACCCAGTGGTTGTGGATATAGACAAGCGAATTGAATCAATGAAATGGTTGCTAGAAGACTCACGACAATGAATGAGAGACTCCCTAACAGGAACCTTTCAAGCATCAGGGGCTCCTATAGCAACTCTAACAAAAGAAAGAGGTTCATATCTAGCTCGTCTTCAAAATGTAGTAGATACAGGAACATTAAGTGCTCTTATCGATGCTAAGGGAAATGGTGCAACCTTTGGAGCATTGGATGCCTCAGAGTTGCGACTCTTGGCTAATACATCTTCTAAACTTGCAACTTCCGTTATTAAGGATAAGGATACTCTCAAACTCACTGGTACAGACCTTGAAGAAGGTGACTTGGATGTATTGCTTAGAGAAATGTTAAACAACTATATTCGACAGAGAGACAAGGTTACAGGAACTGGAATAAAGAACGAAGTTAACAAGTCATTGGGTATAAATCCATCTAATGCGGACGTAGAGTCTAGCCTTGATGCTTATATAAAGGGTAAAAAATAATAATAATTAAAAACAATGTTTAATCTATTTGATTTCTCCGCAACGCCTGGGACAGATGAGGCGAATGACCCATTTGGAACAGCGATAAAACCACAGATTAAACCTAGTACGCCCGTTAAGAGTGCTCCAGTGCCTTTTGTTTCTCAAGAGGCTGCTGACAAGAGTAGGGAATCCTTTGCTCCACCTAAGCTAACAGATGCAGAACATAGGTTTGTTAGGGATATGCTCTCTCAAGGAGTACCCACCAATCAAATCTTTGACGCTATTATTAAGGCAAAGAATCCTAAAGCCGAAGCACAGCCTAAGCCAGAGGTAGACAAAGGATTCTTCGATAGTGTTGGTGACTCTCTGAATAAGCGTGCGTCCACTCTGGCTGATGTAAATTCCACTATGTCAACTCCTACACAGGTGGCAGCCTTAGCTGGGGAGGGTGTTGGCTTCATTTGAGACATTGGAGGGGCAGTACTCTCAGCAACAGGCATTAGTGACTTTGTAGCAGACAAGGCTAAAGACGCTTGGGATTCTCTTTCTAAAGACACGCAAACAAAGGTTGTAGGAGCTATAAAGGGTGGACAAGAAGGTTGGAATGAATTCAGCACAGCCTACCCTGAAACAGCTCGTAACCTCACCTCTGCATTACAGGTGGGGTCAGCTATACCAACAGGTAAGACAATAAAGGTAGGAGCTGATGCTTTATGAAATACAGCAGAAGCAATAGGAACCTGAGCTGCCAAGCAAACAGCAAAAGCTAAAGTTCTCATTAAGGACACAGCAGTTGACACATACGACCGTGTCATCTCAGGACTTACTCCAAAGGAAAAGAAAGGATTGCAGAATAATCCATTCCAAAGGGAATACTCAGAAGACCTATTCAAGCGTATTGAAGGAGACTCTTATGATGACATTAAGAATGTACAAACTGAACATTACTCTACAATAAGCGATAACATTAAGAAGAGAATAGGAGAGGTTGAGGCAGAGCTTGGAGAAGGCTCTAAGGTGTATGCTTCTATACGAGAGGCTAGGGCTAGTGTTTCCTCAGATGACATTCTAGCTTCTATGCGTAACACCTTACGTAATAGTGATATAGAAATTGTTGATGGTAAAGCTGTGGCAATTCCAGGAGCTAAGAGCGGGTCTATAAATGAAGGTGACCTAGCCAAGTATACAAAGCTATATAATAACATATCTGAACAAGCTCTTAGACAAGGTTGAACTATAGATGCAGGACAAGCCATTGACTTTCGAAAGACAGCTAGTGAACTTGCTCAGTTTGATGCAGGTACAACAACAAAAGGAAGAGAGCTTATGGCTGCCCTTAGGGCTAACATTGATGAGATTGCCAAGAGAGATGTTCCCTTGCTTCGTGAGGTTGATAAGAACTTCGTAGACAAACTTCAGGCATTCAAAGATGTCACTCGTGACCTTATATATAAACAAGGAGATGTTAAAGATGAGTTTAGGTCTAACTTCGAATCGATTATTTCCAATCTGAACACACCAAACAGAAAGGCATTGAAAGATAGGCTTGAAGAACTGGTTCCAGGAGTCACAAGGAGAGTTGAGGCTGTAAAAAACTTGCGTCAGATTGACTCGTTTGTTTCTTCTAAAGAATTTTCAAAAGGATTCACAAGTCCAATGTGAGGAATGGCAACATGAGCCCTTATGGGTTCTGCATTCTGAATCTTTGGAACATTCGCTGGAGCTGTCTTAGGACTCTTCGGAGGTGCAGTGGGAGAAACAAAGGCTTTAGCATTGAAGATGGGCAGACTAAAGAAGATACTTTCTATTACAAGCCCTGCAGGTAAGAAAGAAATGGAAGCTATCTCTAAGAGTATTGAAGCTGGAGATGCTTTGTCTCCTGCTTATAAAAAGAGAGTAGCAGATACAATCAAGCAGATAGAAGATATGGGAGAATATACGGCTAAGGAAAAAGCAGAAGCTAATAAGATGAAGCTCTTACCACCTGCTTCTGGAAAGCCAACAGACAAGGGCACCATCAATATTAAGCCTGTTGCTATTCCACCTGGATGAGTTAACAGGAGTGATATAACAGGAAGGTCTACTATACGACAACCTTGAACGACAAGAGTTATTAAGAAGCCATAACCCTCATATTTATGAAAAAGCCAAAGAAGCCTTACTAACCCCTACATAAATGCCAACCACTTATACAGGAAGGGTAGCCGTTACTACCTCTTACAAGTCAGACAGGGAGGGGTATAGGGCATACCTTCTTGATAGCTTGGGTAGAAACATAACAGACTACCTTTGAAACAAGATTGTTATAAATTATTGACTTGTTATAGAGACGACTTATTCACCTAGAACCCCTATTTAATATGGCAGACATCAGATTCCCAACGGAGACCCCGAACGTCACACCACTAGACAGTGACAGGTTGCTACTTTCTCAAACCTCAGCATCCAATGCTATAGGTGATTGTGCAGTTAGTAGTCTTCCAATATCTACAGCAACACAATCTGCTCTTGATGCAAAACAAGCTACCCTTGTCTCAGGAACAAATATAAAGACAATCAATAGCGTATCATTACTGGGTGCTTGAGATATTGTGTTAGCAGGAACAGTGTCTTCAGTGACCTCTGCAAACGCAGATGCGACAGTAGCAACAACAACCACCACTCCTGTTATTACGATAGTTTCTGCCCCAAAGCTAACAACAGCCAGAACTATAGGTGGCACTTCCTTTGATGGAACAGCCAATATTGGAGTAGCACTTGCGACTACAGTTACAACCAATGCAAACCTAACAGGTGCAGTAACCTCAGTGGGTAATGCAACAGCTATAGCAAGTGGTGCGATAACAAACGCTATGCTTGCGAATGGAGCAGTGGCTAACCTCTCAGGAACGAATACAGGAGACCAAACAAACATTTCAGGAAATGCTGCAACTGTTACAACAAATGCCAACTTAACAGGAGTTGTCACAAGTGTAGGTAATGCAACAGCTATAGCTGACACAGCTCTTTCTATAGCTAAAACCTCAGGACTACAAACAGCACTTGATGCTAAAGCTCCTCTTGCCTCTCCTGCCCTTACAGGCACTCCAACAGCACCTACTGCAGCTGCGGCTACAAACACTACACAGATAGCTACAACAGCTTTTGTTATAGCCAATGCTTGAGCAGGACTTACTTGGAATGCAGCAGTGAATGGTAGTACAGGAACAGGACTTGGTCTTACGATGAACAATAGTTACGCTGCCTCAGGAATAGGTCAAGACATTACAATAGGTAATACTCAGACGAATGCTGTCACTGGATTAAAGATAGACACATGAACAAGCAGTGTAGCACATACTGGTATTATAGTAAATGCAAAAGGTGCTAATAGTAGTCAATCTGGAATAAGTGTTGACCTATGAAGCACTGGTAGTGGTAGAGGAGTAGGGGTGGAGCAAACCACATTGGGAGGGTTTCTCGGCTATTTGTTAAACATTTCCCATCAGGCAATTTGAACATTGACAGCAAGAACTAGTTCAGGTTCAACTAATAAGATAGGCGATGTTCGCTACCACACTTGAGCAACAACAGTAACTGAAACAGCACATACATTATTTATTGATAGACAATCAATAACTGACAATGCTTCTGCAAACTTAACTGAAAATGGTACGGTGGCATGGATACGTAACACTTCCACAGCAACATCTGGAACACTCACCGACAATGTAACAGCTCTCAAGGTAGAGCAAAGTGCACTCTCGACAAAAGAGGCTCTACATTTATCAACAGCAGGAACTGCAAAGACTTCCATTAAGTTTGACTCAGGATTCACTTCAGCAACAGCTCCAACATGAGCTTCCACCTATATCCTTATTGACATAGGAGGTGTAACATACAAACTACTAGCACAAGCATCTTAATTTAATATATATGGCAAATCAAGGAGATATTAGTCTTTGACTTACAATTGGGGCTTGACAGTCAGTAAGGCGTAATGCTTGAGACTCTGCTTTTGAGGTTTATACACCATGAACAGGTGGGGGGACTGTTACGAACGTATCCTCTGCGAACGCAGATGCGACAGTAGCAACAAACACAACAACTCCAGTTATCACTATCGTATCGGCACCAAAGCTAACAACACCCCGCACAATCGGAGGCACTTCCTTCGATGGAACGGCTAACATAGCTGTAGCTCTAGCAACGACAGTAACTACGAATGCTAATCTTACAGGCGATGTTACCTCGGTTGGTAACGCAACAACAATAGCAAACAACGCAGTTACGAACGCAAAGATAGCTGGTTCAGGAACTCGTGACTCAACAACATTCTATCGTGGAGATGGTACTTTCGCTGCTCCAGCAGGATGAGGCGGATGAGCGGAAGGATTTTTACTTAATTATTTTTGAATTCTTTAATTTTATACTATGGCAACTACACCACAATACGCATCGACACCTGTCGGAGCAGTCGTACAAATCGCAACAGCTAATACTGCAAGAGACGGTACTGGAACAATCGGAACTCTTCACACAGCAGGAGCAACTGGAACGCGAATAGACGACATTTATATTACTGCTACTGGTACAACTACCGCAGGCGTAATCCGAATGTTTATTTTTGATGGAACAAACAACCGTTTGATTCAGGAAATCCTTGTAACAGCAGTTACGCCGTCAACGACTGTTTCAGTATGGTCTGCGACTCTTACAAATCAAGGTATAGTCCTGCCAAATACATACGCATTGAGGTTTTCTACCAATGCAGCAGAAACATTTAATATTGTAGCAACTCGAATATCTAGTTTCTAACCTAAAATTCTATGAACGAATGAACGCTTGGAGGCATAGATTATGGCGCACCTCTCAAAGTCCGAAGACAGAAAATCAAAGTAGGTCAAGGAGCATCTCAGTATCTTGGTGATGCAATCATTATTGGAACTACCGATGACTACACTTGACAAACTACACGCTCCTCAGGAGGACCAGCACCATTGGCAATCAAGCAAGATTTTGTACTTCAAGTGCCTGTGACGCGAGGAGTAAGAGGAAATCCAGTCAATTCAACATCATTCTCACTCTCTGTTCCTGACAGTGGAATAAATGGAGGAAATGCAAGAGGACTTGGAGCAATTGATTTGCAATTTTTCAGAACACTAGCTACACAGGTGGCAGGTGGTCTATCATCTATTGCTATTGGTAATAGCAATATTGCAAGTAATTCTGACTCAATAGCAATAGGTACAAATAATATTGTAAATTGATTAAATGGTGTTTTATTATGAAGAAATAACACAGCTATATCAGAAGACCAGCCAGTAGCGATTTGACTTTGAAATACAGCAG
>Ga0163144_10011560_pt1 | contig 18666 bp, 14 predicted proteins | sample OliLak19BULKMAT1_FD_123175 | JGI IMG/M metagenome (GOLD analysis project Ga0163144, IMG submission 123175) | Freshwater microbial mat bacterial communities from Lake Vanda, McMurdo Dry Valleys, Antarctica - Oligotrophic Lake LV.19.BULKMAT1 | ecosystem: Environmental > Aquatic > Freshwater >... | reverse complement strand
GGCGTGGCTCCGGGCGTGGCTCCGGGCGTGGCTCCGGGCGTGGCTCCGGGCGTGGCTCCAGGCGTGAGCGGGGCAGAGTAGATGAACGCGTCGTGCTCGTCCGTGTCTGGCGTCGTGCGACGCACGGCAGCGTTGCTGCTGCTCGTGAGCCGGGTGGCGGATGCACACGCGATCCACACGACGGTGACGCAGCTGACGGCCGATAGTCGCGGCCTGACGGTCATGATCCGGGCCTTCGCCGACGATCTCTCATCATCGGTCGCGAGTCACGCCGGCCGTCCGGCGCCGGCGGATCACTCCGTGCCTGAAGCGGACGCGCTGCGCTACGTCCAGACGCAATTCATGATCGGCACGGCGCAACGGCGGATCATCACGTTCGAGTCGTGCGGCCTGCGTCGCGCCGAGGACATGTACTGGCTCTGTGTGCGCGTGCCGTCGGTGCGCGGACTGGCGGGTGTCGCAATCCGAAATCAGATGCTGACGGAGCTGCACGCTGATCAGATCAACATCGTGCAGGTCGACGATCGTGGAGTGCGACAGACGTTGCTGTTTCGCAAGGGCAGCGCACCGTCGACGATTCGCGCCGGCACCTGACTCCAGACGGTGCCGGCGCCGGCGCCGCCCGCATGCTGCAATGCCGCGCCAGCTCGTGCTCCCGGCCGCCGATCAGTCGGGTTGACTGAGCAGTGGGTGAAAGTCGCGATACCAGAGATCGGCGCCGTTGCCCAGTGCGCGGTCGTTGCAGTTCGCGTGGATGAGGCGGTGCACGAAGCCCGCCTCGAGGTCCGCCGCGTCCTTGCGCCCGAGCATGGTGAAGGCCGCCATCTTGAGCAGCAAGCGGGTTTCGTGGCCCTCGAATCGGTCGAAGAACCAGCCGCAGCTGGTGAACATTCCGTAGCGCGCCCGGCGCTGCGGGGTCAACTCAGGGTCGTCGCCGTCCGCCGTGTCCAGCGCCTCCGCCAGCCAGCGCAGCGCAGCGCGCAACGGACCGCGCCACTCCTGCGCCCGTCCCGTTTCTTGCGTCGCGCCGCACCCGCAATTCGAACGCCAGCGCTCGATGCCGTGCGCGCAGCTCCATGAGCTGGGCGACACCAGCTGGCAGTCGTGCCAGTCCTGACGCGCATTGATGATCGCGGCAAAGTTCGTCACCGTCGCCTTCTGGCTGCGACGCAGTGAGCCGATGGCGGTCGCAAGTGCCATTTCTCCGTGCCGCTTGTGATGGCCGAACGTTTCGCCGTCGGTCGCGATGCTGGCAATGCCACGCTCGGCCGCGATGGCCGCCAATGCTGCGGCCAATCGCTCGCCATGCTGTGCGAGGTCGCCGAAGCCGATCGATCCGCTCAATTCACCATGATACGGCGCGAGATGGAGGGAGTGCCCGTTCGCGCCACGCCAGCGCCGCGGTTGCCCATCGTGGCCCCCGTCGCGGATCTGATAGGGAGCCACGATGGCGAACTGCACGCCGGCCTCCGCGAGCGACTGTGCGGTGTCGTCGTCCATCGCCGTTTCCGGGCACCAGAAGCCGCGAGATTCGCGACCGAAGCGCATCCGGAAGTCATGCAGCCCCCAGAAGATCTCCCGCTTCCGTTCGTGCGGTGAGGCCAGTGGCAGGATGACGTGGTTGTACGCGCTGGCGATCGCATTGCCTTCGCCCAGGCGCTCGATCGATTTCGCGTCGCCCAGTCGCATGGCATCGAGCACGGCTGGCGCTTCGCGTTCGAGCCAGATCGCGAGTGTGGGTCCGAGGTTGAAGCTGATCCACTCGAACAGGTTGACGCGCGCGCGTGCCGTGAGGTCGCGCGCGGTCGCGAGTGGAAGGTACGACTCATCCGTGATGCGTGCGTTCCAGTCGTGGAACGGCGTTGCCGTGCGCTCCACCGGCACGAGGCCCGTGAACGGGTCCTCGCGCGGTGGTTGATAACAGTGCGCGTGAATGACCGCTGATGTCACGCCGTCGGCGGATCATCGGGGAAGTCGCCGCCGATGATGGCAGGCGCGTAATACTCGTTCGTGTACTGCTGCACCATCCGCGCGGCGGTGAAGAACCGGCCAGCCTGGCGAATGCTGTGCTTCATCGTGGCGAGCCACTTGGCCGGCACCCCTTCACGGTGCGTCCGGTCGTAGTAGCGCGGCACCACGTCGCGCTCCAGCAGCTCATACACGTTGTTCGCCGCTGCCGCATCCTCGTCGGCGGTCTTCGGCGCCGACACGGACCACCCATTCGTGCCGTCGTAGCCCTCGGCCCACCAGCCGTCGACCGTACTGAGCTGCGGCACACCGTTGAGCGCGGCCTTCATCCCGCTGGTTCCCGACGCCTCGAGCGGCGGACGGGGAAGGTTCATCCACATGTCCACGCCCTGCACCAGCAGATGGGCGATGTGCATGTCGTAGTCCTCGATGAACGCCACGCGCCCCTCGAAGCGCGGGTCGCGTGTGAACTGGTAGACACGCTGCAGCACCGTCTTGCCAGGCACGTCGGCCGGGTGCGCCTTGCCGGCGAACACCAGCTGCACCGGTGCATTCGGATTGGTGAGAATCTTGCGCAGGCGTTCCGGATCGTGGAACAGCAGGTCGGCACGCTTGTAGGTCGCAAACCGGCGCGCGAAGCCGATCATCAGGCTCGAACGGTCGAGCAGGGTCCCCGCGCCGACGATCTGTGTTGCTTCCTTGTGCCCGCGGGCGAAACTGCGCCGTGCCATCTCGACGATCCGGTCCACGAGCACGTCCTTCAGCTCACAATGCGCCGCCCACAAATCGGCATCCGGCACCTTCATGATCCGGTTCCAGGTGTCCGGATTGTCCAGCGTGAAGCCCCAGTCGCGCCCGAGATGATTGTCCAGCGTGCTCATGATCGGATTGGCCATCCAGGTGGCCAGATGCACGCCGTTGGTGACGTGACCAACCGGCACCTGATTCACCGCCCGGTTCGGCCACATCGGGTGCAGCAGTTCACGCGACACTTCGCCATGCAGCTTCGCCACACCGGTCACCTTCGACGCGAAGCGGACGGCACAGGCGGTCATGTGAAACTGTTCCTTGCCGTAGTGCGGATGCAGTCCGAAGTTGAAGAAGGCATCCGAGTCGATACCGAGTTCTTTCCAGACGGGGCCGAGCACGGCCTCGACCGCCGGCCGCTGAAACACATCGTGACCGGCTGGCACCGGCGTATGCGTGGTGAACACCGAGGCGCGGCGCACTTTCGTGATCGCGGCAGGCATCTCGACGCCCATGGCGCGCAACTCGCGCAGACGCTCGATGAACATGAAGCTCGCATGGCCTTCATTCGCGTGCCAGACGTCCGGTTCCATCTTGAGCGCGCGCAGGATCCGCACGCCACCCACGCCGAGCAACCATTCCTGCCGCAGGCGCAGATCGACCCCGCCCGCGTAGAGGCGGCTGAGCAGCTCACGGTCCTCGGGGCGGTTCGCTGGAAGGTCGGTATCGAGCAACAGCAACGGCACACGGCCCACCATCAATCGCCAGGCGCGCACCAGGACTTCGTGGCCCGCCACCGTCACCGACACCGTGAGGTCCGTACCATCGGAGTGCAGGACGGGTGTGATCGGCGTGCTCGACAGGTCGAAGGTATCGTCCATGTTCTCCTGCCAGCCATCGACATTGATGCGCTGGTCGAAGTAGCCATTCCGATAGAGCAGACCGATCCCGACCAGCGGCAGGCCGAGGTCGGACGCCGTCTTGCAATGATCGCCGGCGAGCACACCAAGGCCGCCCGAGTAGATCGGCACCGACGAGTGCAGGCCGAATTCTGCACAGAAGTATGCGATCTTCGACTGCATCAGCTCGGGATAGGTCTTGGCGAACCAGGTGTTGTCGGACTGCGACTCGGTCCGGACCCAGTGCATCGCCTCGTCATACTGCGCGCGGAACGCGGGGGTGTCGGCGCAGACCTGCAACCGCTCCGGCGAGACCCGCTGGAGGAAGGTGACGGGATTGTGGCGGGTGGAGAGCCACAGGCGCTCATCGATGGCGGCGAACAACGCGCGCGCTTCACGATTCCAGCTCCACGAGAGATTGCTCGCGAGCTCTTGCAGGCCGGCGATCCGGCTCGGTATTGGATTAGTCACGTCAGCTAAACTAGGGCGAACAGGGTTCGTGGGGCAGTTGTCGGTCATAGACGCGCGGCGCCGGTTTACGTCCCGTCGGAGGTCCCTACTGGAATTACGAGGGCAGGATGCGCACCTTGCGCGGGCGGCGTCGTGACCTGCTTCGGCACGGTCCTTCGGCACTGTCGGCATGCTGTCGGACTCGGCGATGCCGGATTCCCGCAGTTTCCTCCCGATCCGTCCCGAGGTATGCCTCCGGGGCGTCACGTGCCTGCTGCGCGGACCACGACCAAGCCATGCCCTCTCGAACACCGAAGCCTGCGGCGACGCCCGCCCCGAAACCGGCGGTGAAATCCGTGGCCCGGCCGGCCAAGGTGCCTGCCGCGAAGCCGGAGGTCGCCCCGAATACCAGGCGGGTGACGAAGGAAAAGCCCCCGCGCGCGGTCAGGGGCCCGGATGGTCGCTTCCTGAAACGGAATGCGCCCGAGCCGCTCCAGTCGGGCGACCAGCGGGCCGTCTCCGTGGTGCACTTGACGGTCGAGCTCGCTCCGATCGCGCGGACTGGTGGGCTTGGCGAAGTCGTCAGCAGCCTGGCCGCCTATCAGGCCTCAGCGGGGCAGAACGTGGCGATTCTGATGCCGCTTTACCGGCAGATTCGCGAGCAGTTCCCGAATCTCGAGCCCGTCGGCGCGCCATTCACCGTCGGTGTTGCATTTCGGAACTACGGTGCCCAGCTCTACCGACTTCCGCTCGAGGCCGCTGCCGACGTCATTGCGATGCGCGGTGCCGTGCCTCCGCCGGCGGTCTACTTGATCGACAACCGCGACTTCTTCGATCGTCCCGGCATCTACGGGGACGAGCAAGGGCCCTACGGCGATAGTGCGCGGCGGTACGCCTTCTTCTGCGCCGCCGCCCTCCAGGTGCTGCCGCAGATCGCCAGCGCGCCGGTGCTGCTCCACGCGCACGACTGGCACACCTGTCTCGCGCTGGCGTACCTGCGCACCTGGTACGCCGACAGCCCGTATCACCGCGACCTCCGTTCGGTGCTGACGGTCCACAACGCCGGCTTTCAGGGTCATTATCCGCCGGAGACGATGGCCGACGTGGGCCTGCCGGCGTCGCTCTACAATTTCGCGCAGTTGGAGTGGTACGGCCGCATGAACCTGCTTAAGGGCGGCATCGCCTTTGCCGACGCGGTGAGCACCGTCAGCATGACCCACGCCGACGAGCTGCGGACGGCGGGCGGCGGGTTCGGTCTGCATGAAAACTTCGTGCTGAAAGGTGACCGCTTCGTCGGCATCCTCAATGGCATCGATCAGACGCGATGGGACCCCCTGCGCGACGCCGACATCCCGGCCCCCTTTTCCCGGGAAGACATCGGGAACAAGGCGCGCTGCAAGCAGGAACTGCAGCGCGAGCTCGGTCTGACCCTGCTGCCGGATGTGCCGGTCTTCGTGATGACGGCCCGCCTGGTCCAGCAGAAGGGGGTGGATCTGATTCTCGACAACCCCTGGATCTTCAAGATCGACGCCCAGTGGGTGTTCCTCGGCAATGGTGATCGGCGCTTCGTCGACGGTCTGCGTGCGATCGCGGCGCGTCATCCGGACCGGGTCTTCCTCGAAACCCGGTTCTCCGATGCGCGAGAACATCGTCTGATGGCGGGCGGGGACGTGCTGCTGATGCCGTGTCAGTACGAGCCGTGTGGACTGACGCAGATGCGCGCGCAGCGCTACGGTACCGTACCTCTGGTGCGCCGGGTGGGCGGACTGGCGGATACGGTGCACGATGGCGTCACTGGGTTTGTCTTCAACGAGTTCACTGCGTCGGCGTTTACCGAGGCGATCGCGCGCACGATCGTCGCGTTCCGTGACCGGGATCAGTGGTTCCGGATGATGCGGGACGGCATGGCGCGCGACTTTGGCTGGGAGCGCTCGGAAGAGCGTTATCGCGATCTGTATCGAATTGTCCTCTCTGCTCGCTGACCCGACAATGGATTTCGTCCTTCAGTTGCACTCGCACTTGCCGTGGGTTCTCAACCATGGCGACTGGCCGCACGGCAGTGACTGGTTGTCGGAGGCGACGCTCGAGACCTACCTGCCGCTGATCGAGAAGATGCGGTGGCTCGAGCAGGACAATGTGTGGGCGCCGCTGACCCTCGGCATCACACCGATCCTCGCCAATCAGCTCGCGCATCCGACGTTTCCGGCCATCTTCGAAAAATGGGTCGCGCAGAAACTCGAGAGCTACGAGGTCGAGGGCAAGGCCTTTGCCGAGCGTGGTGAATCCGGGTTGAGTCACGTCTGCGGCGTGCACACGGCGACGATGACGAAGTACCGCGATCTCTATCGATCGCTGAACGGCGACATCCTCGGCGAGTTCAAGCGATTCGCCGACAGTGGGCGCATCGAGATCACTGGCTCGGCGGCGACGCATGGCTTTCTGCCGCTGCTCGGTCGCGACGAGAGCATCAGGTTCCAGCTCCAACTCGGGCGCCGTGAGCACGAGCGGCTGTTCGGGCGGACGCCGGTCGGGTGCTGGCTGCCGGAGTGCGCCTACCGGCCCGGCGGCTGGTGGGAGCCACTCCCGCGCGCACCGAATCGCGGGATGCGGCATGGCATCGAGCACGAAGTGCGTGCCGCGGGCTTCCAGTTCGTGACGCTCGACGCGCCGCTGGTGCAGGGCAGGGACAAGGCACGCACGGCGTACCGCGCGTACCGCATCAAGCAGGAAAACGGAGAAGCGTATGTGGCGGCGTTGGCGCGCGACCAGCGCACCGCGGCGCAGATCTGGAGTGCGGACGGTGGCTACCCGGGTGACGGGGCGTATCTCGAGTTTCACAAGACGCATCACAACGGCGGATTGAAACTCTGGCGGATCACCGGGCGCACCGTGGACCTGGGTCACAAGCATCCGTACTGGCCGGAAGTCGCGCAGGGCAAGGTGGAAGAACATGCGCGGCACTTCTCGACGCTGCTGAATGCGATTGCGCGCGAACAGCATCCGTTCGGAACGTCGCTGATCATGGCGCCATTCGACACCGAGTTGTTCGGACACTGGTGGTACGAAGGCCCGGAGTTCCTCAACAAGCTCTATCGCGAGTTGCAGCATTCGAAGCTGTTGCGCCCCGTGACCGCATCACAACATCTGCACGACAATCCGCACGCGCCCGCAATTCCGGTGGAGCCGGGCTCGTGGGGGGCGCACGCCGATTGGTCGACCTGGGTGGGGCCGAAGGTGGCGCACACCTGGCGTCGGCTCTGGCCGCTCGAAAATGCCTTCTGGGACATCGCCGGTCGCGCCCTCGGTGATCCGCTGGCGCACACGTCACTGGAGCAGGCCGCACGGACGCTGTTGCTGGCGCAGTCCAGCGACTGGCAGTTCATCATCACGATGGCCGAAGCCGCCGACTACGCCGACCATCGGTTCCACGCTCACTGCTCCGATCTCGAACAGTTGCTGGCGAAGATGCACGACGGTTTCGCCAGCGGCGATTTCTCCGATGCGCACGCGTTTGCGTCGGAACTGAAGACGCGCGACGACTGCTTCCCGGAGATCCTGCCCGCGTTGAGGGCAGCGCTGTCGTGATTCCGGTCATCTTCGTCGCGCCTCGGCTCTCGGACAATGCGTCGCGGATGGTCGAGGCGATCGGGGCATTGCCCGGCGTGCAGCTCGGCGTGATCAGCACCGACCGGGTCGAGCAGGCGGCGCCGGAGACGCAGGAGGTGATCGCCCAGCACTGGCGTGTGGAGGATGTCCTGGATGTGGCCCAGCTGCGGCCCGCCGTCGAACAGGTTGCGGCACGGATCGGCGGTGTGGGAAGGCTGTTCGGCGCCTACGAGCAGCTGCAGGTGCCACTGGCGGAAGTCCGCGAGGCGATGGGCATCATGGGGCTGCCGGTGGCGTCCGCGCTCAACTTCCGCGACAAGGCGCGCATGAAGGATGTGCTGCGCGCCCATCATCTGCCCTGCGCCAGACATGCACAGGTCGAGTCGTATGTCGATGCCATCGCGTTCGCCGAACGGGTCGGCTTTCCGCTGGTCCTCAAGCCGCTGGCGGGCGCCGGTGCGATCTCGACGTATCGTGTCGATGATGCGAAGGCGCTTGGTGAGGCCCTCGAGATGACGCGACCGTCGGCGACGGCACCAGTGATGGTGGAAGAATTCATCACCGGGACCGAGCACTCGTTCGAAACGATCTCGATCGACGGACAGGCCGTCTGGCATTCTCTCACGCACTATCATCCGACGCCGCTGGAAGTCGTGCGCAATCCCTGGATTCAGTGGGTGGTGGTGTTGCCGCGTGAAGTCGACCACCCGATGTTCGACGACATCAAGGCGGCGGCGGTCCAGGCCCTCACTGCACTGGGCCAGACGACCGGCCTGACGCACATGGAATGGTTCCGGCGCGCGGATGGGAGCGTCGCCATTTCCGAAGTCGCGGCCCGGCCTCCTGGCGCGCAGATCACGACACTGATCAGTCGCGCCACCGACAGCGACTTCGTTGGCGCCTGGGCGAACCTGATGGTCCATGGTGCATTCACCGCACCGGAACGGAAGTACGCGGTGGCGGCCGCGTTCCTGCGCGGTCAGGGCACTGGCGTGGTGCGGCAGGTGCGCGGGCTGGACCGCGTGCAGGCCGAGTTGGGGCACCTCGTCTGCGATGTGAAGCTGCCGCAGATCGGGCAGGCACCGGCCGCGACCTACGAAGGCGATGGGTACATCATACTGCGTCACCCGGAGACCGCCGTGGTGGATCGCGCGATCCGCCGAGTCGTCGAGCTGGTGCATGTGGAACTGGGGTGACCGCGTGGGACTCACGGTGAAACGTTTCTGCGAGGAAGGCTGAATGAATGTCCTGATGATTGCCCCGGGGTATCCCGACGAGATGCCGCTGTTCTGCCGCGGCCTGTCGACCCACGGCGCGCGCGTCTTCGGCATCAGCGATGTGCCCGTCGGCAACCTTCCCGAGATGACGCGGCAGCACCTGTCGGGCTATCTCCAGACGTCGATGCTGAATCAGGAAGACGCGGTGGTGGCGGAAGTCACCACCCAGTGGGCGGGCAGAACCTTCGATCGCGTCATCTGCCTCTGGGAACCCGGCGTGGTGCTGGCTGCCAGGCTGCGCGCGGCACTCGGCGTGCCGGGACTGAGCGTCGAGGATGCGATCGCGTTCCGCAACAAGGACGTCATGAAGGCGCGCGTGGCAGCGGCTGGGATCCGGACGCCGCGGCACCGTGGTGCGAAGACGGCGGCCCAGGTCCGTGAGGCCGCGGAAATCATCGGCTACCCCCTGATCATCAAGCCGATCGACGGCGCGGGATCGATGGATACGTTCCGTGTCGACGACGCGAAGGAGCTGGAGAACATCCTCAAGCGCATCACGCACATCGATCATGTGAACATCGAGGAGTTCATCGAAGCCGAGGAGTTCACGTTCGACACGATCTGCGTGAACGGTGAGATGCAGTTCTTCAACGTCGGCTTCTATCGTCCGCGCCCGCTGACGGCCCGCCAGGTGGAGTGGATCAGCCCGCAGACGCTCTGCCTCCGCGATGTGGACAGCGATTGGGTGGCGGGTGGCGTGAAGATGGGCGCCGATGTGCTCGAGGCGATGAACCCTGGCAACGCCTTCACGCACATGGAGTGGTACCGGAAGTCGGATGGCGAAGTGGTCTTCGGCGAGATCGCGGTCCGCCCGCCAGGGGCACGGACCGTCGACCTGATGAACTACGTGTCGGACATCGACCTCTACATGGGGTACGCCGAGGCCGAGCTGACGGGCACGTTCTCGATCGATGTGAAGCGGAAATACAATGCGATCAACATCTTCAAGCGGGCGCAGGGGCAGGGAACGATCCGGCGGATCACCGGTCTCGAGCAGCTCATGCAGCGGTTTGGTGAACACATCGTCAATGTCGACCTGCTGCCGGTCGGTGCCACCCGTCGTGACTGGATTCTGACGCTGATTTCTGACGGATATGTGACCGTGCGTCACCCCGATTTCGAGCAGGCGTGCATGATTGCGGATGCGATCGGCACCGATCTCCAACTTTACGCATCGTAAGCATGCCTTTTCGTTTGCGCGGCCACCTGCGGCGGTTGTTTCGCACCCGTACACAGGCTGGACGTCACTTCGTACTGACGGACATTCCTGGTCCGTCACCCGACCAGATGCGCACGGTGGTGGTTCATCTCCCGGGCGCGTACGACGAGGAGGTGCGACGGTATCCGGTCATCTACATGCAGGATGGCCAGAACCTGTTCGATGACAGCACCTCGTTCGCCGGCTCGTGGAGTCTGGGCGAGGAGCTCGTGTCCGCCTCGCGGCTCGGCGCCGATGCGATCATCGTCGGGATCCATCATGCCTCATCCCACCGGGTGAACGAGTACAGTCCCTTCGCGGATGAACGGGTCGGCGGTGGTGACGCCGCCACGTACCTGACATGGGTCAGCGAGGTGCTGCGACCCGCCATCAACGACCGATTCCGCACCTTGCCGGCGCGCGAGCAGACGGGCGTCGCGGGTTCGTCGATGGGCGGACTGTTCTCGCTCTTTGCGGTGTTCGAGCGCAGCGATGTCTTCGGCTTCGCGGCGGTCATGAGTCCATCCCTCTGGTTCGCGCGCGGCGCCATTTTCGACTGGGTGCACCAGCAGCCGTTCGTCGATGCGCGGATCTACCTCGACATCGGCGCGCGGGAGGGCGAGCGGACGCTGGCGAATGCGCGCCGGCTGCGCGACATGCTGATCGCCAAGGGCTACACACCGGGGCACCGGCTCCGATGGGTGGAGGATGCGATCGGCGTGCACCACGAGAGCGCCTGGGGCCGTCGGTTCCGCAAGGCGCTGCCGGCGCTGCTGGCCGTCCCCACGTCCGACCGGAGCCACTGATGCATCATGAATACACGGCCTGGCGCAGCCCGGCGCTCAACGGCAAGGAGATGGGGCTGCATGTCTGGGGACATGCCGGCGCCCGCATGCTCGTCTTCCCGTCATCGCTCGGCAGTCATCGGGAGTGGACCGACCGCAAGATGCACCATGTGCTCCGCGACCACCTCGAGAATGGCTGGCTGCAGATGTTCTTGGTGGATCATGTACATCACGAGAGCTGGTACGACAAGCAGCGGCATCCCGGTGCGCGCGCCTACCGTCACCTGCAGTACCATGCCTACATCAAGGATGAAGTCCTTCCGTTCATCTACCATCGGAACCACAATCCATTCACGATCGTCGCCGGCGCGTCCTTCGGTGCGTACCATGCCATGTCGTTCGGGCTGCGCTTCCCGCACCTGGTCGATCGCATCATCGGCTTGAGCGGGTTGTATGACATCAGCCGCCAGGCCGCGGGGCACATGGACCACAATGTGTTCGCCGCCAACCCGATGGCGTTCATGGCGCACGAACACGATCATGGCCGCCTCGAGGCGATGCGACGGATCGACATCATCATGGCCATTGGCCGTGACGATCCAAGTCGCCGCAACAATGAGGAGTTCGCCGCCATCCTGTGGAACAAGGGCGTCGGCAATGCGCTCCGGATCTGGGATGGGGGCGCGCACGACTGGCCCTACTGGGAACAGATGATTCGGATGTACGTCGGCGGACACGACTAACCGGGAGCAGGCATGGCGAAAGAGAAGAATGTCGGGCTGGTGGTGGGGCGCGAGTGGTCGTTCCCGCCCGCGTTCATCGACGCAGTCAACGCGCGTGAGGCCGGTGTGGTCGCATCGCTGGCCAGGTTCGGTGGCGAGCGGATGGACGGCGACATGCCCTACGACGTGCTGGTCGACCGGATCTCGCACGAAGTGCCGATGTATCGCACCGTGCTGAAACATGCCGTGCTGCAGGGCACCAGCGTCATCAACAACCCCTTCATGTGGTCGGCCGACGACAAGTTCTTCGGCGCCTCACTGATCACGAAGCTGGGGGTCGTCAGCCCGAAGACGATCGTGCTGCCGAACAAGGAGTACATCCCCGGCATCGTCCCCGGCGAGTCGCTGCGGAACCTCAAGTACCCGCTGGATTGGGATGACATCCTGCAGTGGATCGGCCTGCCGTGCATTCTCAAGGATGCGCACGGCGGCGGCTGGAAGGAGGTCTACGTCTGCGAGACCAAGGCGGAACTCATTCACCACTACGATAGCTCCGGCCGGCTGACGATGATCGTGCAGGAGTTCATCCAGTGGGATGAGTTCGTGCGCTGCATCTGTCTCGGTCAGGAGGAAGTCCTGCCGATCAAGTACGATCCGAAGGAGCGCAAGTACCGCACCGACAAGGATTTCCTGGGACCGGTGCTCGGCCCGCGGGTGGTGAAGGATGCGCAGACCATCGTCCGCGCCTTTGGCTACGACATGGACTCGATCGAGTTTGCGATCAAGGACGGCGTGCCGTACGCGATCGACTTCATGAACCCCGCGCCGGACTTCGACATCAATTCCCTCACGCCGGAATACTTCAACTGGGCCGTGGAGCACATGGCGGACCTCGTCATCCGGCTCGCGAAGGATCCGCGCCAGACGACCAGGGCGCTCGGCTGGGATGCGATGTTCACCGCGTCGCGGGCGCGCTGATGTCCGCCGCCGACGCCATCCGGGCGTGGCACGGGTTGCTCGAGGATGCTGTCGTGGCACAGGATACGGCGTCGCTGATGACATCGCAGCTCGCGAGCCGCGGGCTGGTGTTCGGCGGACGACCGTTGTGCACGGTGCTCCGGCCGCGCCTGGTGACCCGGTCGCAGTACGACCGCGTCCAGCAGCTGACCCGTCGGTTGATGCCGGCGTTCGACGCCATCCTGGCGGCGGCGGTGGCCGACAGCGACATCCGCGCACAGTTCCGCCTCGCCGACTGGGAGGAAACACTCGTCGGCGTCAATCCCGGGTTTCGCGCCGGAAGCCCGACGTCGCGGCTCGACTACTTCGTCGACGACGAGACCGGCGAGATCTCGCTCACCGAGTACAACGCCGAAACGCCCGCCGGTGCCGGCTACAACGATGCCCTCGCTGACATGTTCAGTGATCTGCCTGTGACGCGAGCCTTTGCGCGCGACTGGGAGTTGCTGCCGATCCCGACGCGGCATGGCGTGATTCGCGTGGTGCTCGATGCGTGGGCATCATGGCGTGGCGTGCGCGAAGTGCCGCAGATCGGCATCATCGACTGGCGCGAGGTCCCGACGTCGAGTGAGTTCGAGATTTTTGAGGGGCATTTTCGCACGCTCGGCATCCCGTGCTCGATCGTGGACCCGCGTGACGCCGAGTACGACGGCCAGACCCTCCGGTTCGCCGGCACGCCGGTCACCCTGCTCTACAAGCGCGTCCTGCTGCACGAGTTGGCCGAGCGCGGCGGCGTCGATCACCCGGTCTTCCGCGCGGTGCGCGACGGCAAGGTGTGCATGGTCAACCCGCCGCGCTGCAAGATTCTGCACAAGAAGGCATCGCTGGCGGCACTGACCGATGAACGGAATGTCCATCTGCTCACTGCGGCACAGCACGCTGCCGTGGCGGAGTGCATTCCGTGGACCCGCGTCGTGGAAGAGCGTACCACGCAGTTTCACGGCCAGAGCGTCGACCTGTTGCCATACGCGGCACGGCATCGCGATCGCTTCGTCCTGAAGCCGAATGACGATTACGGCGGCGCTGGTATCGTGCTCGGCTGGACGGTCGACGACGACACGTGGAGTGCCGCACTGCGCACCGCCATCAGCAACCCGTACGTCATTCAGGAGCGCGTCGGCATTCCGGCGCAAGGTTATCCGTCACTGGTGAATGGCGCGTCGCAGGTCATCGACCGGATGTACGACACCGCGCCGTTCCTCTGTGACGGGTCGTACGCCGAAGGGTGGCTCTGTCGATTGTCGACGGCCGCCCTGCTGAATGTGTCGGCAGGCGGGGGATCCACCGTCCCCACCTTTCTCGTGCAGCCGCGATAGCACTATTGTACCGGAGGCGCCGCCGGCGCACCGCCCGCAGCCGTTACACTTCATCCAGTATCCTCCAATGAAGGCACCATCACTGACGCTGGGCGTCGAGGAAGAGTACCAGATCATCGACCCCGTCTCGCGCGATCTGGTGTCGTACGTGACGCAGATGCTGGCGGAAGACCACCGGGTCCTGACGCAGATCAAGCCGGAATTGCATCAGTCGATCATCGAGGTCGGCACGACTGTCTGCCAGACGCCGGCTGAGGTACGAAAGGAGCTGGTCATGCTCCGGAAGGGCGTGATGGAGCTGGCGGCCAGGAAGGGATATCGCATCGCGGCGGCGGGAACCCACCCATTCGCCAACTGGCAGACGCAGGAGATCACGCCCTACGATCACTACCTGGGAACGCGCAATGACATGGGTGATCTGGCCCAGCGATTGCTCATTTTCGGGACGCACGTGCACATCGGGATCGAGGACAAGGACTTTCTCGTCGATGCCTGCAACGTCGCGCGCTACTTCCTGCCGCACATTCTCTGCCTGACCAGCAGCTCGCCGTTCTGGTACGGCCGTGAGACGGGACTTCGCTCGTACCGCAGCGTGGTGTTCCGGGCCTTCCCGCGATCCGGAGTCCCGCCGCTCCTCAACTCGTACTATGACTACACGTCCTACATCGATACGCTCGTCGAAACGGGCTCCATTCCAGGCCCCCACAAGATCTGGTGGGACATCCGGCCGCACGGCACCTATCCCACCCTCGAGTTCCGCGTCTGCGACGTGTGCACGCGCGTTGACGAAGCGGTGTGCATTGCCGCCATTCTGCAGGCCCTGATCGCGAAGCTCTACAAGATGCGCCGCGACAACACCACCTTCCGCGTCTACTCGTCGGCGCTGATCGAGGAGAACAAGTGGCGTGCGGTGCGGTACGGATTGGGCGGGAAGCTGATCGACTTCGGGAAGCAGGTGGAGTTGCCGGCCCCGCAGCTCATCCGAGAGTTCCTCGACTGGTTCCTTGGCGACATCGTCGACGAACTCGGTACGCGCAAGGAAGTCGAGTATGCGTACAAGATCCTCGCCGAGGGCTCGAGCGCTGACCGGCAGCTCGCGACGTTCGCCAGGACCAACGACCTGAAGGCCGTCGTGGATCAGCTGATCATCGAAACGGCCGAAGGGGTCATGGACGTGCCGGCGGCGGGCCCACTCACACCGGTACAGGCAGCCTGATCACCGCGTGAACGGGGCCGGCCGCACGTACGGCGATACGATCGAATCCCACGGCGTGGCGCTTCGGGCACGCTGCGTGCCGAGGTCCTCGAGCCGCTGCATCCACGCCTTGTTGAAGAGTGTATTCGCCGCCGGGTCCAGCGCCGTCTCGGATGGGATGCCGGTCCACCGCACCTGCATGCGGAGCCCCGGAATTGTCGCGGATGCGGCCGAGGCGAGGTAGTCGAGGCTTTCGAGCACCTGCGGCTGGTGCGCGAAGAACGACAGGCTCCCCCATCGTCCGCTGATCTGCCCGCGGCTGGCCGGGTTGATGACGACCGGCGCCGCATGCGTCCACCCGTTCAGGACGACCCACAGGCGGACCTGAACGGGCGTGGTGACGCCGGCGTTGCGCACGAGGGTCGACATCCGGCGATAGTCGACGAGCGTCAGCAGCGGGAGGATGTTGGTGATGATCCCACCGTCGGAATGGACGTGGCCGTCGACGATGACCGGCGGAAAGATCCCCGGGATCGCCGATGCGGCCTTGAGGAGCGCGCGCGTCCGCACCAGACCGTCCTCGCCGCCCTCGAGTGCCGCGCGCAGGTCCCAGGCGCGCCCAGTACCGACGTCCATGTCCGTGGTGCCGAAGACGACCTGACGATCCTCTGAAAACGCGCCGAGTAGCGACGCACGGAAACTGGAGTCGATGACACGGCGGATACTCGCGTCGTACCGCTTTGTGTTGACCAGACCGCCGGTCTTGCGCAGCCAGAACCACCAGTCGAGCGTGGGCGCAATGCGGTCGGCGGCGTTGCGATACAGCGACGTGAGCGTGTCGATGGCCGGCGCCGAACCGATGAGCACGAACGGTGCCTGAATGGCGCCGGTGCTGATCGCGGTGATCAGATCGAACTGCGGCATCGGCAAGTCGGTGCGTGTGCGCCAGCCCCGGATGAATCCGACGCCGTAGGCACCGTTCTGGCCTCCGCCGGAGAGCAGGAGGATGTCCACCGTGTGGTCCGGCCGTGCGATGGCGCGCCGCGCCAGCCGCGCCACCACCGTGTCACGCAGCCGTTGCTCCGCCTCCCGTGCAGTATCCGCCTCGACCAGCAGCGCAGGGACGGAAGTGGTCGGGCGGTTGATCGCCGCGCACGCCTGAAGTACGAATACCGCGAGCGCCAGCCCGCAGCCACGCGTGCACGAGGAAAGGCAAATCCGAAGGAGGGAAATGGCGCGGCTGACTGTCATGTCGGGAGATGTGGGCGAATGGTCGGGCCGTGCGCCGTTCCGGGCACTGGCGTGACGAAACCTATATTGCAACGTGACGTACTCGTGCTCGAACCGGGACGGTTGCCCGGGCGGGCTGGCGCGCCAATCAGCAGAATGGATTCCGGCATGAGCATCGGAGTGGCAGCGAACGGACCGGCAATCCGATGGGGAGCCGCATGGCGCGTCCGCGCTGGCTTGCTGGTCAGGACACTCGCCTTCTGGATGGTCTGGTTTGCGGCCGCGCGCGCATTGTTCTTCGCATGGCACTGGAAACTGGTGCCTGTCGGAGATCGAGGGCTGGTGGCCCAGAGCTTCTGGTATGGCGCCCGGATGGATCTCTCGGCCGCGGCGTACTTCACCGCGTTGCAGTGGCTCATCATCACCGCCACCGTTGCACTCGCGCCGCGCATCGTTCGCGCAGTGCTCTTCGGTTCGGCGCTGATCACGATTTTTTTCATTCCGGTGATTACCCTGACCGACATCGGAACGTTCGGTCCCTGGCGCAGGCGACTCGACGCCTCGATCTGGACGTATCTCGCATCCCCCCGCGAGGCGTATGCCTCGGCGGAGTCCATCGCACTCGGTCCGCTGCTCGGCCTCCTCGGCGTCGTGCTGGTGACGACGTGGTGGGCATACGGCCGAACGGTGCGACGATACGAGCGCGAGCTTCAACGACCACCGCCGGCCCAGGCGGCGTTCACGGCCCTCGCCCTGCTCTGCACGGGGTTCCTGCTGGGGATTCCCATTCGCGGCGGCGTGCAGTGGACACCGATCAACGAGAGTACGGTCTTCTTTTCGCGCTCCGAGATGGCCAATCTGGGCGCGCTGAATGCGCCGTGGTATCTATTGTCCTCAACGCTGGCGCAATCGGAGGCACCAACCTCAAATCCCTACGTTCGGATGACGCCGGCCGACGCCGCCGCAGTGGTGGACAGCCTCTACCCTCAGGTGGTCATCGCCCCGCAGACGGTGCTGCGGCTCGCGCAACCGAACGTGATCCTGATCATCTGGGAAAGTCTCACGGCCAAGGTCATCGAACGACTTGGCGGCCGGGCCGGCGTCACCCCGCAATTCGATCGATGGACGCATCACGGGGTGTTCTTCGACTCGGTCTTCGCCTCGGGTGAACGCAGCGCCCAGGGACTGGTGTCGATCCTCAGCGGCTTCCCATCGATTCCGAATGAAGCGATCATGACGCGGCCACGGAAGGCCGCCAGTCTGCCGCAACTCGGGGCGGCGATGCGCGGCGACGGCTACCGGACCTCGTACTACTACGGCGGCGAACTGGCGTTTGCCAACATGAAGGCGTACGTGCTGCACGGTGGGTTCGACCGCGTGACGGGCGTCGAGGCATTCGCGCCCGACGAGCGCAATTCCAAGTGGGGAGCCCATGATCATGTGGTCTTCGGTCGTGCGCTGCGGGAGCTGGCACACGAACAGCGCCCGTTCTTTTCGACGATCTTCACACTCAGCAGTCATGAGCCATTCGAAGTGCCAGTGGCTCCCGCGTTCCCAGGCTCTGACGAATCCACGAAGTTCATGAATGCGCATCATTACACCGATGCCAGCCTGGGCCAGTTCCTCGACTCTGCCTCTCGGCAGCCGTGGTGGGACAGCACGCTGATCGTGATCATCGCGGACCACGGCAGCCCGCTGCCAGCGCTCCGCTCCGGGGCGGACGAGTCGGTCCCCGACCGGCACCATGTGCCGATGCTCTGGGTGGGCGGGGCACTTCGTGTGCGCGATACGGTCGTGCATCGCCTCGGAGCCTCCGTCGATCTGGCGCCGACGCTGCTCGGCCAGCTCGGAATTCGTCCCGATCGCTTTCGCTGGGGGCAGAACATCCTGCGGCCGAACGCGGGTGGGTTTGCGTACTTCGCGCACAACGACGGCTTTGCGTTCATCGATCGCAGTGGCTGGCTGGTCTTCGATGAGCGTTCCGGGCGTACCGTTGCCCGATCCAGCGCCTCGACGGCCGCGCATGTCCGGCGCGGCGGCGCCCTGCTGCAGGCGTCCTTTGCGGATTACCTGACGCGCTGAGGCGTGTGTTCGTCGGCCACCCGGGCCGCGGGGAGGATCTGCATTCACCGGCCGGGGGTCGCCGGCGCCGGTCACGCGGCTTTATTTCGCCGCAGGGCGCGCACCGCGCCCGACGTCCCGACTCCCACCACCCGTCCCGATGTCTGCGATGCATCGTCGTTTCATCTCCCTCCT
>Ga0163144_10011559_pt1 | contig 18668 bp, 25 predicted proteins | sample OliLak19BULKMAT1_FD_123175 | JGI IMG/M metagenome (GOLD analysis project Ga0163144, IMG submission 123175) | Freshwater microbial mat bacterial communities from Lake Vanda, McMurdo Dry Valleys, Antarctica - Oligotrophic Lake LV.19.BULKMAT1 | ecosystem: Environmental > Aquatic > Freshwater >... | reverse complement strand
GTTCGTCGTACTCAAATCGAAACAAAAAACACAGCGTGCGTTGGCTCGCCGTCAATCCACACATCAGACGGATGCGGATCATGCAGCAATCGGAATCCTTCCAGCCCTAGTAATTCGCCTACGACCGCGTGACGGCCTGTTGTGCATTCTCGCGGCGATCTTCCGGTGACAATGCACAACACCGGATGACGCACTGGGTAAATGGTTCCACCATTTCCGAATCCGACTTCAATCGCTTGCAGCCCTCGCAACGCCAGCCAGTCTTGGAACGCATCCCAATCCCACTTGGCACCATCACACGCTTCGGGCACGTCTTCAATCGGCACGCCAAGCACTGTTGCAACACATGCTTGGAAACAATTGGTTGGCGTCGTCTGCTTTACCGCATTAGGGAGACGACGAACAATTGATTGCATCGAAGCAACGGGTTGAGCGTTTTTTGTAGTCATTGTTTACTTTCCGTTGCTCGATGAATCAAAACGTTCGTGTGATTATCAAAACACAGATCGGAACGTCCGCTGCCGAAACCCAAGTTCGTCAAACTTGTCCAACCCCTCGGCTCCACGTTTGGCTAACTCACCACCCGCAGACACCTCAGCAAGAAACGCGGCAACGTCGAAGTCCGCATAAGCTAGCTCGGTGAATATCAGCGACTTTGGTTTCCCTTCTGACCATGTAATCATCGCTATTCGGGTAATGCGTATTTCTTGCTTTTCCCCGACCCCGATAGAGTGTCGATCGGTAATCGTCTGGATATAGGCAGGAAAGTCCGCTTGCCATTCGCCCGAGAAGTGGGCCATTGAGTATCCACTGCGAGGCTTGCCGTCGAGTACAGGTTCGTCGGTGCGAGCGCCTACGGTGACTACGCCTCGGTCTAGCGTCAGCCATACGTCTTTGACCGGCATGACGGCGGTACGTCCCCAAGCATGAAGGACTTCGACATTTCCAGCAACCTTGTCTGTTCGCCACAGTTCGCCCGGCACTTTTCCGTTGACTGTGACTTGTCCTTTCGCGGTACTTGCCATTGCCAGCACGAAACAAACTAGAAAAAAACGCATAGCTCACTCCTGATAACCCACGAACAAAGAATTGGATTTGAGCCGCGATAGTGTCTATCCGCGTGGCGGCTCGATGCACGCGGCCAAATCAATTCTGCGTTGGCGGCTAATCCTTCGGCTCGTCCACTAACTCAAAACCGTCGTCGATCATTCCCTCAATCTGGATAGACGGCCTGACTTGCTTCCATACTTTGCGAGTGATCGCATGATTGGTCTTGACCGCTGGAGGTTTCGCCAGTAGTTTTTCAATCAAATCCCGCAGTAAGGCTATTTCCTTTCGCAACTCTTTAAGCTCCTTGCAAGTTTCTCTAGCTCTTTCGGATTGTTTGATTTTATCCCTTGTTTTTACTGTGCAATGTTGATCGTACATCAATTGCAAATCAGGCTCACTCAATGGCCGTTGCCCGAATGTAAAGTCTGAAAACACGAACAGTAAAAGTAATACCGCGAAACATCTACTCATCGATCAATCTCCTGGACAGTACGTTGACAAAAAACATTTGACGAAGCAAATCGGGTCAGGGATCGAACCTGCACAAGCTGTATCCTCAGGTGATCAAACCCTACTTTCCAGCACCACGGCTTAGGCTGCCGCTGCTCTAACCAATTGAGCTACCGATTCGTAATAGCCGTCTCTCCGGCCTGTCACCGCGTCCACGCTACGTTTGCGGTTTACTGCTGTCGCCCGTGGCGGCGTCCGACCTCAGAACTTAGCTTCCGGTCGGCATCCTCGTCTTCTTCTGGTTAGGCCAGGGGAGCTAAGGAAGAACATCACTTACAATTCGAAATGAAACCAACACGCTTCACAACTGTGGGCTTGTGCGTTGGTCGTTGTGTCAAGCTATTTCCTCTCGACGGAGTAAAGCATTCAGCGGTGGCCGATTAGGCGATGGGAGCGGCAACGCTCTGGGCAGAGCCGTCTACTGTCTTTCTCTGGGTCGCCGAGCGTATGGGTTCTTGTGAAAATTGGACTGATAACGTGGTATCGATACTGGCCATCGGTCCATTTGCATACCCAGCGATCGCCAACTTTAGTCGGAACCTGCGAGGAAGACAGGACGAGCATCCACCCCATCGCGTCGTGTCGCCTGTAGTCCGGCGACCAGTCGTAGAAAATCACTTGCGTGTACTGCTCCTGACCGCACTCGTCGTAGGTGGTGTTGAGTTCCATCTTGTCGTATGTTTGTGGAGGCGCGATTCTGCCGCCGCCGCCTGACATGGCAATCGCAAGTAGGAGCATTGCTAACATGGATCTCTCTCCGGTGTTTACTGTGTGCTGGTCAGGTGGCGGTTTTGTACTCAGCCTTGTGCTCTTGCATGAGAGCCTTCACCTTGGCGAGTAGTTCGGCGTTGAATGGACGCGGGTAAATATCTGGGCCGATGTCCCAGAGTTGATGCTTTTCGTCGAACCCGATGGGTAGTTGTTCAAACTGCCCTTGCTCGGTCGTGATCACGCGGTCGCACCACTCCAGTAGCATTTGCAATGTCGAGATCGATGTGGTGATCAAGCCAGCGCTGATGACGTTGTGCTTCCAGTACTTGAGCTGGCTCGCGATGGTGACGCTACGATTATTCCCATGGTCGCACACAATTAACACGTTCATCGATTTAGTTCCGTTGGGGGTTACTTGGTAGTTATTTCTTGAGGCGTTGCTTGATCCGGTCGAAGACGCTGAGATCGGGAATATCCAGTTCGGGTTTCTCGAACGCAAAGGCTTCGGTCGCTGGCTGATAGGTTTGCAGTAGTTTTTGTTTGTCAATGCGCCAGTGGCCACGACCACGGCGAAAGGCTGGGATCTCACCGGACGCGCACAGTTGCGCAACCCGGCTCCGGCAGAGCCGCAAGATGGAAGCGGCTTCTGAGGTATCAATCAGTTCAATGGTTTCAGACATGGTTACCTTCAGCCCAGCGGTAGCATTCTTCGATGCTGTAAAACACGGGCTTGCCTGCCTTTTGGAACGCGGCAACTTCACCATCGGCACCTGAAGATTCAGTTGCTTTGTAGTGGAGCGATGCGTGCTTTGCATCAAGCCGAACGCACGCATCGAACCTTTCGAGCATCGCCAAGTCGTAATCGATCCAGTCGTGGTAGTCGCGAGGAAAGAGCGTGTGCTGGAAGTGCGAGACCAGCGGGGCATAGGGCCATACGATTCCATCAGTCAGCATGAGATCGAACGTGCGACACTGGAAATGCGTGTTAATCGCGGGATCACCCTTGGTGTAAGGGGAGGCGATGTACACGAATGGTTTCGTCGCAGGTTTCTCTAGCGACACGCTCGGCTGGGTGGCATCGTAAAGTTTCCTACCAGTGCTGACGACGCCCGCAACCGCTTGCACGATTGCCATCGGGTTGGCGGGGCATCCTAGTATCTGCGCGAGCGTTGCAAGGCTATCGCCAATGGTATCTAGTGCCTTGTGCGTGTCGTCGATCGAGAGCTTTGCTGGGTCGTAACCACAGATATTAGCGACCTGCTTTTGGAGTTCTTTTATTGCCTTACTTCCGAACATTGATTGCTTTCTAATTAAATGGGCTATTGCTACCGAATAGTGATTCGATCGAACTGGTGCTGCTAGCGGGCTGAGACTTCTTGCCCTGCTCGTAGACCTGCTTGAGTAAAGACTGGAGGTTCTCGCTTGTGAACTCGACGGTGGTTTGAGGGTTCTGTAACGCGGGTTGCTTACGACACAACTGCGCCCATATCTCTTTGAATGTCATTTCCATCTTTCGATTAAGGAGCCATGCCGGTTAGGAATAGTTGAACATCAGGGATTTTGAGGACGCCGCGACTCACTAGCGCTGCTCGGATGATTCGAGTGATCTCTTTCAGGCGGCGATGCACGACGCCTGGGCTGTATTGCCGTGCGGCTAGACCGACGTTGCGATCATTGAGTCGTTGAGCAATGATGCGAAGAGGAGCACCCTCCCGGAAGTCGTTGAGGATGCGGTGATCTTCATCCGACAAGTCAGCAGTCAGGAGGATGTCATTGACAAGCTGAATCTCCTCAGGATTAGGAGGCCCGATTCCGGCTTTTGGACAATCTTCCAAAGTGTCCAGTTCAGTGGCGGAGTCTGAAATCGAATCTGCCATCGTGCCAGCTAGCTTCCGAACGATCCTCGGATAGCGCCGATCAATGACGCGTGTAACGTACGTTGATAAACGCGACTGATCTGGGTCGTACCGCTTCAGTGCGCCAAGCAGGACTACCACCATCTCGCCGATAACATCCTCGATGTCGACGCTTGACGGTACTTTTTTTCGGCCTATCCTATCAAGCATCCAGGCCGCTTGGCTGCGAAGTAGGGTCATGCCAGCCTCTTGGTCTCCGGCCCTGTATTTGCTGGAGAATTCACGCTCCTCCACTTCCGTCAGTGGCTTGGCACCTTTGAAAATTACATGTTCCATGGGACTTCCTGAATATGGCTCGCATCTACCTCTACGCTCGTGTTAGTCATCGCGGTTCCGCCCTGTCCGGTCTATCGGAAGATGTGCAGTTCCATGCGATGCGTTGCTACATTAGCAGTTTACTCGTAAACGCGTCATTAGGCAAGTCGTCATGGCCTGCGGATATGCCAAGCGGATTGTTTGTCGATCGCGGTGTCAGCGGATGGAGCAAGCAACTGGATGAGCGGCCAGCCGGTGCGTTGTTGATGAACATTCTGCAACCCGGCGATCATGTGGTCTTCTATTCCGTGGATCGGATGTGCCGGTCGGTGATGGGTTTTGCTAGGGATGTCGACGCGATGCTCAAGTTGGGCATCTCTCCGCATTTCGTGCGAGAGAACTTGAACCTAGCGACGGCATCGGGTCGCATGATTGGTAACATGCTGGCTGTTTTGGCGCAGTACACGAGCGATATGATTTCTGAGCGGACGCGAGAGGCGTTGGCGCTCAAGCGTGCAGGTTATCAGCGGGGCGAGAAGCGGGAGCGGAATACATGGGCATCTTCAGGTGTGTTTATTCCCGAACGGACACTTATAATTCCGACGCCCATGACTGGTAGGATACTGCGATACATTCGGTGCTCGCATATTGACAGCGAGGAAAGCGGCCTGGGGCTGGAGAAGCAAACGCAAGCGGTCACTAATTTTGCTCAGCGATTGATGGCGAGTCGGCCTGGGTTAGTGATGGGTGAGCAGGTGTATGCCGATCTCTCGACGAGCGCCTTCCATAAAGAGTTGGGTGAACGTGAGGCGGGGCGGCGAATGTTAGATGAGGCGAGGGCGGGTGATCAGGTTGTGTTCTATCGTTGCGATCGCGGTTTTAGAATGCCGCACGATGCGGCGGTATGCGCTAAGGACTTGGCGTCACAGGGGATTGGCATGCATCTAGCCGATAGCGGGATCGATTCGATGACGGACTTTGGTTCGCTGTGGATCACGATGCTAGCGGTGTTCGCTGCACTGGAGAGTCAGATCAAGAGCGTGCGCAACAAAGAGGTAGCGCGTGAGTTGCGGGCGTCTGGTCGACCTGTTGGGCCTATTCCTTCCCACTGCCGCGTGACCGAGCGTCGTGGTGTTAAGAAACTGACCTATGACTTCCAGGCGATCAAGTGGCAAGCGGCGGCTTGGTCCCTCAAGCAGCTCGGGCATACCGAAGAACAGTGCTCGGATGTCCTCCATGCGCATTACTCTCGCAAGATTCGCCGTAAGCCAAGGAGTTTCGGGAGTCGCAAGGGAGTTGCTTGGGGGCGTATCAAAACGCAGAACGGCATTAAGCGTTTTGGCGAACTGCGATTGGAGCTACCGGCTCGTGCGATTCAAGAGGCGATGTGCGGAGCGATTGAGATGTTGAGTGAGTCAGTAGATCCGCAGTATTTGCGGGTGTGCAGCGTGCCACTGCCGGTTCCATGTATTCGAGATCGTTTATCCGCTGCCGGAATAGTTTGATCGCGGCCTCACTACTCACCCATTCTCCGCTGGCTCTCTTCCAGCCTTCTAGCCTAACGGTAGAACCCGACCTGCCTTTGCGACCCACGGTGTAGAGTCGCCTCACCTCGCCGATTGGCGTCTTGAGACTTGATGCGACAAGTCGCGAGTCCCATTCTTCATTGATCTCTGGCATGGGGGTCATGCGCGGCCTTTCTGACTGCTTATTGATTTTCATCGATAACTAATTCTTCCTTTCGATCCGGGCTGTTTTCGGTGGTTTTCCTTGGTATGTGGCTGGGTGGGGCGTTTGTATGTTTTCTCGGGCGGTCCGGCGCAAAAGTTGTTTTTAGAGTGGAAGAATCAGAGTTAGAACCCCCGGACCAAAAAGGAATATGAGTATGTCAACTGAAGTCGCGGCGACTACGCCCAACGAATTGGATTTTTCGCAAACGCTCTTAGGTTTGGTGGATACCGAACTTAAACAAATGCAAGGCAATGTAGCTACCGCATCAACTGCTGCGGTAGTGGAGCCGGTTGCGAAGGTTGCGGACGATTCGCTTGACACTGCGACTGAAGACAAAGCCGATGGAGTGGCGGTAGATGGCACGGATGCCAATGAGCCAGCGGGTGCGACTGATGGAACAGTAGATGTCCCGGCTGAGGCCGAGGTGAGTGATTCGCATGGAGGCGAGTTGCTTCCCGATCAACTGTCCCACTACTTGCAAGTACTGGTTGACATGGGCGCGGATGTCGATGAGCTAAACGAAGCTCAGGCTAGAGCGATCGTGATGAAACGATTGCAGGCTCCGGCACAATCGCCTACTGCACCAGTTGCCGCACCAGTTGTTCCAGTGGTTGCCGCACCTGTTGCCGTACCCGAAGTTAAACCAACTGAAGCTGAGAAACCAAGCGCGAAGGAAGCACGTCTCAAGAAGATCATTCGTGATCAAGAGCTGGAGTCCTTGGTTGTATTTGAAGGCGGTCGGGCGGTTCCGAAAGAGCAGACGCCAAGCGGGCTCGACGCGGCCAAGAAGATCAATGACTACCTTGCCGAAGGTCACAAGCGGCTGACTTCCTTCACGGAAGATCCAGTTGAATTCTTGCTGCCGGGAATGCAAGGGCAGAACCTCGAAGACCGAATTCAGCGGATGGTGGCTGACCAGTTGGCTAAGCAAGCTGAGTTAACCAACCAGGAGGCTACTCGGCAAGCGGCGGTTCTCGCAGCACAGGCAGAGCAAGGCTTGGTAGGTAAGTTCTCGACGGATCATGAGAGTGAGTTATTCAAGCTGACAGCGGACGGCAAACGCAAGGTTGTGTTGGGTGAAGATGGCAATGATGTCTTCGCCATGACCGACTTTGGTAAGCGAGTGCGAGCAGGCTTCGAAGATTTGCTAGAGCTAGCGCCCCATCAGCCAACGAGTGTGTTGCTTGATCGGGCGTACAAGATCGCAAAACAAACGGTTACGACAGAGCCGGTGGTGGCCCCCGAAGAAAAGAAAAAGAAATTCCTCGCAAATCGAGGAGGTGTTGCGGTGCCACGGATGGCATCGCAGTCGCCTGCTAGTGCTGACGAGATCGCAAGTGGAGGCGGTTCGTTGCGGGATGTAATCCTGCACACTGCGTCCAATGCGGACAATCCGGTTTTAGCAGAGCTGCGTAGTTAGCAACTGCTCCGTGTTCATGACGTGTTCATAGAGAACGACTAGACGATTAAGGGAGTGATCGTATGCCATCGCAAAACGAACTCTTCACCGCGCAGGCTGTGAAGAATAGCGCCGACAAGTTTCTGAAGGGCCGTACTGACGCGACGATTCGCGAGCGGTTCTTCTTGTCCTACCTGCAAAAAGCGGGTCGGTTCATTTTCAACGAAAGCGGCACCTCGCACACTTGGAACGTGAAGGTTCGCGAACCTGATATCTTCACCACTCGCGGTGAAGCGCCTCAGTTCGTGTCTTCTGATACTCAGGAGCAACTGACCATCGGTCACGCTGCCTATCGCGGTACGGACACCATCGATCACTTCACTCAGTTGGCGAACAAGGGTCCAACTCAGATCGTGAATCTGATGGAAACCAAGATGACTGACTTGATTCAGTCGATGTGTAACGCCATGAACAAGCAGATGTTTGGCTCTGCTGCCAGTGACACGAGTGTTATTGCAGGTATTCGCACCCTGTTCCAGCATGCAGTCACGAGCAACGATGACCGCATGGCGATCCCTGCGGCTGGTTCGACCTACGGTGGCAAGTCGATGGTACTTGGTTCCTTCGGTGGATCTTGGTCGCAAGCTCTCGGCGCTGGTCGACCGAACACTGGGACTATTTACGATTGGCCGGAAGGTAGCGGCGACTCGCAGTACGATTGGCTCGCCAGTAAGGCGTTCAACTACACGGGTGCTTGGAGTGCGTCCAACAACAACTGGGGTACCAACTGCGAAAAGATTTTGCGTCGATCTAAGACTTCGATCAACTCGCTCGGTGGTTCAGGTTCTGCACCATCGTTGCACATGCTGAGCGTTCCGATGTACAACACGCTGCTCGATCAAATCGCAGTGCGTGAACGGCTGAACGTCAGCGATTACGCACGTAGTCTTGGCTTCCCGGACGTGATGAACTACGAAGGCGCGCTGTTGGCTTACGACATCGAGTGCCCGGCAGATCGCGGTTACGCCATCAACCCTCAACAGGTTGCGTTGTATTCACTGCACGATCAATTGTTCTTCAATGCTGGACCCGAGTGGAACATTGAAAAGCAAGCTTGGTTGATGCTCATCGGCTTCGTTGGCAACTTCCGCTGGAATCCAAAATACTTCGCTGAATACGCATCGTATGCAGCGTAAGTCGCCTGACCTTTGACTGACATTTAACTAACACAGCCCGCGATTCACGTCGCGGGCTATTTACCAACCAAGAAACAACGGAGTGTGATGATGGCAGAAAATTCAGCGAGCATGCCCCTCGGCCAACGTATGACCAGTCTGGACGGGTTGAAGCTCGGCCTTGAAACTTGGTTTCCCGATCTGGACTATACCCGTCCGGGCGTGAAGCCTCAATTGAGCGCTCAGCGAATTCGCGCTGTATTGGCACGGCTCGCTGTTGGTTCTACGGCGATTGTGCCTGGTGCTAATGTCGTGTTCGATGTGCCTAATACCGTGTTCGATGCGGTCGCTGCTTCAGCGGTAGTGGCGAACGGGCAATTGGACCCATACCTAAGCAGCAACGCCGTCGCTGGCGATATCTGCTGGATCATCCTCGAAGGTCCGACCTTAATCAACGCGGGTGGGACGATCGCGGCTGGCGTTTCGATCAAGACCGGAGCGGCTGGCGTGGCTGTGACGAACGACTACTCTTCCAACGGTCACACTGCTTACGGCATGACCATGGAAGCGGCAGCCGTCAATCAGAAGAAGCGCGCGTACGTTCAATACCAAACTCGTTAATGAGGGCACGATGGAAAGCAAAGAAAATAAGGGCATCACGCCCAAGATGGCACCAGCTCCAGTGCGTGATGTGAAAGAGTCTACTCCCGTGATCAATGTTGGTCCTGGTACTGCCGAGATGGGCAAGATCAGTACTCAACCACTTATCAAGACTTCGCCTATTAAGCCTTAATTTGGCATGGTGGCTGGGGGGTCGCCCAGGGGAGACACACACGGAAACGTGTCTGCATGTCTCCCTTTTTTTATTGCCATAGGGAAAAGCAATGTCACAGAAGGACTTCGAAGACCACGGTACCTGTAGTGGATGCGGTCGCTTGCTTGGAAACGATCTGTTGAAGTCGGGCCGATGTCCAACTTGCACAGGCAATGCGATAGCGAAAGCGAACGCGGCGATCTCTCGGGCTGATGAGCGTGCGATGGCCAATGTCGCCCGCACGATTCTCTCCAGTATTGCGACTGTGGGCAAAGGTGAACCAACCAGCCCAGCGATCCTCGAAGCGGCGATCGATGAACTGGGTGGCGTTGAGAAGTTCGGTCGCATGATCGGCAAGCAAATCAAGATTGCCACCGGCGAGGACGTTTCTGGCCTACCACAGAGCGCCCAGTCGCGATGGAAATACTCGCCGCAAATTGCATTCAAGTGGTCCGAACTACTGGCACGACTGGCGGTCAAGACTGATGAGCGCGATTCGATCGATGTCGGTTCGCTGACGCAAGATGAACTGTTGTCTAACCTACAACCGCTAATGCTGGATCTCATTCAAATGAGCCCTCAGTATCGCGCGATGATGCACGCGATGATTGTTTCAATCGAACCTCAGTTGGCCAGCAATAGCGTGGACGCAGTGGGCGTCAATACGGTTCACAACGAACCAACCCCCGACCCCTCAGAGTTGGATTACGACGAGGCAGAATAATGAGACGATCGACCGGCAGGGAAGCTGAGTCACTGATTGAGTACACGCGTCGGCGAAACATGGCTCTTAATATGTTTCGACCAATGGCCCACCAAGAGCCGTTCTTTACCCACTGGTCGAGGGAGTTTTTGCTTCGTGGTGGCAATCGAAGCGGAAAGAGCACTTGCGCCGCGGCGCGGTTTGCGGCGATTGCGACTGACACGCCAATTACCTTGGATGATGGGCGACAAATCAACCTGCGTCAGCCGTGGCAACGCGGGCGATGCTTGCGGATGTGGGTAGTGGCGTTTGACTCTTCGTACATTGGGCAAACGATCCATCGGTTGCTATTCAAGAGCGACCTATTCAAGGTCATCAAGGACGAGCAGACGGGATTGCATCGCGCTTTCAAGCCCTGGAGCCCGCAGGATGCAGTGAGGGAATCCGAGGCCAAGGCGGCTCCGCCGTTGATTCCATCGCGGTACGTCGATCCGGCATCCTGGGTGTGGGATAACAAGAAGGCCAAGGAATTCAAGAAGGTCGTGATTCGAGATCCACTGACCGGCGCTGAGCTGGCTGAGATCTATGCGTTCAGCAGCAAGGCGGACCCGAAAGCCGGTGACCCGGTGGATGTGATTTGGATTGATGAGTCGATTGATAATGCGAATCATTATCCAGAATGGCAAGCTCGCTTGGTTGACCTTCGCGGTAATTTATTCTGGTCGTCTTGGCCAGCCATCAATAACGACGCACTCGCAAAGCTGACCGAGCGGGCGGCACAAGAATACCACACGCCAAATCCGCTGGTGCGTGAGTTGGTTATTTCGCTCTCGGACAACAAGGCGCTGTCGGATCTAGTGCGGCGAGAAGCGTTGGGGATGTATGCGACCGAGGACGAACGGCGGGCTCGCGATAAAGGCGAGTACGTGACCGACCAGTTATTAGCGTACCCATTGTTCGATGAGTACTTGCATCAAGCGGTTTACGATGGCGCGCCGGACGCGATCAGTAAAATCCTTTCCAAGAACAACTTCATTCCGCCGAACGATTGGTGTCATGAATTGATCTTAGACCCTGGCACGGCACACCCTGCGGTAATCCTGACTGCCATTCCGCCACCGCATCTTGGCAACCACGTCATCGTCTATGACGAGATCTACCCTGGCCGTGCCGATGCAATGCAGCTTGCCAAGATCGTTAAAGAGCGAACGGGCAATCGTGTCTTCCATCGCTTCATTATTGACGCCAAGGCCGGTGCTCAGCAGCAGATGGGTCAATCACTGCGCGTCGAGCAACTGTACATCAACGCGTTCGAGAAGTTCAAAGTTCGCTGCACTTCCACTGGGCACGCGTTCACTTGGGGGTGTCTGGATGTGGGGGCACGCATGGGGAAGCTGCAAGAGTGGATGCACGTCGACGTGAAGGGCCATCCGAAGTTGCGGATCGTGCGCCACAAGTGTCGCGAAACTTGCAATCAACTGCGGCTGTACAAGAAAGCGTGCGTTAATCGCGAGATCATCGACGATCGGCCAGCGCGTGGTCAACAGATCGATTTGGCGGTTTGCTGCGAGTACCTCGCGGCTAGTAATCCGGTGTGGGTCGAGCCTGCTGAAAACATTGACGACGGCGAGGAACACTACAAGTGGTACATGAAGTTGTTCGGCGCAAAGAAGAACAAAAATGAATCTGTTGTTATTGGTTCCAGTTACTAGGAGTTGCTAGATGTTTGGACAAAGTGTGATCGGCGCATCCGTTCAGTGGTATCCGCGTGCAAACACCATGCTGAACGCCACCCCTAAGGTAGCGATTATCCTCGCGTGCAACGATGACGGGACTTCGGATCTGGTTGTGTTCGAGCCGAGCGGTGGAACCAATCGCGTACGTGGCAGCCATCACAAAGACTCGCCGGGCCTGTTTGAGTCTGGGACGAATCGATTGAACGGTGGCGCGATCTTAAACGGTTGCTGGGATTTCTCGCCGTTTGCCAAGTCTGTCTTGGCGGTTGCTGATTCGCTGGTGCTGCCTACCAATGTGCCAGTTGCCAATGTGCCAATTGCTGGTGCGAGTGAATCTGATGAGTCGCAAGGTGAAGCCGCTCCAGCTAAGGCAGCGAACAAAGCGACGAAGCCGAAGTAGGACCGCGACCGCTGGGGAGTGAGAAGCCATGGAATATGTAGCTGCTGGTTTTTTTGCGATTGCGATTGTCACGATGCTGTTCCCGATGCATGTGATGCTGGTTGGTGGATTGCTAATTGTGGTCGTGGCGGGCGTTCGTTCGCTCGTCGCCAGCCGGTAGCGCAGTAGCTGCGCATAACACCTAAGAGGGGAATCGCCAAGGATGACGAACACAACCTACATGTCCTCGATCGTGGAAGCGTGGCGAGGAAAGATTCGGCTCTCGCGTGACAGTGCGGATCGGAAACGATTCATGCGTGACGCGGAGATGTGCGACTTTTTCTTTCGTGGTTCCATGGGGATGATGTGGTCGGATGAGTTTCGTAACAAATTCCTCGCGGGTATGCCGGTCCCCCAGTTTAAGGTGACGATCAATAAGGCGTTTGAGTTGGTGGCGATCAATGGTCCCAGTACGATGTGGGACTACGCAGGTCGCGTTATCAAGACCGAGGCAATGCCGAAGTTGCCGATCGAAGTGTTTCGTAATGATGCCGAGCGGTACGCTTTGTATCAGCAGGAGTTGCAGCAGGAAACGGCGATTCATACCGCGCGTGGCATGCTGATGCAGAGCTACCTGAATTACTCCCAGCGCGAGCAGCCCGGCGGTGGCTTGATTCACGATTCGCAGTTGGGTGTGACCGACGCGATCGTAAAGGGTGCCGGTGTCCTGTGGGTCGAGCCCTATACGTTCCCTGGTTCGAATCGCGTGCTCACGAAATGCGAATACGATCGCGTGGAACGGCTTTACTTTGACCCGGATTGCACCCGTGCCAACCTGACAGATTGCTATTGGGTGGCGCGTGAGCATTACACCAAGTACTGGGAGCTTGAGAAACGCTTCGGGTTGACTCCTGGTACGTTGCGAGAGAAATGCACTCACAGTAGCCGCGATAGCCTGAGTGACGATTCTGAGGCATCCAGGGCGGCGCGGCGGTCGAACGTAAATGACTGCGACTTGATCAAGTGGTACGAAGTCTTCAGCAAGGAAGGCATTGGTTGCCGGTCGATGCGGCAGCGCTCGGAGATCGAGGAGTCGTGCGAGCGCGTGGTGGGTGATTTCGCTTACCTCGCGATCATGGATGACCTGGAGTATCCGCTGAACTTTCCGCCTGATGTGGCAGCGAGCGCAGACGACGATGAGGCTCGTGAGCGATTGGATTGGCCTACCGCTTATTGGGCGGATGGTCGCTGGCCGTTTGCGATGTTGAAATTCCATGAGGTTCCTGGCAGTCCATGGCCACTTGCGCCGTTGGCTCTGGGGATGGGTGAGTTGGTGTTTTTGAATGTGATCGTGTCGTGCCTGATGGGTCGCACGTATCGCAGTTGCCAGTCGTTACTGGCGGTCGATCGTTCGATTGACAAGGACATCCTGGATCGGCTCAAGAGCGGCGAGTTCTCGGGTGTGGTCGAGATGACCAGTGGCAATCAGAAAATGATTGACCAGTTGATTAAGTGGGTGGAGTCACCGACGCTTGATCCAAAGATCTTTCAGGTAGTTGAATTAGTTAGCGACATGTTCAATCGCCGTACCGGATTGGCGGACGTGCTGTATGGTGGCCATGCCGGTGGCAAGGTCTCGCGTAGTTCGGCGGATTCATCGCTGATGCATGAGTCTGCGGGCTTGCGTCCTGAGTGGATGCGACGATGTGCAGACACTTGGCAAACAGAGTTGGCGGATCTGGAGCGGATCGCGGCAGGCTTGCACGTCAAGGGCGAGGATGTTCGGCCCCGCTTTGGACGTGAGACCGCTAATGTTTGGGATGAGCTGATCGCGAATGAAGATCCTGAGTTGTTCATCCGCGCCATGCGATGCACCATTCAAGCGAACTCGACTCAGCGCCCCAACAAGTTCCGGGACAGCCAGAACTTGCAAGCGATGTCGCAGTACACGTTGCCGATCTTGCAAGAGTGGTGGCAGGCCAGCGGCGACGCGCAACCGCTGAACGCATTCTTAGCGGCCCTCGGTGAAGCGGCAGATCAAGACACTTCGGCTTGGGTGTTGCCGGAGCGAGAGCAGCCGCAACCTGATCCAGAACAGGAAGCACAGGCTCAAGCTGAGACGGAAGCGGAGCAGCAGCGACAGCAGATCCAAGACGCCAAGTTGCAAGAGGAGCTGGTTGGCAAGCAGCTTCGCAACGAGAAACTGGCGGTTGAGACCAGTGGCCAGGATATGAGCCAGGACATGGGTATGGATATGAGTGCTCAACCAGCGGGTGGTGCGAGTCCTGCGCCTATGGAAGTTCAGCAGGACTTGATGTCGATGATGTTAGACCCCTCAATGATGCAAGGTGCCGCGTAATGTGTAAGACCCGACTGCGTATCAATGGCATGTCGTATTTGAAAACAACACTGGCAGACGGGACGGAAGTTTACGAGCCGCCGTTGCCGTCGACGGTTAAAGAGTGGTTTGCTCGCGGTCGTGAGGACATGCTGGCAGGCCATGCCCCGAAGTTACGCACCGACTCGACGTTCAACGCGGGCCGTGGAACGATGCGTGATCAGTTCAAGGGTGACGAGCCGTGGCTGAATCGAATGGATAAAGAGTATCGCAAGCAAACCGGCGGGTCTTTACCGGCTGATGGCGTGTGGATGGGTCAGTTGGCGGACAGTCAGTTCGATGCTCGGGCCGTTGTTAAGAGCCAGGGGGAAGTCAATCGATTGATCAAGCGTAGGCTGGAGAAGTTGCAGCGAGAGGCGGAAGCGGCTCCAGTGCGGCTGGCCGAAGATCTCGTACAAGAGAAGGTGGTTCAGTATCGAGGTGCGGGCGACACCTCTCCGATGCCAGAACTACGCGAGAAGATCATCGAGACGCACGGCGCGAAGGCGTAGTTGCTTGGCTGCGGAAAGGGCGTAAGTATCGGGAAGAATAGGGTTGTATAAACCTCTCTATTCCAAGGCGGCGTGACGGGTTGGGTGAATCGTGAGTGCATACGTCAACATTCTGCTTGTTGCAATTTCCTGCCTGACAAACGCACTGTTGGGTGGCAAGCGATATGAGATGCTCAGTTCTCGCTCCCACCGCTGCGAATGGTCGTGGATGGTATGCGTGTTGGATTGGGTGTTCGGTAGAGGCCATTGCGAATCTTGTTACAGATTCGAGCTTGAATTTTTTGACGGGATACAAGACTAAATGGCAACCGGAATTGAATTCACAAATACACCCGGCAAAACTTTTGTTGCTACGCTCAAAAACCCTTTAAGTGGATATGCGACGCTGGACTCAGGCATCGCAGTAACCGAAGTTTCGGCGGGTCGATACAGGCTGGCGACTGCGCGGACGGGCATTGCCTGGGTGGATGCAATCGACGGCGCAACTCGTGTCTTTGGCTTCGCGGATTTAGATCGGCCAGCCGCGAACGGGTATAGCGATGTTGTCGATGGAATGTCATCGGTCCAGGGTGCCTGTGAAGCGGCCATCGTGGCGTTAGGGGTCGATCGGGCGGGAAGCTACAAATCCAGGGCTGTGTAAAACTATTACGACAGAAGAGTTCACTGATGACACCGCAAGAATTAACAGCACTAATCGAATCCGATGTACAGGCAGTAGGCCTCGCAGCAGTAGGCGACGATCGCGGATGTGCAGTTCGCTGCATGGCTGTAGCACCGAATGTTCATGCATCCAAAACACTAACTGAACGTGGATTGTACGTTGAGCTAGGAGCCGTTCAGGCTGAAACAATCTTACAAAAACTGGAAGCCTTTGCACTTGCTGGTCAGGCAATGTCGCCGGTTGTAGCTCGCGTGCTCAAGTGGCTTGCACCGACTAATGGCGGGCTGGACTTTGGCGATTTGCAGACGATGCAATTGATCGGGTCGCTAACGACTGGCGGGTTGTTCACGCAAGAGGAATATGATGCAATTTCAGCCATGTCTCTGGTTCCAAATCAAGTAACAGCAGATGATGTTTCAGCCGCGATGGCAGTCAGTAGAGCTAAATAATGCCGAACAAAATATATCGATCCGTTGAAACCGCAATCCTATTTACTGATGCTGGCGGAACCGCGTTGGCGCTATCTGCACTTGCTAACAGCGCAGGACGAGTGAGCGCTCGTCAAGATCGTGGGGTAGGTAGTCAATCGAAACTCCACGAAGTAAAAGCAGTGATCCAGGTCAATGCAACTGTTGTTGTTGGTGCTGCGATTGAGATTTACCTGTTCCAGTCGGACGGAACGTATGCTGACGGAACGGTTGGCACAGCCGATGCTGCGATACTAACAAATAAACGCAGGAATGGATTATTTATTGGTGCAGTGATTGCGGATCAAACAGCGGCAACTGTGGATATGGTAGCTACATTTATGGACGTACCGATCACTAGCCGCTACTACTCAATCGGTGTGTGGAATGCGTCGGGTGTTGCGCTGAAAACTGGTTCGGCGACTTCGCGGGTTATTGTTACTCCAGTGCCGGACGAGATACAATAATGCCCGTCCAAACCCCAGGATACAAATCGGGATTTGCAGCACCAACTCGCAATCGCAACTATGCTTACCCTAGTTTATGGCGTGGATGTATCGGTGCTTGGTGTCCTTCGCTGGGCGAAACCGGGTTAGTTCTCAAACAACATAGCGGCGTTGGTACTGACGGCACGTTCAATGATATGGACGAAGCTACGGCATGGGTGCCTAGCGGAGGAAAAACTGCCTTAGAGTTCGATGGGGTGAATGACAAGGTTACTACGGAAACGAACGTATTGGATGGTATGGGTTCTGTTTCGCTTTGGCTGTTTTCGAACTCGTTAAGCGGGGCATCGGCGGCTGTCTACACAGGAGGCTCACCGGCTTCCACCTGGAGTGGTAATATAGGCACTACATCGGGCGGGGTTGTGCGGAGTTACATTTCCACCCACACCTTTAATATCATTAACGGTGCAACGATTACGACCAATGCATGGACGCATGTTTGTATAACCTGGATTTCAGGGGGCGAATTCGCGATATACACGGACGGAATAAAGGGCGAGTCTTTAACAATTGGTAACGCATACTACAGCTCTAGCGGTGCTTATTGGTTTGGCTCAAATTCAGGAGCCTTTGGACAAGGGATGGGCGGTTGGTGGAACGGGCGACTAGACGACATGCGAATCTACAACCGAGCCTTAACTGCACTTGAGGTATCGCTACTCGCTCGGCGACGTGCAATTTCATACGAACCCACACTGTCACGAGGCTATCCTGTTGGCGCTGGACCGGCTACTAATCGACGACGAAGACTTATTTGTGGAGCGAATTGTTAAATGCAACTCATCAAACAATCAACAGCTAGCTCCTTACTCGTCGGCCCAGTGCTCGACGCAAGTGGCGTCGCGGTAACGACAGCGGTTTTAGCTAATTTTACGCTGACGAAGAATGGTACATCGGCTGTCCTAACCGGGGCATCGGTAACCCACGATCACAACGGTAATTACAAGATTGACCTAACGACCGGCAACGCGGACACGCTTGGAAGATTGACATTAACGGTCAATAATTCCGCAATGGCAATGTCCTCACATCGGTATAGCGTGCTCCCAGCGGTTGCATTCGACGTGCTGATTACCGATGGAAATTTGGCTAGTAGAACCAACATCACGGCAGGGACAATTGCGACCGTGACGACGCTAACTAACCTGCCGTCAATTCCAGCTAACTGGCTGACCGCCACAGGTATTGCAGCCGATGCAATCACCGATGCAAAAGTTGCGGCGGATGTAACCATTGCCAGTGTAACTGGCTCAGTTGGAAGCGTGACAGGGCTAACTGCTAGCGACGTTGGGGCAATCAAAAGCAAAACAGATACCCTACCAGCGTCACCAGCCAGTACGACGAACATTACAGCAGGCACGATTACGACAGTCACAAATCTAACTAACGCACCGACTGCTGGCGATTTAACGGCGACCATGAAAACGTCCGTTACGACGGCGGCGACAGCGGCGACACCGATAGCGGCCAGTGTAACTGGCTCAGTTGGATCTGTAGCGAGCTTTGGAACATTGGTCGCAGACGTGGCGACAGCGGTGTGGGCAGCGGGCACGAGGACAATTACGGCTATCAGCGATTCAGCGGGCATCACAACATTGCTTAGTAGGATCGTCGGTACGCTTGCAAGCGGAACGCACACTGCCCAAACGGGTGATTCATTCGCAAGACTCGGTGTACCGGCTGGCGCTTCGATTGCGGCTGACGTTGCTACCCGATCTAGTCATTCCGCTAGTGATGTATGGGCTGTTGGTACACGTACAATTACG
>Ga0163144_10011558_pt1 | contig 18669 bp, 17 predicted proteins | sample OliLak19BULKMAT1_FD_123175 | JGI IMG/M metagenome (GOLD analysis project Ga0163144, IMG submission 123175) | Freshwater microbial mat bacterial communities from Lake Vanda, McMurdo Dry Valleys, Antarctica - Oligotrophic Lake LV.19.BULKMAT1 | ecosystem: Environmental > Aquatic > Freshwater >... | reverse complement strand
CACGCCCGTTTTGTAGCGGTCGAGAATCTGTTGCATGAGCAACTTGGTACGTGCGGCGATATCTCCGCGGCCCTCATACAACACAAAATCCATTTTGCTTTTGCCAACGATTTCCCGCATCGCTGTCTCGGCCACCTGGCGCACAGCTTCCTTTGGGTCCTTGTTGTTGAACAGGAACTCTTCCGGGCTCTTCAATGTGTACTGAACCGCAAACTGGACGTCAACAATATTCTGGTCCTCCGTCAACATCAGTGCTTCTTCTTTAACCTTGGTTTTCTGGTTATTACGATGACCGATCTCAACCGCCTCAACCTGCGAAACGTTGACGATTTCGTTGGTTTCAATCGGGTAAGGCCAGCGCCACTGCAGCCCGGCCTGCTTGGTTTGAGAATACTTGCCCAAACGCAATTCAATACCACGCGTGCCTTCCTGTACGATATAAAAACCGCTGGCCAACCAAACCAGCGTTGCCAGTACCAGACCAATTCCAAAGACGCCGCCCATCATCGCGGCACTCGGTGCACTCGGACCACCGGGTCCACCACCATCGCCTCCGTTGTTGTTGCCGTTTTTCTGGCCGAAAAGGCTGGAGAGCTTTTGATTGAATTTCCGCAAAATCTCGTCAAGGTCGGGCGGGCCATCGTTCTTGCCACCGCGCTTGCCCCATTGCGGATCGTTCATTGACATGTCGGCACCAGTGCCTACTCCGGCGCCGGGTGCGGCCATTTTCGTTGCCCATAGGTGGCGCCCCCAGTACACAGGGTAAGCCAGCAGCGCTGCGGCAGCGGCCAAGGGCGCAATTAATACTGTTCGATCCAAAAATCGCATGCAATTTGCTCCGAGTAATGTTGAAGGTGCCGCTGTTATTGCGTCAAGCTTAGCTTCGCTGACGTACTGTGTGCTGGTATCTCGCCCCGAGGGCCGCCGTCTATGTTGTCAACCGGCCGGTGTGACTTCCGGGCCTGATCTTCCAGGCCCCATTCCTTTATCGTTTCGCGCAAATGAGCGATCCCGACACTCTGAAGTGCGCTGACGCGACACTCTCGAATTTTACCACCTTCGTCTCGAAATACAGCGCCCATCGGCGCGTCCTCGAGCCTGTCAATCTTGTTGTGAACGATGATTTGTGGAATATGGTCCGCACCGATTTCTGCCAGCACCATATTTACATCCTCGATTTGCTGCTCACGCATGGGATTGGCTGCATCCACCACATGAAGCAGCAAATCTGCTTCCGTCGCTTCGGTCAGCGTGGCGTGAAAAGCCGCAACCAAACCATGAGGAAGTTCGCTGATGAAACCCACCGTATCGGACATCGTCACGTGAATGCCAGGCTCGATATAGAGCTTTCGCGTAGTCGTGTCCAGGGTGGCAAACAACTTGTCCGCGACATAGGCGTCTGAGCGGGTCATTCGATTGAACAATGTCGATTTTCCAGCATTGGTATAACCAACGATGGACACGTTGAACACGCCTGCGCGCTTGCGGCCGGCGCGCTGTGTGGAGCGTTGCCGGCCAATTTTCTTCAGTTTTTCCTTGAGGCGTTTGATGCGGTCACCAATGAGTCGGCGATCCAGTTCAAGCTGGCTTTCTCCGGGACCGCCGCGCACGCCGATGCCGCCCCGCTGGCGCTCAAGGTGCGTCCAGCCGCGTACCAGCCGCGTCATCAAGTGCTGCATCTGCGCGAGCTCAACTTGCAGCTTGCCTTCCGCGCTGCGGGCACGTTTAGCGAAGATATCGAGGATAAGATCAGTCCGGTCGATGACGCGAACACCCACAATTCTCTCAATATTGCGAATCTGAATAGGCGAGAGCTGATGATTGAACACGACGAGGTTTACGCCCTGCTCGACCACCGCTATCGCAATGTCGTCAATTTTCCCACTGCCGGCAAACGTGCTGGCATCCGGCTTGGTCCGCCTGCCGGTCACCGTATGCACAACTGTCGCGCCAGCACTGGTCACCAGCTCAGCCATCTCCGTCAGACGGTCTTCAAACAGCGCGTCATTAAAGTCAATGCCGACGACAATCGCCTGGGTGCGGCCCGGCAACTTGGGCGACATTGAACGTTCGGTAGACCCTGAATTCATGTACGGGACACTAGTTGACGGGCGCACCAGAGAGCGCCCAATGCAATCAATATTGGGACGGATATCAGAAATTCAAACCGTTGCGCGCCCCGCCGCCAACACATAAATCCTTGCAGCGACAGCAATCAGCCTTCGCCCGGCGCCTCGAACGGAACCGTCACCGCTCGCGCAGGCACCACCGTGGAAATTGCATGCTTGTACACCATCTGTGTGACAGTGTTTTTCAATAGGACCACGTATTGGTCGAAGGATTCGATCTGGCCCTGCAGCTTGATGCCGTTGACGAGATAAATTGAAACGGGGACATGTTCCTTGCGCAATATGTTAAGGAACGGGTCTTGTAAAAGTTGCCCTTTTGCACTCATGTTCTTGTTCTCCGATTTCTAGACTGCTGTTTGCAGGCAGACGGCCCAATCCGGGCCCATCTTTCACTGGTTGGTGCAGATGGCTACGCGAAACGCGCAAACACCCCGTACTCCCCAGTTTTGCCTGACCGAAATAAAACTCTAACCTAATCACGAAAAGTCTGCAAAGAATGTCTATGTTAGCTGATTCACAGACAGCAAATTCCGGGCCGGGTTCCCCTTCGAAACGAAAACAGCCGCCAAAGCGAAGTTAGCCAAACGGGCTTTATCGACAATTGCTAGCTGTACATTTTCTTGGAGCGAATTCTGCCACGGCGGCGCTGCCGCTCTTGGCTCGCTGTAATTTCCTGCGGTTTCTTGTTGGCGTATGGATTGGTCGCCTGCTTCAGATCGACGCGCAACGGAGTGCCTTTTAGCTTGAACGCGTCACGGAAGGCGTTCTCCAGATAACGCTTATAGCTGTCGGCGAGATTCGCGAGGCCGGTGCCATGCACCACAACGACCGGCGGATTGTGTCCACCTTGGTGCGCGTAGCGTAATTTTGGGCGGTTCAGGCCATTCATCGGTGGCTGATGGGCTGCCACCGCTGCAATGAGCGCACGTGTGAGTTTTGGCGTGGATAGCTTCGCCATCGCGGCCGCAAAAGCCTCATCAATGGACGCGAACAACGGCATTACGCCCATGCCATCCTTAGCGGAAATCGTATGGAAGTTTGCAAAGCTGAGAAAGTGTAGCTTCCGGTCGTACTCCATCTTGGTGCGATCGCGTGTGTAGCTATCGAGGTTGTCCCATTTGTTGATGCCTACTACCAGCGCGCGACCGGATTCGAGAATGAATCCAGCGATGTGTGCGTCCTGTTCGGAAATTTCTTGCCGCGCGTCCATCAACAACAACACGACGTTCGCATCTTCAATCGCCTGCAATGTCTTGACGACCGAAAATTTCTCGACAGCTTCAAACACTTTTCCACGCTTGCGAATGCCGGCGGTATCGATAATCGTGTACTGCTTTCCATTGCGAAGCAACGGAATGTAGATCGAATCCCGCGTCGTGCCGGGTTCATCAAACGCGATGACCCGTTCCTCGCCGAGCAGGCGGTTCACCAACGTCGATTTGCCGACGTTCGGTCGACCAACGATGGCAATCTTGGGATGGTCCGGCTCCGGTTCGTCCTCGGCATCCGGAAAAGGTGCCAGGACATCCTCGATCAACTGCCGAACGCCCTCGCCATGTGCGGCGGAAATGGCGATGGGGTCTCCGAGCCCAAGTTCATGGAATTCGGCAACGACGACATCCTCATTCATGCCTTCAGTCTTATTCACCGCAACAGTGACCGACACACCTCGCGAAATGGCGTCTTTGCGCAAACGCTCACCGATGATCTTGTCTTGTGGCGTTAGCCCCTGTCGACCATCGACGACAAAGATAATGGCATCGGCCTCGGCAATGGCCTGCAAGGTCTGCTTGGCCATTTCGTGCATGATCCCATCGGTGACCTTGGGCTCAAATCCGCCGGTGTCAACAACCAGATACGGGCGGCCTGCGCCGCGACCGTGGCCGTAGTGGCGATCTCGTGTCAGACCAGGCATATCTGCAACAATGGCGTCACGCGTCTTCGTCAGACGATTGAACAGCATCGATTTACCGACGTTTGGTCGGCCGACGATAACAATAGTGGGTTTCATATTTTTGCGCCACCCCAATTCGGGGCTGGCGCTACTTTACATTGATGGCAAACACGCCACCCTTGTCGGTCTGGGCGATGGCGCCACCGCCGTTCTTCAGGAGGGAAACGACACGACTACCGTCCGTGGATAAACGGCCGATCAAGTCACCGTTTTCAACCGACATCACATGAATTAGCCCATCTTTATCGCCAACTACCAGCTTACCGTTTACGAGTATCGGCGTTCCGGGGTCGCGGCGCAAAAGCTTTTCGAGTTTCCACAACGTGGCACCATTGGTTTTGTCGAGCGCAAATACATTGCCATCTACATCCGTGACGTAAACGTTTTTCGCGTCCACTGCCACACCATCCGGGCTGGAAATTTCACGCGACCACAGGACATTGCCGCTCAATGTCTCCACGCAGCCTGTGCGCCCCTGATACACGGCTGCACATACACGCGTGTCGTCTAGCACGGGAACACCTGCAACATCGGCGACGCGCTCCAACTCGGTCGCGCCGCGGGCCAGCGAGATAGTCGCCTCCCAGATCGGCTTGCCGCCTTCGACCTCAATGGCGACAACCTTGCCGCCGGGATAGCCAGCGTAAAGCGTGCCACGATTGGATAAGACGCCGGCATTGGTGCGCAATGTTAGCGCCGGTGTCGCGCGTTGAAATACCCATTGACGCTTACCATCAATACGATTTAACGCGAAGATGCGACCGTCCGCTGTCCGGACAATAACCTTGTCTGCCACCACAGCCGGCGACGCCAGTACGTCTCCAGACACATTGGCTTTCCAGAGTGAACGTCCCGCTGCGTCAAAGGCAAGCACGTCGCCCTTGACGCTCGCCACGACCACCAGATTGTCACCAACGCCTACGCCACCGGCTAATCGAGCCTTGGTTTCTATGCGCGTTACAGTGCGCCCGCCCTCTTCGGCCAACGCGTACACGTCGCCGCTATTCGAAGCTGCATAAACGAGCCGGTCGCCAAACCCTGGCATAAACATGTAGCCGCCAGACTTTCCGACGTTCGCCGACCAACCCAGGGTCGCCGCGTTTGTCGCTGGCACGGCGGGTAATGGCAGCGGTTTCTTGTCTTTGCCCCCAAACAAGGCGCAACCACTCACCGACGCCATGAGTGCACATGCTAGCAAGATTCGCAGCGTACTCTTGGTAAACACGCCGATACCCAAAGCAGTCACAGCCTTAAGCCCCTCCGCAGACATCGCGTTGCGCCCAGTTAAATTGATCACTTTGCGGCCTCTTTCGACTCTTTTTTGTCTTTGCCGTCGTCTTTCTTTTCCGCAGGCTTGGCCGTACTGCCACCCGCACTGTCGAGTTTGGCCTGAGAAAGCGCCTTCATCGGGCTGCGGTCGTTGGCCTTTTCTACAGCGACCTGATACGCCGCTCTTGCTTCGTCACGACGCCCTTGGACGCTGAGTATGTCTCCGCGCAAGTCTGAGGCCATCGACAGAAATGCCTCGTCTTTCACCTGGTCAAGCACCTTTAGCGCTTCTTCGAACTGCTTTTCTTCCAGCAGGACGCTGGCCAGACGAATTCGCGCCACGCCCCTGTGCACCGCCGGCCCTTTGTCGACAACCCATTGCAAATGCTTCTTTGCCGTCGCGAACTCGCTTGTATCAAATGACGCCTTCGCGGCCATCAATTGTGCTTCGCTCGCATAGAAAGCACTGGGAAATTTCTCGGCCATCGCGCTGGCCGCTTCCGAAAGTTTTTTGCTTTCCTTGGACGCTGCCGCCTCTTGCGCGGTTTGCTTTACGCTCTTGAACAGCACCTCAGCCTGTTCACCTTGTGACTTTTGGTAGTAGCGCCAGCCCTGCACGGAAAGCACGCCGACGAGGAATGCGCCAATCCCCACGTACACCCAAATACCCCACTTCGCCCACCAGTCTTTAAGTGCGTCGATGCGTTCTTGTTCTTCCAGATCGTAAGCTGCCATACCGAATGTTCCTGCCTTTCTAACCGATTAAATCCGTATCCAACGCTGTGCCGCGCATGTGCGACGCAACGGCATCCAACGGCAACGTTGCCTGCTCGCCACCATCACGCAAATTCTTGACGCTCACTGTCCCGGCAGCGACTTCATCCGGGCCGAGAATGATAGCAAAGCGCGCGCCACTGGCGTCAGCCTTTTTCATCTGCGACTTGAAACTGGCCGTCTTGCCGTCCGGCGTTCCGTGCAACACCACATCGAGATCGTGGTCCCGCAATTGCTCGGCAACGGTAAATGCAGGTTGCGCCAGTCCATCGGCGTAAACCACGTAGGCGTCAGAAGTGTCCAGAGATTGGTTCGCATTTTCTGCCAGCAACATCATGACACGCTCAACGCCCATCCCGAAGCCACAGCCTGCCGCAGGATTCCCACCAAGTTGCTCGAACAGGCCATCGTAGCGCCCGCCGCCGGCGATGGTCAGCTCCCAGTCGCGGCCCTTGGCGATGAACTCAAAGACGGTGCGGTTGTAATAGTCGAAACCGCGCACCAGCCGGGGGTTGACGGTGTACTGCAAGTCGGCCGCGTCCAGCCGCTGCGTGACCCCTTCAAAATGTGCCCGTTCCTGCTCGCCGAGATAGTCTTTGAGTTTGGGCGCGCCATCGACCAAAGTCTGCATTTTCGGATTTTTGGTGTCTAGGGTGCGCAATGGATTGGTGTACAGCCTGCGCTTGGCGTCTTCGTCGAGTTCGTCCACATGCGACTCGAAATATTTCACCAGTGCTTCACGATGCGCCAAACGTGCGGCAGCATCGCCAATCGAGTTGACGTGCAGCACGACATCCTTGAAGCCGAGCTTTTGCCATAACCGCGACAACATCAGAATCTGTTCGGCATCGACGTCCGGCCCGGCAAAGCCCATCGCCTCCACGTCGAACTGGTAAAACTGGCGAAGGCGGCCCTTCTGCGGCCGCTCATGCCGAAACATTGGCCCCCAGGTCCAGACGCGCTTGGGCCCTTCGTACAAAATATTGTGCTCGATCGCCGCACGCACCAGGCCAGCAGTCGCCTCAGGACGCAAGGTCAGCTTTTCGCCGTTCAGTGCGTCTTCAAACGAATACATTTCTTTTTCGACTATGTCCGTCACTTCACCGATCGAGCGCACGAACAGCGGCGTGGGCTCAACGACTGGCGTGCGCATGAGGCGATAACCGTATTGCTCGAACACCCGACGGGTCGTGTCCTCAAGAAACTGCCATAGCGGCGCGTCCTGCGGAAGCAGATCGTTCATGCCGCGTACGGCTTGCAGGGTTTTACTCATGAAGTGTGCCGAAGAGTCGGGGAGCCGGGGTGGTTGGGTAAAAATCGGCGTCTGAGTGGGGCAGCGCGCGACGCCCGGAAAACTCGCTATTTTACAGGCATTTAGAGATTGTTCGCCAATGAAAACGCATGCCTCGCGCGGGTTCGCGATCAGCAACGATCCATGGTTGAACAGATTTTAAAATCTAGCACTGGCGGGCTTTTCGAGACACTTTACGTCCAGAAACCGCACCAATATTAGAGTTTCAGTTATTTTTGCGGGCTAAAGGCATTCCAGCAGGGCCGGATTTTCAGTGTCGCTCACGCGATCTGTTTGATGGGAATTTCTTTCTTGCGTGACCTAGGCGTGCGAACCGCCCCTGCCGCGTAATTTTTTGCGACGTAATCATCGACCAAGGCGTGAAATTCCTCCGCGATGCGGTCCCCCTTAAGTGTTACCGCTTTTTCGCCATCGATATAGACCGGAGCAACTGGACGCTCGCCCGAGCCGGGCAGCGAAATGCCGATATCTGCGAGCTTCGATTCGCCAGGACCGTTGACGACACAGCCCATCACCGCCACGTGCATTTCCTCGACACCGGGATATTTTGTTTTCCAAACTGGCATTTGATTGCGCAGGTAAGTCTGAATTTTCTCAGCCAGCTCCTGGAAAAAAGTGCTGGTGGTGCGACCGCATCCGGGACAAGCTGCAACCATCGGCGTAAACGAGCGTAAGCCCATGGTCTGCAAAATTTCTTGAGCAACAATGACTTCGCGGGTTCGATCTCCGCCCGGCTCCGGCGTGAGCGAAATGCGAATGGTGTCGCCGATGCCTTCCTGCAGCAGCACACTCAACGCCGCTGTCGAGGCAACGATGCCCTTGCTACCCATCCCGGCTTCGGTCAGACCGAGGTGCAGGGGGTAGTCGCAGCGGCGAGCCAGATCACGATACACGGCGATCAAGTCCTGAACCGCGCTCACCTTGCAGCTCAGGATAATCTTGTCACGCCCGAGGCCCAACGCTTCCGCCTTTGCCGCACTTTCCAGCGCGGAAACGATCAGTGCCTCGCGCATTACCGCGTCCGCCTCTTTCGGCGCAGCAAGCGTGGCATTTTCATCCATCATGCGGGTGATCAGTTCGGGATCCAGCGAACCCCAGTTCACGCCGATGCGCACCGGCTTGTCGAACTTGATCGCAGCTTCAATCATGGCGCCAAACTGGTCATCCCGTTTGCTGCCCTGGCCGACGTTTCCCGGATTAATACGAAGTTTCGCCAGCGCCCTGGCACAATCGGGCACTTCCGTCAGCAGTTTGTGTCCATTGAAATGAAAGTCACCCACCAACGGCACATTCACGCCCATGGCATCAAGTTCAGCCCGGATTTTGGGGACGGCGCGAGCGGCCTCCAATGTATTGACTGTAATCCGCACGACCTCAGAGCCGGCGCGCGCAAGTGCCGCTACTTGCGCGACAGTACCGGCGATATCCTCAGTATCTGTGTTGGTCATCGATTGCACCACGATAGGCGCACCACCACCAACAGCAACATGGCCAACATAAACTTGCCGCGACAGGCGGCGTGCAATTGCAAAAGACACGATTTACTCCGATGAAGTCGCTTGTTTCTGGATAGGGAAGGGCTTACTTGACCGTCACCCGCGCGACCGATGCACGCGTGTGTGGCGCAAGATCCACCTCTTTGCCGTTGTAGGCGAGCCGCGTTACCAGGGCATTGCCGATGATGACAGCGAAGGGTGCCTTGCCGGTCACCTCCTCGGCATCGCCAGCTTTGAAAATCTTGTCGACTACCAACTTGCCGTTGGCATCAAGGACCTGGACCCACGACTTGTCTGAAAACGTTAGCCCCAACATGCCGCTGCCCGCCGTTACGGGCGCTTGAGCCTTCAAGGCAACATCGCTCTTGACTACAGGTGGCGAGGTCGGTGGCGGAGATACACCGGTAGTCGCTGTGACCGACTTCGTCACGGCTGACTGAGCAGACGCGGGGGCCGGTGTCGGCAGCACAGGCGTTGGCGCCGCAAGTGTTTGCACTGACGCAGGCTGCGTCTGTTCCGGGATGGCGCTCACGCTTGGCGGAACTACAGCGACAGCGTTCTGCGTTGCAAGGGGTACTTGCTCCGGGACTGCAATCGGGACGCTGACTGTCTTTGCCGAGTTATCACCCTTCGGGCGCCCGCCCTCTGCAAGGTACGGCCGCACGTACTCCCACCACCACCAAACAATAATCAATACGAGCAGTGCGATCACTGCAACAATCACTAAGCGCGCGCGCGGCGTAGCAATATCACCGCCCGGTGTCGGCACGTTGATATTCTGCTGCGACGGCACGACGACGGAGCTGGCTCTGAGCGGTACCGCGGCAAGATGCGTTTTCTCAAGCAACGCCAGCGCGATTTCCGGTTTTACGCCGACCTCTTTAGCGAAGTTGCGAACGAAGCCACGGAGGAAGGTGCCCGTCGGCAACGACAAATAGTCATTCTCCTCCAATGCGCGCACTTGCTTGATACCCATGCGCAAACGTGATGCGACGTCACTCAGGGACAACCCGGCCTTGTCACGCGCCTGCCGGAGCAATTCGCCGACGGAGTCGTCGGTTAAGCCATTGCCGCCTGGCGACAGCGCATGAGTTGTCTGTGCATTTGAGGAGCCAGCCAGAGGCTGCAAACTATCTGGATTGGTCATGCGTTTCTCGGTAAATGGACTTTGCCCTGGCGTCAGTTTGGATTGCCAGCGGCGCGGGTTTGGGGTGTATCCGGGAAGCGGCGGCGTAATTGCTGTACGTAGCTGGATTCTGCCGATTTGTCGCCCTGCAGGCGGGCAATGCGCGCACCAAGCAGCAATACGTCCGCATTTGGCAGCTGGACCAGCCGATTATGTCTGGCAATAAACGCTTCGGCCTCGCGCGCATTTCCGCGCGTGAACTCAATCTCAGCCAGTTCGTAAAGACCCGCAGCAAGCAATGGCTGTCGCTGTACTGCCGCCCTGAACTGCACTTCAGCACCGCGAATATCATTGGCCTTCTTCAGGCACAGGCCGGCATTGTAAAGCGCGCTTTCCGGCGTGGCGTAAAGGGGGTTCTTCAACGCCGCCTGAAAATACTGCAACCCTTTGGCGGGATTCTGCCGCTGACATACAAACCAGCCGTAATTGTTCAGCGCTTCAGAATCGTTTGGCATCAGCCGCAGCGCCTGTTCAAACGACTGCGCAGCCTGAACATCGTTGGCCAACTGCATGTAGATGATGCCCAACATATTGTGTGCCGGTGCGTGGCTCGGGCTGGCGGCAACTGCCTGCTTGGCGGCCTCAAGCGCGACGGCCACATTGCCCTGGCGATAGTATTCTGCAGCTCGCTCAGTATGAATTTTTGCGCGCTGTAACGGGTCGCTTTTTACAATCTGATCCGGGACTCGGGTTTCAACCGCGGTCGAAGAGACACAGCCCTGCAGCAATCCTATTGCACCAGCGGCCAATACCAAGACTGTAGCGAGCGTTTTCTTCACTGCGTGTTCCTTAGGTCAGTTTGGACGGCGGCGCGGCTGAATTTGACGACGCTGGAGCGGCTTGATTTATCGACGACCTGTCCTGCCAATTGGCCGCAAGCAGCGTCGATATCGTCACCGCGAGTCTTACGAATGGTGACAACAAAACCAGCAGTTTGCAGTATTTCGCGAAAGCGATAAATCGCGTTGTTACTCGAGCGTCGGTATGGCGCGCCGGGGAACTCATTCCAGGGGATGAGATTGAACTTACATGGTAAGTCACCAACCAGTTCAACCAACTCGTGCGCCTGCTGTGCCGAATCATTTATACCACTGAGCATCACGTACTCAAATGTGACGAAATCGCGGGGCGCCGCTTCGAGATAGTCGCGGATGGCCGGCAGCAATTGGGCGAGCGGATATTTCTGGTTTATTGGCACGAGAACATCGCGCAATTTGTCATTGGGCGCATGCAACGATACCGCGAGGGCGACCGGGCAACGCTCTTTCAACCGCGTCAGATTGGGCACGATCCCGCTGGTGGACAGTGTGACGCGCCGGCGGGACAGGCCGTAACCATGATCATCGAGCATGATATCCATGGCTGCTGTGACGTTATCGAAATTGGCCAGTGGCTCGCCCATTCCCATCATGACCACGTTGGAGACGATGCGCTCACCTTTCGGATCGCGGCCCATCGCCTTGTTTGCCCACCATAACTGGCCGATGATTTCCGCAGACGTGAGATTGCGATTGAACCCCTGCTTGCCTGTGGCGCAAAAAGTACAATCCAGCGCACAGCCGACCTGACTTGACACACACAGCGTGCCGCGATCAGCCTCAGGGATGAAAACGACTTCTATGCCATTGCCGGTACCGACGTCGAGCAACCATTTACGCGTTCCGTCTTTGGACGCTTGCTCGGTCATCAGTTTTGGCGCTACGATGGTCGCAAAATCCGGCAGCATCAGCCGCAGAGACTTGGCCAGATCGGTCATTTCATCGAAGCTCTCGGCGCCACCTTGATGAAGCCAGCGAAACACTTGTTTGGCGCGAAATGGCTTCTCCCCCAAGTCGGCGAAAAACGTCGTCATCTCGACCAGGCTCATGCCGAGTAGATTCGGTTTATCGCCTTTCGCGTGTTGAGGAACCGCCACTGCTGCGCTCAGATTTCTTGACGAGAATAAACGTTCAAGGCGGGGAAGTAATAAGCAATTTCCAAGGCAGCCGTCTCAGGAGCGTCCGAGCCATGAACTGCGTTCGCATCGATACTATCGGCGAAATCAGCGCGGATGGTACCTGCAGCTGCTTTTTTCGGATCAGTCGCACCCATCAGGTCGCGATTTTTGAGTATTGCGCCCTCGCCTTCGAGCACCTGAATCATCACCGGGCCGGAGATCATGAAGCTGACGAGGTCGTTAAAAAATGGACGCGCTTTATGGACGGCATAGAAGCCTTCGGCCTCGGCACGCGACAGATGCGCCATGCGAGCGGCGATGACTTTCAAACCAGCCTTTTCAAATCGGGAATAGATTTCACCGATGACGTTCTTGGCGACGCCGTCGGGTTTGATGATGGAGAGTGTCTTTTCAATTGCCATTTAATAATCCTATATAACTTGATGAAAACATTCGATTTTAGCACGTAACCCCACCGCGAGTCACGGTTCTGATCGCTATTTTGCCTGCAATACCAAGCGATTGTTGGCGCGGCGAATGACAAAGTCATGACCGCCTGCCAGTTGCGGTTTGCTGGTCGGCGCCATCCGAAATAATTGTGCCGCCCATTCATGTAATTGAGATCGCGAGGGGACGGGCGCGCCTTGCCATTTGAGCCAGTGATAAAGCGCATTGGTCTGTCGTGCTTGCGGCAACGAATCCAACCCATTCGCAAAGGCATTCGTGCCATCCCAGGCCAGGTCAATCCTGGCTAGCGCTTCCAGCATTTCATCGGCCTCGGCGGCATGCCTCGCCGCGCGCGCCAGAGAAGCCACGTAGTGTGGAAAGCGCGCAGACAACCGCGGCGTAATATCCTGCCGCAGGAAGTTGCGCGTGTAAGCGGTGTCCGTATTTGATTCGTCTTCAATCCACTTCAGACCGCGCTCACCCGCTTCGGCTTCGATCTCGGCGCGGGACTCTTCTAACAGCGGACGGAGGATGGTTTGGGCTGCGGACACGACCCGCACCTCCCCCATCCCCGCGAGTCCTTTCAGCCCGGTTCCACGCAATAACTGATGCAGGACAGTTTCAGCCTGATCGTCGGCATGTTGCGCAAGTAAGACATAAGGGAAACCTTCCTCCGCGAAGGCAGCGTATCTGGCCGCCCGAGCGGCCCCTTCGACGCCTGAAGGCGATCTTCTGTCGATTTGTACCCTGGTAATCGTTAGCGGAATTTCTTTTGCGTCGCAAACATCGGTACAAAAAGCGGCCCAGGCGTCAGCATTCGGACTCAAGCCATGGTGCACGTGAATGGCCGTCAATTCCAGGTGCATTGTGGACTTCAGTTCGTCAGCCAAGGTGAGCAAAAGCATCGAATCCACGCCGCCGGACAAGGCGACACAAACCCGCTTTCCCTGAACGGCGTAGCGAACCAGAAAATTCTCAACGATGACTTTTAGTGGTGCGATTTACGGCTCCAGCGAGGCGAAGGGAGTTCATGCATAGCGCTCTACGCGCCAAACGTTGAATGCGTGATGCCGCGGCGCTAGCAGCCTGTCGCACTTGAAGAATCGCAGCGAGAAATGAGCTGGCCAAGGGCAGATTTTCACGGTTTTCTAGCCAGTAGTTGTTCTATTGGCGACGAAAAACGGGGAAATATGCACCGGCCGGGTCATTTTGTAGCCGATTTCCTTCAAGTCCGACAGGCTGCTACGCTTCCGTAAACCGGTTTACGGACTAAAGTTGCCCGATTCGCGCTTGGCTACGCAGGAAAACAGGAGTGGGATTTCAACACCAAAACTCCAACATCTAGGTCTGGCGCGCTTCTACAGCCAGAAAACCGCCGCAGACCGCTACAGCTCTGGTGTTTTGTCAGATTTTGCAGCCTATTCAACCAGCTCCCTGAACTTGCCCAGCTCCAATAGTTTCTTTTGCCGCTCTTGCACGATAACGTCGGGCGACTTTTCCGAGAGTGTTTTCAACGAATCGGCAATTGATTTCTTCAATGTCGCGGCCATTGCTTGCGGATCCCGGTGGGCGCCACCCAGCGGTTCATTGATGATCTTGTCAATCAGACCCAACGCTTTGAGTTTTGGTGCGGTAATGCCCAGCGCTTCAGCCGCCTCCGACGCCCGGCTCGAGTCTTTCCACAAGATTGCTGCGCAGCCTTCGGGCGTAATGACTGAATATGTCGAGTATTGAAGCATATAGGTCACGTCGCCGACGGCGATCGCCAGTGCGCCGCCTGACCCGCCCTCGCCGATGATGCTGCAAACAATCGGAACCCGCAGACCCGCCAGCACATAAAGATTGTGCCCGATCGCTTCCGATTGTCCACGTTCTTCCGCACCGACGCCGGGGTAGGCGCCCGGTGTGTCGATCAGGGTCACGATCGGCACACCGAACTTCTCGGCCAGTTTCATCAGCCGCAGCGCCTTGCGGTAGCCTTCGGGTCGCGGCATGCCGAAATTGCGGAATTGCCGCTCTTTGGTATCGCGCCCCTTCTGGTGGCCCAGGACCATGACGGTTTGACCATTGAAGCGCGCCAGTCCACCGACCAGCGCTGCGTCCTCGCCAAAACTCCGGTCGCCGTGCAATTCCTCAAAGTCGGTCATCATCATGCTGATGTAATCGAGCGTATAAGGCCGCTGTGGGTGGCGTGCCACTTGCGAAATCTGCCAGGCAGTCAGCTTGGCGTAGATGTCTTTGGTCAGCGTCTGGCTTTTCTTGGCGAGTTTGCCAATTTCGGCCGATATGTCGACCGCCGAATCGTCCTGCACAAAGCGCAGTTCCTCGATTTTGCTTTCCAGTTCCGCAATCGGCTGTTCAAAATCAAGGAAATTGAATTTTTGTGGGGTCATTCACGAGTCGCGCAGATTTCTTAAGGGGCAATGATACCAAGTCCCACGGTTATAATTCAGCGATGGCTAATCGACTGACCAAGATCACGACGCGCACGGGAGACAAAGGCACGACCGGCCTCGGTGACGGCACCCGCGTGCTCAAAAGCGCGCTTCGCGTGGCAGTCATCGGCGATATAGATGAACTCAACAGCATGATGGGGTTGTTGCTCACCGAGCCATTGCCGGAGGATGCACGGTCGGCGCTAACACGCATTCAAAACGAGCTGTTCGATTTGGGCGGTGAAGTGTGTATTCCAGGCCACCCCGTTCTGACGGATGCACACGTACTGTTTCTTGATGGTGAAATCAGCCGCGTGAATGCCGATCTGCCGCCGCTAAAGGAATTTATTTTGCCGGGTGGTTCGCGGGCCGCAGCCTGCTGCCACCTCGCGCGCACCATTGCGCGGCGCGCCGAGCGCGCGCTCGTTGCACTCTCGCAAAGTGAAACAATCTCTCCTCTCGCGCTGCAATATTTGAACCGGCTCTCCGACTTCCTGTTCATTCTGGCGCGCAATTTGAATCGCCACGCTGGTGTCGGCGATGTTTGCTGGCGACGCCTTCCTTTAACCACAGAGACACGCTGACAAAATGTCAACCCTGCCTCCATCGATGCCAACTGCCGTCAATGCGCGGCTCGCTGCGCTACTGGCACAAGCCGGTCTGGGTAATCGTGCCGCGTTTGCCGACCTGTATGAAGCAACAAAATCGAAACTGTTTGCCGTTTCGCTTCGTATAGTCCGTGAGAGGCATATCGCCGAAGAGGTTTTGCAGGACAGCTTTGTGAATATCTGGAACAACGCCACCAAATATGCAGTTGCCCAATCCGCGCCCATGACATGGATGACGGCGATCGTGAGGAATCGCAGCCTCGATATCGTCCGTCGGCCCCATGTCGAGGTGCAGGATGAGGACGACTTCTTTGCGACCAACATGGAAGACCAGCGGCCCGGCCCGGACGATCAGTTGGCCTCGCGTCGCGACCAGGTGAAAATCGAGCACTGCATGAAAGGCCTGGACGGCGAGCAGCAACAAACGATTTCGCTTGCCTTTTTTCAAGGACTGTCGCACTCGGAAGTGGCAAGCCATTTGGGCAAACCACTGGGCACCGTGAAGACACACATCCGGCGTGGCTTGCTTAAGTTAAAGGGGTGCCTGGAATCATGAGACTTGGTAATCCTGAGCTTCGCAGCAAACTGGCATCGGAATATGTGCTGGGCACTTTGCGCGGTGGCGCGCGTCGGCGTTTTGAGGACTACGTGAGGCGCGATGCGGCACTACGCAAAGAGGTCGAAACGTGGCAGGCGCATTTGTTGCCCCTGGCTGATCGGCTTTTTCCGGTCGACCCACATGCCCGCGTATGGAAAAAAATCGAAGCGCGCCTCGATGGTGCGCGTAGTACATCGGTCGCCAGCACGAAAGCAGGCCTGTGGGAAAGTCTTTCTTTCTGGCGCAGCGTGGGCTTGGGAGCGAGCGGTGTAGCAGTTGCGTTGCTGGCGACGATGCTGACGCTGAAGCCCGTCGAGCAGAGTCCCACATTGACGGCGGTGCTCGCCGAAGACAACAACGTGGCGCGCGTTTTCGTCGAACAGTCGAAACCGGGTTTGTTAATGGTGAAGATGGTTACGCCGTGGAAAACCATGAATGGCATGGCACTGGAGCTGTGGGTTGTTCCGAAAGACGGCGTGCCACGATCGTTGGGGCTGATTAACGACACCGGCGAAACCAGGCTGGTGTTTACCGGCATGGACGAAAAGCTCTCCGGCGGACTGGTGTTTGCGCTCTCCAAAGAACCGCCGGGCGGATCGCCTACCGGTCAGCCAACGGGCACCGTGATGTGCAAGGGCGCGATTGCGCACATGCCGTCCAAACTGCCGCGTTCGCCGATCTAGCGCAACCTCCGCGCCTTGCCTGTGCACTCGCTGGCACCACGAATGAGTTGCCTATGGCACTTCGCCATTCGGATGCTGGCGGGCATGATGTTGCTGACCACGATTGTCGTCGCTCACGCGAATCAGCCCGCGCCCATACTGCTCGCAAATGTGCTTGGCGAACATATCGATCCAGGCGCGTATCTGGTGAGCGAAAAATACGATGGCGTACGGGCTATTTGGGACGGCAAAACCTTGCGCTTTCGCAGTGGACGAACCGTCAATGCGCCCAATTGGTTTATCGCCAAACTACCTGCCGAGAAGTTGGACGGCGAATTGTGGCTGGCGCGCAGCGCGTTCGAGCGGCTCTCCGGTTACGTGCGTAAAACAACACCGCTGGATGACGACTGGCGGCAAATCAAATACATGATCTTTGAACTTCCGGATGGTACAGGGTCGTTCGCAGATCGCGCCGCGAAAATTCAGGAAGTGGTCGCGACTGCAAAATGGCCGCAACTTGTTGCAGTCGAGCAATTCAAAGTCGCGGATCGCATTGCGCTAAAACGCAAGCTCGATCAGATCGTCCGCGACGGCGGTGAAGGCCTGATGTTGCATCTCGCAGCTGCCACCTATGTGACGGGCCGCAGCGACGTTTTGCTTAAACTGAAGCCGTTGCTTGATACCGAAGCCAAGGTCGTTGAACACATACCGGGCAAAGGTAAATATCTTGGCCAGATGGGCGCCTTGCGGGTAGAGATGCCCAACGGGCACCGATTCAATATTGGAACGGGATTCAGCGACGCGGTGCGAAAAAATCCGCCCGCAGTCGGCACCACAATCACGTACACCTACCGCGGCTTAACCAACAAAGGTACGCCCCGATTCGCCAGCTTCCTACGGATACGGGAAGAGTTTTAGGAAATTACTGCTTTCGTGCCAACATGTTCTTGCGCGCCTGATCGAGCGCCAAACATATTTCCTCGGCTGCCAGCAACACACGCGGCCCCGGACGTAAAATCCAGTCCGGAGTCAATGCGTACACCCTACCCTCGCGAAGTGCCGCGAGCCCTGAGTAAAGCGCTTTGTCGCGGGTTACGTCTCTATTGATCGAGGTCGGCCGCAAGATCGCATCGGCTCCGCGTTGCAACAGCGTCTCGCGGGAGGGTTCAACCACCGTCTGCGCCGCATCCGCAAAAACATTAACGCCACCGCACAGGCTTGCCGTCTCCGAAATGAAGTGCGGCCCGTTTATGGTCATCAACGGCAATTGCGAGACTTCAAAGAAAAAGCGTACCGGCTTCTTGCCTATATTCGCCAATCGCAGGATTTCGAGTTTTTCCTCGAAAATGGCAGCAACCCTCTCAGGCTCATCGGTCAGACTGGGGCTGCCTGTAAGCTTGCCAATGGTGCGCAATGCGCGCGCGACATCGGCAGGCGAACGGATATCAATAACAGATACGTTTATGCCAAACGACTCGAGGCGGGCGATATCGGCAGGACGTGTACCGCCCTTCCAGGCGAGCACCAAATCCGGCTTCAACGCCAGCAGCGCCTCGAATGAAATACCAGCGCCATCGACTACCTGTGGCTTCTGTTTCGCCGCATCAGGATAATCGCTGTATGCAGATACCCCCACAAGTTTGTCCGCAGCATTCGCCGCATAGACGAGCTCGGTAAGCGCGGGTGCCAGCGTAACCACACGTTGTGCTGAATAGGTGATTACCTTAGGGCGCCCAGCGTCGTCAAACATCGGCGGCACCGGCATCACGGCGTTCGCCGAGCTGGCGGCCAGCAGAATTAACAGTGTGAGGAAAATGGCCGTACCCGACCGCCAGCCTAACCGCAAAATCATCACGCTGACTT
>Ga0163144_10011555_pt1 | contig 18673 bp, 12 predicted proteins | sample OliLak19BULKMAT1_FD_123175 | JGI IMG/M metagenome (GOLD analysis project Ga0163144, IMG submission 123175) | Freshwater microbial mat bacterial communities from Lake Vanda, McMurdo Dry Valleys, Antarctica - Oligotrophic Lake LV.19.BULKMAT1 | ecosystem: Environmental > Aquatic > Freshwater >... | reverse complement strand
GCGACGGCCTTCGCGGCGAGGCGGCGGGCGGTGAAGGCGTCGATGGTCATACCCTTGGTGATCTCGAGCGTGGCCATCTCGAACTTCCCGCCGGGTTTTAGCCGGGGTTCGATCAGGCGCAGGCGCTGTCCGCGCCAGAAGCCGAACAGCACGCGCTCTTCCTCGGCGCGGATCAGCAGCACCGGGCCGCGCGCGAAATAGACGAGATGGCCCCACTTGATGACCTCGTCCAAGGTCGCCGCCGATTGGACGGCGGCGCGCAGCGTTTCTACGCAATCGCGGCGCCAGCCGCGGAGTGCGCTCACATAGGCGTCGGGGCTGGCGGCCGGCGGGGTCTTCTTCATCATTGCGACGCCCCACTATCGCGATGCTACGAGGAGATTGTGAGCAGATAGCGCGCCAGCGCGCCGCCGCGCGCCGGCGGCAGAAGGGTCGGCGCCTGGTAGAGTTTGAGGGTGGCCGCGCAGCCCTCCTGGTCCGACGATTTGGTGAGCGCGGCCAGGCTCTCGAAGTCGGCGGCGGTGTAGCCCGCTTCCTCGAGCAGCTTGTGGACTTCCTGGTTGGTGATCTGCTGGGGCGCGACGGACCGCGCCTTGCCGTTCACGTACACCTCCTCCTGCGTCGCGAGCGCGCGCTTGAAGAGGGCGGCGCCCGTGGCATCCAGGCGGCCGGGTTGCGGAAGCCCGATCAAGCCGAATTCCCGGCACAGGGGCACGTTCGTGGCCTGCAGGTGCTTTACGAAAGCCTGCATGGAATTGATGGCGTCGAGCACGGCGGCATCGTCGGCGCGCCGCAGCGTGGGCGCGATGATGTCGCGGCGCACCTCGGCGCCCACGATGAAGGAGCGCGGCGGGGCGCCCTTGGGAGGGTTCTTCATGTCGGCCTCGATGGCCTCGCGGAACCTGAGGTCGAGCGCGGGAGTCTCCCTCAGCACCAGGCCGACCAGGGGCGTTTCCCGGATCGCCCGCATGGACTGGTCGATCGCCGCCGGCTGGTCGGAAGCCACTCCCAGGCTCTCGGAGTCGCTGAAGTATTTCATGCCGGCGCTGGCCAGGACAGCGACCAGCGCCGCCGCGACGACCGCTGCCAGCGCCTGCCCGAGGCGCCCCTTGAGGGTCGGCTTCCTGCTGTAGAAATACGCGCCCACGCCGGCGGCGACGGCAATGCCGAGGGCCAGTCCCCAATTTTCCATCAGGCGTGACGGCCGTCGAGTTGGCGGGCGAGTTGCCGTTCCGACCGTTCGTTGGCCATCAGCACCAGGCCGAAGGTCACCACCAGCACGCAGACGGTGCTGACGTACATGCCGTAGCCCCAGACCATGTCGGCGGTCTGCGGCTCGACGATGTCGAACCAGTCGAGCGCCAGCAGCGCTACCCGGACCAGGCGGGCCGCGGCAATGCCGGCCAGCGCCACGGCGGCGATGCGGCGGCTCTGCAGCCCGTCCTCCCGGCCGCCGCGCCAGGTCTCCCAGGCGGTGGCCAGCGCCAGGCCGCCGACGAACAGCGAGAACACGAGGGACTGGGCACGCAGCGCCGCGCCCATCTGCCAGCTCAGCGTAACCAGCAGCACGAAGGCGCCGGTGATCGCGGCGACCACGATGGCCATGCGCAGCGGCGAGGCGATGCTGGAATTGAAGCGGCGCATGCTCACCCACATGGTGGCGAAGCTCGCGACGCAGAGGCCGTCGGCAGCCACGAAGACGGCGGCCGAGGTCGAAGGCTCGCGCAGGCTGAACAGCAGCGCACCGACGCTGCCCAGCACCAGGGCGGCGGCCCAGCTGCGGAGTGCCACGGCATCGCGGTGGCGATACCAGGCGAGCAGCGACACGCCGGCGGCGACCAGGGTGGTGAAGACGGCCACGATGTCGAGCGTGGGCAGGTGCAGAGTCATGGTGCCGCATCCTACGCCAGCGTGGGAAGGTGCAACAGGGTTTGTCGTCGGGGCCAGCGGTGTGGCACGGCTGGTTGTGGCACGGCTCTTGCGGTTTGACGCTCTTGCGGTTTGACAGGGACGGACACCGCCCCGAGGATTTCTCCATGCCTTCCTTCAGCAGACGACACCTTCTTTGCAGCGTGCCGCTGGCGGCACTGGCGTCGACTTCGGCCGCCTTTGCGCAGGCCTACCCATCGCGCCCGATCCGCTTCATCGTCCCCTTCGCGGCGGGTGCGGGCGTGCTCGACATCATGGCGCGCCTGGTGGGCCAGCATCTCGGCCAGAACGTCGGCCAGCAGGTGATGATCGACAACCGTCCGGGCGCCGGCGGCAATGTCGGCGCCGAGGTGGCGGCCAAGGCCGCACCTGACGGCTACACCATGCTGATGGGTGCCGTCGCCGTGGTCGTCAGCCCCTATCTCTACGCCACCTTGCCGTTCGATGCGCTCAGCGACCTGGTGCCGGTGACGCAGGTCAATTCGGCGCCGCTGATGCTGATCGTCCATCCCTCGTTGCCGGTAAATTCGGTAGCCGAGCTGATCGCCTACGCCAAGGCACGGCCGGGCCAGCTCAACTACGGCTCCGGCGGCGTCGGCAGCACGCCGTTTCTCGCCACCGAGCTGTTCAAGTCGATGGCCGGGATCGACGTCGTCCATGTGCCCTACAGGGGCGGCGCGCCGGCGCTGGCCGATCTGGTGGCCGGCCAACTCTCGTTCATGATCGAGAATGTGCCGGGCACCTTGCCGTTCGTGAAGGACGGCAAGCTCCGCGCCCTCGCCATCACCAGCCGGCAGCGCCTGGCCCTCGTGCCCGAACTGCCGACGATGGAAGAGGCGGGCGTGAAGGGCTACGAGATGATCGGCTGGAACGGCATCTTTGTCCCGAGGGCCACGCCGCCCGAGATCGTGACGCGGCTCAGCACCGAACTGGTGAAGGTCCTGCGCTCGCCCGAGGTCAGGGAGCAGATGGCCAAGCTCGGCGCCGTGCCGGTCGGCACCACGCCGGCGGAGTTCGCCGCTTTCGTGACGGCCGAGTCGCAGCGCTGGGGCAAGATCATCAAGGATCTCGGCATCAAGCCCGAGTAGCGCTCACGGCTTCGTAGCGCGCACGACCCCTGCGGCCATCGCGGTGTCGACGCAGGCCTCGAAGGCGATATCCCGCGACAGCGCGCCCGAGGCCCGCATCGCGGCGTGCAGACGATTATAACCTTCACGGCGGATGACGGGATCGGGCCCCCAGAGTCCGAGCGCGCGGTAGCGGTCGATGCAGGCGGCGTAAAGCTGCGTCGGCAGGTCGGGGAAGTAGTCCTTCAGCAGCGCGGCGATCTCGAGCGCGGGTGTTTTGGCGAACCACTGCTGGGTGCGATGGATGGCGCGCGTCATGCGCTGCAGTTCGTCGGCGCGGTCGACGAGAACGTCGCGGCGCGTCACCAGCGTCGTGTAGGCCGTGAGGCCGCGGATGGCGGCGGCGTTCCAGACGTGGCCGGCGCCCGAGGCGATCAGCCGCTCGGCATAGGGCTGGAACACTTGTATGGCGTCGAGCTTGCCGGCGGCGAGCGCGGCCTCGTTCTCGGCCATCGACTTGTCGTCAACGCGGTCGAGCGCGGCCGGATCGACGCCGGCCTGCCGAAGGTCGTTCGCCAGACAGATCCAGGGCGTCGGCACTTCCGAGACGGTGGCGAAGCGAATGCCCTTCAAGTCTGCGAAGCGGAAGTCGGGTTTTGGTTTTGCGCCGATGACGAAGAACGGATCGCGCGCCACGACATCGCAGAAGCAGACGAGGTCGCAGCCGGGCTCGGTGTCGTGCAGCATCATCACGCGGAGCGGCCCGCCCCACATCACGTCGACGTCACCCGCGCGCAGAACCTTTACGGCAGCTCCCGGGCTGGGCGAGGGGATCATCGCCACTTCGACGCCCTCGGCGGCGAAGGCGCCGGTCGCCTGCGTGGCATAGAAGGGCGAATAGAACAGGGCGCGGAAATTCTCGGACAGTCTGATCGTCATGGCTGGCGTGTCCTCAGGGGGCGAAGCCGGGCGGGAACTCGGCCGAGGCGTGGGTTTCGGCGTCGAAGGCCTGGGCGAGCTTGATCAGATGCGCCTCGGCGTACCACGGCGCCACGAACTGCAGGCCGATCGGCAGGCCGACTTTCGATCGGCCGTAGGGAATGCTGATCGCGGGATGGCCGGTCATGTTGAAGGGGATGGTGTAGGTGTACCAGGCCGCGCGCAGGTCGCCGATCGGCTTGCCGTCGACCACCAGCGGCGCGAACTGGTCCTGGGTGGCGGGCGGCGCCGGCGTGGCGACGGTGGGCGTCAGCAGGAAATCGCAGTCGTCGAACAGCCTCTGCACCGACTTGTAGGCGGTGGTGCGATCGACCAGCGCCCGGCGCAGCATGACGACGTCGACGGCGTCGCCTTCGTCGAGCGTCCCGGCGAACGACGGATCGAGATCGCCGCGGCGGTTCTTCAGGATGTCGCCGAAGCGCTCGATCTGGTTGGCGCGCAGGATGATGCGGGCAACGTCGAGCTTCCAGTCGATCTCGCGGCCATCTATTTCCGTGATGCGCGCACCTTGCTTGTCGAGGAAGGCAACGGCGGCATCGAGCCGGGCCTCGGTATCGGGATCGAGATAGCCGCCGGTCATGCGGCGGATGACGGTGATGCGCTTGCCGGCGATGGGATGCGGGCCGGTGTCCTCGCCGGTATCCTGGGGCCAGGCGAAGGGCGTGCGGCCGATGGCAAGCGTCCAGGGATCGTCACGGTGGCCGCGCGACATCGAGGCGAGGCCGGTACCAAGATCGGCCGGATGGCGCGCCATCACGCCCAGGTAGGTGAGCTGGCCGAACTGGTCGGGCGGCACCTCGTGCGGCACGCGGCCGAGCGTGGCCTTCAGCCCATAGACGCCGCAGCAGGCGGCAGGAATGCGGCCGGAGCCGGCGCCGTCGGTCGACATGGCGATGGGGCCGAGTCCGAGCGCCACCGAGACGGCCGCGCCGCCGCTCGAGCCGCCGCTGGTGTGTTCGCGGTTCCACGGATTGCGCGTGATGCCGTGCAGGCGGCTGTCGGTCAGCACCTTGTGGCCGAACTCCGGCGTCGTGGTCTTGGCGAACAGCACGGCGTCGGCCGCCTTCCACTGGCCGATGGCGCTGGCGTCGATTGCGGGCACGTTGTCTTTCATCGTGAGCGAGGCAAACGCCGTACGCAGGCCCTTGGTCAGGATCAGGTCCTTGGCCGAGACCGGCACGGCGGCCAGCGCTCCGAACCTGCCGCCTTGCTTCCTGCGGGCATCGAGCGCATCGGCTGCCATGCGTGCGCCGTCGGCATCGAGCGTGGCGATGGGATTGAAGGGCTCGGCCCTGACGCAGCGTTCGAGCAGGCCCTCGACGATGTCGCGGGCGGCGACCTTGCCGGAGGTGAAGGCTTTTACGAGGCCGGCGACGGGCCGGCCGGCGAAATCCTGTGCGGGCAAAGACGATCCCCCCTGTTCTTTCCGTGAGGTTATAGGACAGGACTGTTGCCCGCGTCAGGCAGCACTCTTACAGTCGGGCGGGGATTGAAGAGGGAACGTGCCATGGACATGAAGAAATTGAACCGCCGTCAGGCGGTCTCGTTGCTCGGTGGCGCTGCCGCCGTCGGTGCCGGCGCCTCGTTGGCGGGGCCGGCCTTCGGCCAGGCCGAGCCGCCCAAGCCCGCGCAGATCGTGGTCAACCATTCGGGCGGCTCGATGGGCACTGCCATGCGCAAGGCCTTCTTCAACGGCTTCGAGAAGAAGTACGGCATCCGGGTCGTCGAGACCTCGCCGGTCGACTTCGGCAAGCTGCGCGCCATGGTCGACTCGGGCAACGTCGAATGGGACCTGACGGAGATCGGCGGCCAGGACGCGATCCGTGCCGGCAAGGCCAACCTGCTCGAGAAGATCGACACCAAGGTCGTCGATCGCTCCAAGTATCCGCCGACCGCGCAGAACCCCAGCGTCTTCGCCTCGTCGGTGTACACGACGATCATCGGCTACCGCACCGACGTCTTCAAAGGCGGCAGCCATCCCAAGAGCTGGGCCGAGTGGTGGGACACCAAGAAGTTCCCGGGCGCGCGCTCGATGCGCAACCATCCGACCGACAACCTCGAGTTCGCGCTTCTCGCCGACGGCGTGCCCAAGGACAAGCTCTATCCGATCGACTTCGACCGCGCCTTCAAGAAGCTCGACCAGATCAAGTCCGCCGTCACGGTGTGGTGGTCGACCGGCCAGCAACCCGCGCAGCTCCTGCTCGACAAGGAGGTCGTGCTGGCGACGGGCTGGAACGGCCGCTTCTACGACATCATCAAGAAGGGCGCGCCGGTCGAGATCGAATGGGGCGAAGGCGCGCTGAAGCTCGGCAGCTTCGCCATTCCACGGGGCGCCAAGAATCCGTACTGGGCCAACAAGATGCTGGCCGAGCTGGCGATCCCGCAGCAGCAGGCGGTCTATGCCTCGGAGCTGGGCTATCCCGGGCTCAATCTGGAGTCGCTGAACTTCGTCGACGCCAAGGTGAAGCCCTATCTGCCGACCGCGTACCTCGACAAGCAGTTCTGGATCAGTGACGAGTGGTATGCCGAGAACGGCACCAAGGCCGCGGAGCTGTGGAACGCCTGGATGCTGAAGAAGGCGTAACATCACTTGGCTTCGAGCGAGGGATCGGCCGAGCTCTCGATCGAGGGCGTAGGCAAACGTTTCGGGGATGTGGTCGCGCTGGACCGCGTCTCGCTGAAGGTGGCGCAGGGCGAGCTGCTCACCATCCTGGGCCCCAGCGGCTCGGGCAAGACAACCCTGCTCAAGGTCGTCGCGGGCTTCGAGACGCCGGATGGCGGCACCGTGAAGGTGGGCGGGACCGACATCAGCGCCCTGCCGCCGGCCAAGCGCGACATCGGCATGGTGTTCCAGAACTACGCGCTGTTCCCGCATCTCAGCGTGAAGACCAACGTCGCCTTCCCGCTGGAGATCCGCAACGTCGCGAAGCCCGAGATCGATCGCCGCGTTTCCGAGGCGCTGGCGATGGTCGAACTGGTGGGCTACGAGGCTCGCCTGCCGCGCCAGCTCTCGGGCGGCCAGCAGCAGAGGGTGGCGCTCGCCCGCGCCATCGTCTTCAACCCGCGCCTGCTGCTCCTCGACGAGCCGTTCGGTGCGCTCGACCGCAAGCTGCGCGAGACCATGCAGCTCGAGGTGCGCCGCCTCCAGCGCCGCCTCGGCCTCACCACCATCTTCATCACCCACGACCAGGAAGAGGCGCTGGTGCTCTCCGACCGCATCGCGGTGATGAACAAGGGCACCATCCAGCAGATCGCCACCACGACGGAGATCTACGAGCACCCGGCCAACGATTTCGTCGCCGACTTCGTGGGCGAGAGCAACATCTTCCACGGCACGATCAGCGCCTCCGGCACGGTCGCACTCGACGGCGGTGGCAGCGTCACGGTGGCGAGCGACAAGCCGGCCGGCGCCAAGGTCGGCGTGTTGATGCGGCCGGAACGCTTCGGCACGGCGGGCACCAATCTTTTCAACGGCGAGGTGATCGAGTCGGTCTATCTCGGCACCTCCTTCAAGCTGCGGCTGGCCGTCGAGGGCGGCCGCGAGCTCCTGGTCCGCCAGCCCGCCCGCGGCGCGCTGCCCGCCGCCGGCAGCCGCGTGACCGTCGGCATCGAGCCGGACGCGATCCATGTGTTTTAGTCATGTTTTCTAACCGCAGCGGCTTCTGGCCCGCGGTCCCCGCGCTGATCCTGCTGTTCGCCTTCTTTCTCTTTCCGGTCGTGCGCATGCTGGGTTTCAGCGTCGAGGCCGGCACGCTCGACTGGTACGCCAAGGCGCTGGGTGAGGGACTCTACATCCGCGTGCTGTGGAACACCTTCGAGATCGCGCTCCTCGTCACCTTGTTCTGCCTGCTCCTGGGCTATCCGCTGGGTTTCCTGATGGCCACGACGACGCCGTTCTGGGCGACCATGGGCTTCATCTTCGTGCTGCTGCCGCTGTGGACCTCGGTGCTGGTGCGCACCTATGCCTGGATGGTGCTGCTCGGCCGCAACGGCGTCTTCAACCGCACGCTGATGGAGGCCGGGATCACGACCGATCCGATCCCGCTCCTGCACAACTTCACCGGGGTGCTGATCGGCATGGTGCACGTGCTGCTGCCCTACATGGTGCTGCCGATCTACGGCGCCGTGCGCAAGGTCGATCCCGCGATTCCTGCCGCCGCGGCGGGCCTCGGCGCCTCCAACTGGCGCATCTTCTGGCGCATCTGGCTGCCGCTCACCCTGAACGGCGTGTTCGCGGGCTGCGTGCTGGTGTTCATCCTGTCGCTGGGCTTCTACATCACGCCGGCGCTGCTGGGCGGCGGCAGGGTCATCATGATCGCCGTGCTGATCGAGCAGCAGGTGCGCGAGGCGCTGAACTGGCCGTTTGCCGCCGCGCTCTCGGCGGTGTTGCTGGTCGCCACCTTCCTGGTCTACACGCTCGCCCAGCGCTTCAGCCAGCCGGAGCAAGCGCGATGAAAGGCGCCCACATGAGCCGGCGCCTGCTGATGGCGTCCTGCGCGCTGATCTACTTCTTCCTCATGCTGCCGCTGCTGGTCGTCTTCCCTATCTCGCTCTCCTCGGCGCCCTACATGCAGTTCCCGCCACCCGGCTTCTCCTGGCAGTGGTACGAGCGCTACCTCGACGACCCGCAATGGATCGACGCCACCTGGCGCTCGCTCTACATCGGTGCCGCCACGTCCGTATTCGCCCTGGCGCTGGGCGTGCCGCTGGCCTTTGCGCTGGTGCGCGGCAAGTTCTTCGGCCGCACCCTCCTCGACCGCGTGGCGCTCGCCCCCATCATCGTGCCGCACATCATCTTCGCGGTCGCCGTCTATGGCCTCTTCGCCAAGCTCAAGCTGATCGGCACCTGGTACGGGCTGGTGGTCGGGCACACGGTGCTGGCGCTGCCCTTCGTGGTGCTGGTGATCGCCGCCGGCCTGCGCGACTTCGACCGCTCGCTCGAGCAGGCGGCCGAGGGGCTGGGCGCCAGCCGCTGGCAGACGCTGCGCAGGGTCACCCTGCCGCTGCTGCGCCCGAGCCTGGTCTCGGCCGGCCTCCTCGCCTTCATCTCGTCCTTCGACGAGGTCGTGGTCGCGCTGTTCCTCGCCGGCGCCAACATGACGCTGCCCAAGAAGATGTTCGACAACATCATGATGGAGATCGACCCGACAATCGCGGCGGTGTCGGTCATCCAGATCCTGCTGGTGTCGGTGGTGCTGGTCCTGATCGGCCGCTTCGGCCGCGGGCTCAGCGGCAGCGCGCGCTAGGGAGAGTGCCATGGCCGACAGCGTCTTCCACAAGGACTTCAAGGCGATGCCCTGGTGGTGGGAATGGTGGCATCCCACCAACGAGCTGAGCCAGGATCCGCCGCTCAAGACCGACGTGCTGGTGGTGGGCGCGGGTTACGGCGGCCTCTCGACAGCACTCGAGCTGGCGCGCTCGGGCGTCGAGGTGACGGTGCTGGAGCGTGGCGAGTTCGGCGTCGGCGCCAGCACGCGCAACGGCGGCGGCGTGAGCGGCGGCACGACGATGGGCAAGGGTTTTTCCGGCAAGGGTGTCGGCGGCGACGCCGAGGCCTGGAAGGCGGTGATGACGCGCATGCTGTCCGATGCCGCCGATTCTCTCGCCCAGGTCGAAACCGTGATCCAGCGCGAAGGCATCGAGTGCCACTGGCGCATGAACGGCCGCTTCAGCGGCGCTTACACGCCCCGCCATTATGCCGAGCAGGCGGCCAAGGTTGCGACCTACAACGAGAAGGCGGCATTGGGCACCTACATGGTGCCGCGCGAGCAGCAGCGCGAGGAGATCGCCTCGGATTATTACTACGGCGGCATGGTGGTGGAGCGCACCGGACAGCTTCATCCCGCACTCTACTATGGCGGCCTGCTGAAGGCGGCGAGTCGGGCGGGCGCCAGGCTCTGCGCCCAGTGCGATGCCGAGAAGATCGAGCGCAAGGGACCGAATGCCGGGGGCGGCTTTCGCGTGCTTACCAACAAGGGGCCGATCGAGGCGCGCGAGGTGGTGATCGCCACCAACGGCTACACCACCGATCTCACGCCGACCTTGAAGCGCAAGCTGGTGCCGGTGGCGAGCCACATCATCGCCACCGAGGAACTGCCCGAGGACCTGGTGCAGAGCCTGATCCCCAGGAACCGCGTCGTGAGCGATACCAAGCGCGTGCTCTGCTACTACCGGCAATCGCCCGACAACAAGCGCGTGATCTTCGGCGGCCGCGCCCGCTTCACCCAGGTGGCGCCCGAGGTCAGCGCGCCGGTGCTGCACGGCTACATGCTGGAGCGCTGGCCCCAGCTCAAGGGCACCAAGGTGACGCATGCCTGGACCGGCAACGTGGCCTTCGCCTTCGACTTCCTGCCGCACATGGGCCAGGAGCAGGGCATGCACTATCTGATGGCGTGCAACGGCTCCGGGGTCGCGATGATGAGCTACCTCGGCTACCAGACGGCCAAGAAGATCGCCGGCGGCTCGAATGCGCCGATCAATGCCTTCGACGGCCAGCCGTTTCCGACCGTGCCGTTCTACAACGGCAATCCCGAATGGGTGCTGCCGCTCGTGGGCGCCTGGTACCGCACCCGCGACTGGTGGGACCGCGCGACGGCTGGCTGACGCTACCGGGCGCGCATTCCATAGGGTAGGCTCGCGCGGTGTTCTTGTTCCGGAATGTTGCAATGAAACTTCGCCTGGCCGCCGCTGTGCTCTTCTCCACCTTGATGGCGGGCGTCGCGCCGGCCGGGGCCCAGGTCCCGCCGATCCCGCCGGGCTGGCAGACGGAACGGGTGGTGATGCTCGCCCGGCACAGCGTGCAGGCGCCTGCCCAGTCGCCTGCGGAACTCGCCAGGTTCGCCGCCTCGCCGTGGCCCGCCTGGCCGGTCGCGCCGGGCGACCTGACGCCGCGCGGCGCCGACCTCGGCCACCAGATGGGCCAGTTCTTCCGGATCCTCTACGGCGGCCGCGGCCTGATCGAGGAAGCCATCTGCCCGCAGCCGGGCACCGTCGTGTTGTGGGTCGACTTCGACAAGCGCACCGAGTGGGCGGCGCTCTCGACCCTGGGCGGCCTCTACATGCGCTGCCTCACGCCGATCCTGAAGCATCAGACCGACCTCTCGAAGCCCGACCCGCTATTCCACCCGCAGCCCTCGGCGTCGTGCCCGATGGATGCGGCGAGCAACCGCGCCGCCATCCTGGCGCGCATCGGCGGCGACTTCGGCTCGGTGCAGCGCGAATACGCGCCGCAGCTCACGGTGCTGCAGTCGACGCTCTGCCCGCCGGGAGTGCCGGGCTCGGGCACCACCTGCGGTCTCGCGGCCGAGGCATCGGCGATCGAGCCGGATCCGGCCGGCGGCGTCGCTCTCAAGGGACCGATCGCCATCGGCTCGATGGCGGCGGAGAACTTCCTGATGGAAAGTGCCCAAGGCATGCCGGCCAGCGACGTCGCCTGGGGGCGCCTCGGCGGCGACAAGCTTCGCGATGTGCTGAAGGTCCGCCGCCTCCATCTCGACCTGATGGAGAAGACCAAGCCGATCGCCCAGCAGAAAGGCTCGAACATGCTGGCGCAGATCGTGGCGGCGCTGCAGAACGGCCACAAGTTCCCGGGCGGGCCCCACATCGCCGAGCCGGTGCGCTTCGGCATGCTGCTGGGCCATGACACCAACATCGTGAACGTCGCGGGGCTGCTCAACCTCGGCTGGGAGATCAAGGGCTACCAGGACAACGCAGCCCCGCCGGGCAGCGCGCTCGCCTTCGAGCTGCTGCGCGAGGGCCCGAACGGCCAGCGCTACGTGCGGATGGCCTTCTATGCCCAGACACCGGAGCAGCTGCGCAACAACACGTCGCTCACGATCGACAATCCGCCCGGCATGGTGGCGGTCGAGCTGCCGGCCTGCAGCGCCTATGCCCGCGACAAGGCCTGCCCGCTGGAGCGCTTCGTCGAGATCGCCAACGCCGCGATCGAACCGGCCTGCGTGTCGATCAAGCCGTAGAGGCGCCGGCCGATAGCGCCGGCTGGGTGTCGAGCAGCGACAGCAGCACGCGTTCGAGCGCGGCGGCGTCGATCGGCTTCTGCAGCACCGGGACGTTGGCAAAGCGCCGGTCGATACTGTCGCGCTGGTAGCCGGTGATGAACACCAACGGCACGCCACGCGCCAGCAGCAGGTCGGCCAGCGGATCGGCCGCCTCGCCGGCAAGATTGAGATCGAGGATGGCACCGTCAAAGCGCTCGGTCTTGGCCGCCGCCACGCCGTCGGCCAGACGGCCGCAGGGGCCGATCACCTCGGCACCGAATTCGTCGAGCATGCTCTTGACCAGCATGCCGACCAGCAGCTCGTCCTCGACCACCAGGAGGCGCTTGTCGGTGAGGCTGCGGCGCCTGCGCCGCCCGGTGGCGGGCGCCGCCGGCTGGGCGACGTCGTTGGCCGGTTCAGGCGGGGCGACCTGGGCGCTCGGGATCGACAGCGTGCAGTGCAGCCCCTCGCGGCGCCAATCGTAGACGACGCCGCCGCGGAACTGCGCCTCGATGCTAGAGCGCACGATGGTGAGACCGAAGCCCAGCGCCTGCGGCTCCACGGTCGAGGGTCCGCCGGTCTCGCGCCAGTCGAGCACGACGGCGTCGGGCCCGACCTTCCACTCGAGCCTGAGCGTACCGGTGTCGGTCGAGAGCGCGCCGTACTTGGCGGCATTGGTCGCAAGCTCGTGGACGGCCAGCGCCACGGCCTGCGCGGTGGCCGGCAGCAGCACCACGGCGGGTCCCGCGGTCACGACACGGCGCCGATGGCTTGCGTGATAGGGCGCCATCTCCTCCTCGACGATCTTGGCAAGGTCGGCGCCTTCCCAGTGCGTTGCCGACAGCAGGTTGTGCGTTGCCGCCAGCGCATGGATGCGGCCCTCGACGGTCGAGATGAATTCCGGCGTCGTCTTGGCCTTGGTCAGGCGCAGCACCGAGAGCACGACGGCCAGCGTGTTCTTGGCGCGGTGGTCGACCTCGCGCGCCAGCAGCACCTGGCGTTCCTCGGCGCGCTTGCGCTCGGTGATGTCGACGGTGACGCCGTTCATGCGCACCGGCCTGCCCGCCCTGTCGCGCGCGATGATGCCGGCGCCGTAGCACCAGCGGACCTCGCCGTTCGGCCGCACGATCCGGAACTCGGTCTGGAAGCGGGGCTCGCTCATTTCCGCGAGCGCGGCGACGGAGCTTTTGCCGCGGTCGTCGGGATGCATCATCGCCTCGATGCGCTCGACCGTCGGTTCGAAGGTGGCGGGATCGACGTCGAAGATGCGAAAGGGGCCTTCGTCCCACACGATACGGCCGCTCGCGAGATCGACCTCCCACGAGCCCATGTCGCCGGCCGAGAGCGCGATGGAGCGGCGCTCCTCGCTCTGCTGCAGGAGTGCGGTCTGCGCCTCGAGCTCGGCGGTGCGGGCGGCGACCCGCCGTTCGAGCTCGATGTTCATCTCTTCGAGCTGACGGGTCTTGCGGTAGAGTTCGAGGAAGACCTTGACCTTGGCGCGCAGCACCTCCGGCACCACCGGCACCGTGACGTAGTCGACGGCGCCGCTCTCGTAGCCGCGCAGATGGTCGGTCTCGGCGATCTGCACGGCCGAGACGAAGATCATGGCGAGCTTCTGGAACCGCGGATGCTCGCGGATCATGGCCGCCAGCTCGAAACCGTCGACGCCGGGCATGACGACGTCGATCAGCACGACCGCCACGTCGGTCTTGAGCAGGACGCCCAGTGCTTCGTGCGGCGAGTTGGCTTTGATCAGGTTCTCGCCCAGCTCGCCCAGGATGACCTCGTAGGCGAGCAGCTTGGCGGGCTGATCGTCGACCAGCAGGATGTTGACCTTGTCCATCAGCGATGCAGCCAGAGCCGGAGCGCGCTGAACAGCTGCTCGGTGTTGACCGGCTTGGCGAGATAGTCGGAAGCGCCGGCTTCCAGGCACTTCTCGCGGTCGCCCTTCATCGCCTTGGCAGTGAGCGCGATGATGGGCAGCCGCCTGAACGCGGGGTTGCTGCGGATCAGCGCCATCGTTTCGTAGCCATCCATCTCCGGCATCATGATGTCCATCAGCACGATCGTCACCTCGGGCGAACTTTCGAGCAGCGAGATCGCCTCGCGGCCGGTGGTTGCCGTCAACACGTTCATACCACGCCGTTCCAGCGCGCTCGACAGTGCGAATATGTTGCGCGTATCGTCGTCGACCACCAGCACGGTGCGGCCGGCCAGTGCCTCGTCCGAACTGTGCAGGCGCTCCAGCATGCGCTTCTTCTCGACCGGCATGTCGGCCGCGACCTGGTGCAGGAACAACGCCGTCTCGTCGAACAGCCGCTCGGGCGAGGCCGCCCCCTTGACCACGATGCTGCGCGCCATGCTGTGCAGGCGGGCTTCCTCCTCGGCCGACAGCTCGCGGCCGGTGAACACGACCACCGGCAAGTCGGTGAGTGCCTTGTCGTTCTGGATCTCTTCCAGCACCTCGAAACCCGACATGTCGGGCAGGCGCAGGTCGAGCACCATGCAGTCGTAGTGCTGGCTGCGCAGCTCCTCGAGGGCGCCGCGGCCGGTGGCGGCGACGGAGATCTCGAGATCGGGATGGGACAGCAGCTCGCTGACGCCGAACCGCTCCGCCTCGTTGTCCTCGGCGATCAGCAGGCGCTTCTTGCGCGGCTTGATGTAGTCGTTGATGCGCGACAGCGCCGCGCTCAAGCCCTCGGTCGTGGTCGGCTTGTTGAGATAGGAAAAGGCGCCGCGGGCTAGGCCCTGCTGGCGGTCCTCGTCCATGCTCAGGATCTGCACCGGAATGTGCCTCGTCTCGAGCGTGCGCTTGAACTGGCTGAGCACGTTCCAGCCCAGCATGTCGGGCAGGAAGATGTCGAGCGACATGGCCACCGGCCGGTATTCCAGCGCGAGGTCGAGCGCCTCGGCGCCGCGCTGGGTGACGATGGCCTTGAGACCGGCGGTATGGGCGGCATCGACCAGGATGCCGGCATAGTTGGCATCGTCCTCGACGATCAGCAGGGTGCGATCGCCCGGCTGCAGGGTGGGACGATCATCGGGAAACTGGTCGACCACATGCTCGGGCAGCGGCACCGGCACCGGCGCGGCACCCAGGGCGGCGGCGCGGACGGCGGTGCGGGGGCCGGTATACAGCGTCGGCAGGAAGAGCGTGAAGGTGCTGCCCATGCCCGGCGTGCTGCGCAGCGTCAGTTCGCCGCCCAGAAGCATGGCGAGCTCGCGGCTGATCGCGAGGCCAAGGCCGGTGCCGCCATATTTGCGGCTGGTGCTGGCGTCGGCCTGCTGGAAGGCCTCGAAAACGATCTTCTGCTTCTCGACCGGAATGCCGACACCGGTATCGGTGACCTCGAAGGCGACGACCGAACTCGCCTGGCCGAGCGCGACGTTGTCGGGGCGCCAGCCGCCGTGCGCCGGCAGGACGCGCATGCGCACACTGCCCTCGGCGGTGAACTTCAGCGCGTTGGACATCAGGTTCTTCAGGATCTGCTGCAGGCGCTTGGAATCGGTCACGATGCTGCGTCCGAGGTCGGCGTCGATCTGGACGTCGAACGTCAGGCCTTGCGATTCGGCCTGGTGGCGGAACGGCCGGGCGACCGTCTCCAGCACGTTGGAGAAGAAGATCTCCTCGGCGTCGACGGTCACCGTGCCCGACTCGATCTTGCTGAGATCGAGAATGTCGCTGATCAGGTTCAACAGGTCGGTGCCGGCACCGTGGATGGTGCGGGCGAACTCGATCTGCTTGGGGGCGAGGTTGCCTTCGGGATTTTCGGCCAGCTGCTGGCCCAGGATCAGGATGCTGTTCAGCGGCGTGCGCAGCTCGTGGCTCATGTTGGCCAGGAACTCCGACTTGTAGCGCGAGGTCAGCGCCAGTTCGGTCGCCTTCTCCTCGACCGCGCGGCGGGCCTGCTCGATCTCCTGGTTCTTGCGCTCGACCTCGAAGTTGCGCTCGGCGAGCTGCTGCGCCTTCTGCTCGAGCTGCTCGTTGGTCTGCTGCAACTCGCCCTGCTGGCTTTGCAGCTCGACCGCGAGCTTCTGGGACTGCGTCAGCAGGCCTTCGGTCTGCATCGTCGCTTCGATCGAGTTCAGCACAATGCCGATCGAGGCGGTGAGCTGCTCGAGGAAGGCGAGCTGCAATTCGGTGAAATGGCTGAGCGAGGCGAGTTCGATCACCGCCTTGACCTGGCCTTCGAACAGGACCGGCAGCACGATGAGGCTCTTGGGCGTGGCCTGGAACAGGCCGGAGGTGATGGGCCGCACGGCCGGGGGCATGTCGGAGATCAGGATCTGGCGCCGGTCGGCCGCGCACTGGCCGATCAGGCCCTCGCCGGACCGCACGGTCTCGGGATGGCCGCTGCCGACGGAATCGGCATAGACCGAGAGAAGCCTGAGGCTCGACGCTTCGTCGTTCTGAACCTGGTAGATCACGGCCTGATGGGCGTCGACCAGGGGCGCCAGTTCGCTCAGCATCAGCCGGCCGACCGTGCCGAGGTCGCGCTGGCCCTGCAGCATGTTGGTGAACTTCGCCAGGTTGGTTTTCAGCCAGTCCTGCTCGGTGTTGCGCTCCGTCGTGAGGCGGAGGTTGTCGATCATGGTGTTGAGCTTGTCTTTTAGTTCGGCCACCTCGCCCAGCGCCTCGACCTGGATCGACCGCGTCAGGTCGCCCTTGGTGATGGCGGTCGCCACTTCGGCGATGGTGCGGATCTGGGTGGTGAGGTTGGCTGCCAGCATGTTGACGTTGCCGGTGAGGTCGTTCCAGGTGCCGGCGACGCCGGGCACCTGGGCCTGGCCGCCGAGCTTGCCCTCGGTGCCGACTTCGCGCGCCACGCGCGTCACTTCGCCGGCGAAGCTGTTCAGCTGATCGACCATGGTGTTGATGGTTTCCTTCAGCTGCAGGATCTCGCCGGAGACGGTGACGGTGATCTTCTTGGACAGATCGCCGCCAGCCACGGCGGTGGTGACCTCGGCGATGTTGCGGACCTGGGTGGTGAGGTTGGCCGCCAGCACGTTCACATTGTCGGTGAGGTCCTTCCAGGTGCCGGCGACGCCGGGCACCTGGGCCTGGCCGCCGAGTTTGCCTTCGGTGCCGACCTCGCGGGCCACACGGGTCACTTCGCCAGCGAAGCCGTTTAGCTGATCCACCATCGTGTTGATGGTTTCCTTCAGCTGCAAAATCTCGCCGCGCACGTCGACGGTGATTTTCTTGGAAAGATCGCCGCCGGCCACGGCTGTGGTCACTTCGGCGATGTTGCGGACCTGGCCGGTCAAGTTGGTGGCCATCGAGTTGACGTTGTCGGTCAGGTCCTTCCAGGTGCCGGCGACACCCAGCACCTGGGCCTGGCCGCCGAGTTTTCCTTCGGTGCCGACCTCACGCGCCACGCGGGTCACTTCGCCGGCGAAACCATTGAGCTGATCGACCATCGTGTTGATGGTCTCCTTGAGCTGCAGGATCTCGCCCAGGGCGTCGACGGTGATCTTCTTCGACAAGTCGCCGCGGGCCACGGCGGTGGTCACTTCGGCGATGTTGCGGACCTGGGTGGTAAGGTTGGCAGCCAGCAGGTTGACGTTGTCGGTCAGGTCCTTCCAGACGCCCGCGACGCCCGGCACCTGCGCCTGGCCGCCGAGCTTGCCCTCGGTGCCGACCTCGCGCGCCACGCGGGTCACTTCGCCGGCGAAGCCGTTCAGCTGATCGACCATGGTGTTGATGGTCTCTTTCAGCCGCAGCACCTCGCCGCGCACGTCGACGGTGATCTTCTTCGACAGATCGCCGCCGGCCACGGCGGTGGTCACTTCGGCGATATTGCGGACCTGGCCGGTCAGATTGGTGGCCATCGAGTTGACGTTGTCGGTGAGGTCCTTCCAGACGCCCGCGACACCCGGCACCTGTGCCTGGCCACCAAGTTTTCCTTCGGTGCCGACCTCGCGGGCGACGCGGGTCACTTCGCCGGCAAAGCCGTTCAGCTGATCGACCATCGTGTTGATGGTCTCCTTCAGCTGCAGGATCTCGCCGCGCACGTCGACGGTGATCTTCTTCGAAAGATCGCCGCCGGCCACGGCGGTGGTCACTTCGGCGATGTTGCGGACCTGGCCGGTAAGGTTGGTGGCCATCGAGTTGACGTTGTCGGTCAGGTCCTTCCAGGTGCCGGCGACGCCCGGGACTTGCGCCTGGCCGCCGAGTTTTCCTTCGGTGCCGACCTCACGCGCCACGCGGGTCACTTCGCCGGCGAAGCCATTCAGCTGATCGACCATCGTGTTGATGGTCTCCTTGAGCTGCAGGATTTCACCCGAGACATTGACGGTGATCTTCTTCGACAAGTCGCCGCGCGCCACGGCGGTGGTGACTTCGGCGATGTTGCGGACCTGGGTGGTGAGATTGGCCGCCAAGAGGTTCACGTTGTCGGTGAGGTCCTTCCAGGCGCCGGCGACGCCCGGCACGACCGCCTGGCCGCCCAGCTTGCCCTCGGTGCCGACCTCGCGCGCCACGCGCGTCACTTCCGAGGCGAAGGAGCGGAGCTGGTCCACCATGGTGTTGATGGCTTCCTTCAGCTGCAGGATTTCGCCGCGCACGTCGACGGTGATCTTGCGCGACAGGTCGCCGTTGGCCACCGCGATGGTGACGTCGGAAATGTTGCGGATCTGGGCCGTCAGATTGTTGGCCATCGAGTTGACGCTCTCCGTCAG
>Ga0163144_10011554_pt1 | contig 18675 bp, 14 predicted proteins | sample OliLak19BULKMAT1_FD_123175 | JGI IMG/M metagenome (GOLD analysis project Ga0163144, IMG submission 123175) | Freshwater microbial mat bacterial communities from Lake Vanda, McMurdo Dry Valleys, Antarctica - Oligotrophic Lake LV.19.BULKMAT1 | ecosystem: Environmental > Aquatic > Freshwater >... | reverse complement strand
CAGAGCCGAAACCTCCTCGTAGACACTAGTGGCCCAAGACTGCCCGGCCGTACCTGATCCGTCCCCGCCAATCTTCGTCCAGCTCGGACTACCGCCGTCACAATTCGTACAACGCCAGATTTCTGCATCACCCGCGGTGGTCCCGAGACCAGCGTAGACAGTCGTGCCATCCGCCACCATACTCGTTACCCGCTCATACGGACCAGGGCTCGCAATAAGCCAGCTCGAATTGACCGTATCGCCCCCGACTTTGGTCCAAGTCGCACCATTATACCGCCAGACCTCCGCTTCGCCCGAGCTATTACCGATGCCAGTATAAATATTAGTCCCATCCGAGACAATAGATGCAGCGTCTTCATACAACCCATCGTCCCAACTAGAATTCAATCCGTCACCACCGATCTTGGACCAAACTGGACTCGTCGCGCACGCCGTACATTTCCAGACTTCCGCATCACCGGTAACAGTTGTACCCGTCGTCGCACTGCCGAGTGCGATATAGATATCACTTCCGACTGCAACTTGCTTCCAAGCAAAGTTCTTACTATTCGCATCCCAACTCCGATTGATCTCGGTGTTGATTGAAACACCGTTATTATTGAGCATGTCGGGACCAGCGACCTGAGACCACTGATTGGCCGAAGATGGCGCCATCTCAAATACTGCTTTCCCTGTTTCATTATCGTAATAGAGTCGATAGGGACCCTTGTCGAGGACTCCTTGCCGATTCCGGTTTGATGTCGCGCTAAAATTCGAATCAAATTTCGTCCAAGCTTCGACCGTAAAGCTACCTGTTAGTGACGTGGCAGCCGAGTCAGGCGCTGTAAAAGAAGAGGTCGATCCGTTAAAGCCGAGTGCATTGTTCAAGCTCCCTGCAGAATAGGATGCATTGGCCACCACTCCCGTATTGCTGTTACCGGAGTCGTCAGTTGCATTGCCGCTCGACTCATCGAGATGATAAAGTGCTGCGGTATTGGCATCGGTTGTATAGTTCTGCACCTTGAGACGCGATACCCCCCCTGTCACTTCGACGAGCGACGCACTTGACGGTGTATAGTCCCCCGAAACAGAAAAATCCCAGGTATCGGTCGTATCAGCAGCGAGGAGCTTAGGTATGACACCCGAAAGCGTGAGATAAAAACCCACCGCCGCTCCGATACCGAGAAAGGTGAGGCTTGCGATATTGAATTGCCACTTTGCAACAACAATCCGCCTTCGCCAAAAGGACATGACAACTGATCGGACTATGTTTGTTTTGTTCCAATTGAAACTCATGAGATGGCTGGCGAAACAATCCCGACTTTATTGTGTCGGTTAGTATGAATACATTTTATCATGCCACCCAGCCAAAAACCACTTTAAATCTTGAAGATGATGACGTCCCCGTCCTGGACGATATATTCTTTGCCTTCGAGCCGGACCCACCCTTTCTCGCGGGCGGCTGAATAGCTCCCTGTTTCGAGGAGCTTCTCCCAGTGGATGACTTCAGCCCGGATGAATTTTTCTTCGAAATCGCCATGGATCGCCGCGCCCGCCTGTGGTGCTGTCGAACTCTCCGGAATCGTCCAGGCCCGGCTCTCGGTCTCACCGGTGGTGAAGTAGGTCATGAGCCCGAGCAAGACATAGGCACGAGTAATGAGGTCTGAGAGATGCGATACGAGCCCCATCTCAGTCACTTCTTCGGCCGACAGCTCGATGAGCTCCTCCTCAATCTTGATATCAAGTTTCACGTGTGGTTTTTCCTCCAGCGCTGGCGATAGCCGAGCTGTGATATCCGACACATTATAGGCGTAGAGAAAGGGCTTGGCAGTCAGGAGCTGGAGTCCCTTCGCGATCTTTATTTCCACCTCATCAGTTAAGTCAGTGACGATACCGTGCGCCAGCCGTCCCGCCTGCAGCTCCGTCTCAATCCGATCGAGGAGCGCGAGCTCGGCAATCGCCTCCTTATTCCCTGTCCGCGTTTCTTTCACCGTTTTCAGTTTCCGTTTCGTGACGGTTTCGAGATCAGCGAGCATGAGTTCGGTATTGATGACCTCGATATCCCCGAGTGGATCGATCTTGTTATGGACATGGATGATATCATCGTTCTGGAAAACGCGAACAACCTCGACGATGGCATCCACTTCACGAATATTCGCGAGAAACTTGTTGCCGAGACCTTCCCCTTCGCTCGCACCCTTGACGAGGCCGGCAATATCGACGAATTCAATGACCGCCGGCACGGTCTTCACACTCTTGGAAAACTCGGCCAGCCGAGCAAGCCGTGTATCAGGCACTTCGACGATACCAACATTTGGCTCAATGGTACAGAACGGGTAATTATTGATGTCGACCGGCTTCCGGGTCAGCGCCTTAAAAAGTGTAGATTTTCCTACATTGGGGAGACCGACGATTCCGACTTTGAGACTCATAATTCTGGAAAAAATAGCTAATTGAACACTCGGGAGCTTAGCGCAAAATGCGAAAAAGGGAAAGAAAAAACGCTTCGGATGTCTCGCGACACTGCGAAGCGTTTTTGTTTAGGATCAGTTGATCCCGACCGACAGGCAGGCCGTCAGCAGGCGGTCAGCACAAACTGGTAGAGCGTCCGGTCAAAGACGACTGGCGCGACGGCCTCCCAGAGCTGGAGCCCAGTCGGATCGCGCTGGATGGCAAACCAACCAGCGCCGTACCCAATTTCGCCCCGATGGTCGACACCCGGGGCCCACGTCACGCTGTCAGCCGGACCGACGCCACGGTAAACCGTGATCTGGCCACGGGTGGCGCACTTGACACCGCTGAAGGTCGCCTTGTAGCTTCCAGTCACGGTATCGTACATCGGATAGGCCTCCTTTCTTGAGGGCTGACGATCGCCGACTTGGACGATGCCCCACCCTTCCTCATCCGACTGGTAGAGGAACTTGAAGTACGTGTCGGTCGTCGGCATCAGGTCGGTCAATTGACCTTGGCCCGTCGAGTCTTCATACCCGAAGCCTCCAAGACAATTCGATCCGAAGTCGATGGTGACATCGAGCTTGCCGCCGACGACGACCGACGAGATAGTCGGCTGCCGCCGGCCCCCCGCACCGTACTCGATGAGGCCGCGCAAAGGATCGCCCACCGCCGCGTGGTAGACCACCGGCAGACCTTCCACGACCCATTTGCGCTCGCTCTCGTGATCTGCCCAGAGAATGTCGCCATCCTCCCAATCGTCCCAGTGTGATCCGTCCTTGCCGGCCTTGAGTGGACCTTTCAGGACCACACTCCAAGTCCCAAGGCTGCGATTGCAGGTGGCGTTTTGGGGCAGTTCGGCATAACCCGTTGCTGCATCGACTGGCGCGCAGGCCCGCGAGGTGCGGCCACCCACATTCCAGCCCGTTTCGAACGAGTTGTAGCAAGTCTTCTTGACCATTGTCGGGTCAATCAAACGGGTGCCGGCTTCGTTTGATAATCCGAAGTACTTTCCTGCATCGGTCTTGTTCAGCCCGATGAAATGCTGGATTTCGTTCATGATGACCCGGGCCCCAGCAGTCACTGGGAGGGCTTCAGTCGTACCCAGAGCAGGGCTGTTGACAGCCGCTGTAGCTGCCATGATCCTGGCCCGTGCATCAGGAGCAGTGAGGCTACTCCCCGAAGTGGTGGGCGGGGCGGAAACTACCGGGGGCGGCGTGGTCTGCGTTGGCGGCAGGGCCGAAGCTCCGCCGCTGTCACCACCCCCGCCGCCGCAGGCAGTGAGAAAAACAGAAATGGACACGGAAAGCGCCGCGAGAAAACGGAAAGGCCGTCGTTGGTTCATCACGAACTCCTGTATTCAGTTGAAAAAGGGCCACCGAGTCACCGTTCAAGGCGATTTTTTTGACCTTGACGGCAACGTAGAAATATAGCGCGATATCAACTATTTGTCAACCCCTCAATGCGCGCTTGCCTAACTGGGAGAAAATTGCCACACTCTAGGTAGTTAAACTGTATTTGCTTCCTTATGACTGACCCAAAGATCTTCAAGGCCTATGACATCCGCGGTGTCTACGGACCGGAAATCGATGATGACACTGCGTACCGGATCGGTCGTGCGCTCATTGTCCACTTCCAGGCGAAAAAAATTGCTGTTGGTCGCGACGTGCGTGCTTCCTCACCCGCCCTCTTTGAAGCCTTTACTAAAGGTGTGATGGACCAAGGCGGTGATGTCGTCGATCTCGGTGTCATCACAACTCCGATGGTCCACTTCGCAGCGGGCCGGCTCGAAGTCGATCTCGCGATCGCGATCACCGCGTCCCACAATCCGCCGGAATACAATGGTGTCAAAGTTGATCTCAAAGGTGCAATTCCAGTCGGTGAGAAGACAGGACTCTCCGATATTCGTGACCTCGTCATGGCCGGAAACTTTCCCGAAAGCGCAACACATGGCACGATGACTGAAGAAGACATCCGGCCCGCCTACTATTCGTTCTTTGCTTCCTTCGGCAAGTTCGGCAGTCGCCGTTTCACGCTCGCGATCGACACCGCGAACGCAATGGGTATCGTCGAGCTTCCGATCTATGATGCCTTCAAGGAAAACCTGACCATTCACAACCTCTACAACGACCTCTCTCGGCCGTTTTCCGCTCATGAAGCGAACCCGCTCAAGACCGAAACCCTCGATGAACTCTGCGCGCTCGTCAAAGAAAAGGGTGCCGATATGGGCATCGCCTATGATGGTGACGCTGACCGGATTGGCTTCGTCGATGAAACCGGCCGTATCATCCCAATGGATCTCATCACCGGCCTCGTCGCCGAGATTGTCCTCGAGAAGAACCCTGGTGCCACTATCCTCTATGACCTGCGTTCCTCTCGCGCCGTCAAGGAAGCCATCGAAGCAAAAGGTGGCAAAGCGATCGAATGTCGCGTCGGCCATGCCTTCATCAAGCGCCAGATGCGTGATGACGGTGCTATCTTTGCCGGCGAACTCTCGGGCCACTACTACTTCGTCGAGAACTCTTACGCCGAAGCCTCAACTCTCGTTGCGCTCCATCTCCTCAATCTGATGGCGGAAACCGGCAAGACTCTCTCCGAGCTCGTAAACGAGCTCCGCCGTTACTCCCACTCCGGCGAAATCAACTCCGAAGTCGAGGACAAGGATGCTGTGCTCATAGCGCTCCGCGAGAAATATGCTGACGGAAAAATACACGAGCTCGATGGCGTAAAGGTCGAGTACTCGGACTGGTGGTTCAATGTAAGGCCATCAAATACCGAGCCCCTCCTTCGTCTCATCTGCGAAGCGAATACGCCCGAACTCATGGCTGAAAAACGTGACGAACTCCTCGCCATCATCCGCGGCTAGAGCTAACCCGCTAGATTATGCCACTTAGGATTTTTGTTTGGATCTTATTTATTATCACGTCTGCCTTCGCATTGGCCAGCATCGCGGTTTACTCCATTGGCTATAGCCTACTGACGCCACATTCTGGCATCATCCATACTGGCGCAGTTCTGTTCTGGTGGAAGGTACTCCTCGCCTCAGCCATTCTCTCCGGTAGCATCTTCATCACTCACTTCATCCTAGTAGGGAAAACTCTTTGGCGGGGAGATCTCCGCAGGGCACTCGAACGCTCGCTTGCGTTTCTTATAGTGCTTGGCGGACTTCTCCTGGTCCACCTCGCTCATTAGTACGTAATTTGACAAGGTTTTTCTAGGCGATATACTAGACCCTAATGAGCCACCCGAAAAACAATCCGACGATTGAGACTACGATGGTCTAGCCGCCCCTATCGGGCGGTTTTTTTCTGGCCAGAAACCTTCTTTACCAACTTGCGAGGTACCAACATGAACCCTCAGGCGCTGTCATCTCCGCCAATCGAAGAAACCACCCAAGATAAGACTGGGGCAGCAGCTCATGGGGCCACCCTCCGGCCCAAGTGCTACTGTGGCGCAGAATCTGGTCGATCCTGGCGTATGCATCATCCGGGTGAACCCTGTGACGGCACCCTCTGCGCGACGCGCCGAAGACAAGCCGAGGCAGCCGTCCAGCACTAGCTAGTGCACCCCGCTTGCACCAATCAAAAACCCGCCTTTCCGAAACTTCGGACCGGCGGGTGATTCTTTATTGATAAGAGAGTCCTTCCTCCAGAACCTACACCGGCTTCCCCCAGGCAATGATTCCGCCATCGAGATTCTCTGCGGGCCAACCAAAGTTTCGAAGTTGTTTGACGGCACGTTCAGATCGGCTACCCGAGTGGCAAAGCGTGACGATCAGAGTCGTTACCGGAAATCCTGTGAAGATCTTTGCTTCGAGCTCTTCACGACTAGAGAAGAGGAGTGGAAGAATCGCGATGTTGCGATAATTTTTCGGCGGCACAATAAAAAAAGGGTCGTTCGCTACTTCGTCTGGATCACGTACATCAAGCAGGACAAGACTCTCCCTATCGGTGATTTTCCGTTTGAGTGTTACCACATCCATACACTTTAACGAACGAAGCCGACTTTCCCGTAGACAGACTCGATCTTTTCTTTCGCCAGCGCATTTGCCTTTTCGGCACCAGTGCGAAGCACGGCGAGCATTTCATCATCCGAGATCGCCGCCATCCGCTCTTGAAACGGCACGAGGAAACCGACTATCACTTCAGCCAGGTCCGCTTTGAAATCGCCATAGCCCTTACCCTGATACATTGCTTCTACCTCGTCGACTTTCTTCCCCGAGAGAAGCGTATAGATATTGATGAGATTCTTCAGGGCCGGCTTGTCGTCAGCGTAAACGATTTCACTGCCCGAATCGGTCACCGCTTTCTTCACTTTCCGCCGAATTGTATCAGCATCGTCCGAGAGCGCGATGTAGTTGTACTCGCTCGCGGCTGACTTCGACATCTTCTTGGTCGGATCGTCGAGGCCCATGATGCGGGCACCTTCGCGCTGGATGAGCGGCTCCGGAACGACGAACGTCTCGCCGAAACGGCTATTGAACCGCAGAGCGAGGTCACGTGTCAGTTCCACATGCTGCTTCTGATCGTCCCCCACCGGCACCACGGCTGTGTCATAGAGCAAAATATCCGCTGCCATCAGTACCGGATAGTCAAAGAGACCGACAGCTGAAGTATCAATACCGCTTTTTTGAGACTTATTTTTAAACTGGGTCATCCGACCCAACTCGCCCATCGTGGCAATCGTATTCAAAATCCACCCCAGCTCGGCGTGACCCGAGACATGCGACTGGACAAAAAGTGTCGATTTCTCAGGATCAATACCCGAGGCGAGATAAATCTTCGCGATCTCGATCGTCTTCCGTCGGAGCTCGGCTGGGTCCTGCGGTGCAGTAATAGCATGCATGTCGACGACGCAGAACATCGCCTCGTACTCATCCTGAAGGACGAGCCACTGTTTGATCGCGCCGAGGTAATTGCCAAGGTGGAGATTCCCCGAAGGCTGGATGCCGGAAAAGAGTCGTTTCATAGCGGTAGTTCAGATTACTTGTCCATTCTATCATGCCGGAAATCTACCAGCCGAGGCCTGCTCTCAGGAGTTTCGTCACCCGTGACATCGACTGGACGAAGTCCTGTGGCTCACTTTCAATCCGAGCAAAGAGCTCAGCTGCTGGTACCCAGCGGAGCTCGTCGACCTCGTCAGCCTGTCGCCGAAATTCTTCGAGTGGGAGATTCACCTCGGTGGTGAACTGAGTATAGAAAAACTTGTGGCTCGACTCAAAATAACCGTACCAATTCGGCTGCAGCACCTCCGCACGAAGGATGAGGCCGATTTCCTCTTCTGCTTCTTTCAGGATATTGGTGACATAGGTTTCACCCTCTTCGACTGTTCCCATGACCGAATACGACCATTTGCCTGGATCATACTGCTTCGTCATAACCCGCTTTGCGATGAGTATCTCGCGTTGCTTATTGTACACGACCAAGCCAGCTACCCGATTGATATCGTCCGGGCCGCACGCTGACTTTTCTTTGTAACCAATGAGGTGGTCCTCTTGATTGACCAGTGGTAGTCTCGGCATAGACATAGGAAAATAAGGCGCCGTTATTCTAGCATAAAAGAAAAGCGACCTTTTTTAAGGCCGCCTTCCTTATTACGCGAGGAGACGGTTAGACCTCCACAACTACTGGGAGTATCATCGGACGGCGCTCCGTCTTTTGGAGGAGGAATTGTCCGACCTGCTCGCGGATCTGGTTCCGCACCAGTTCCCAGTCAAGCGATGATTCTTGCGAAGTATTCTTCTTGATGAGTTCTTGGACTTTTCGCTTCACCTCGTTGACGAGGTCGAAGTTCTCCTTTACATGGATGAAGCCACGCGAAGTAATTTGGATATTACCGAGGACTTTCTTCGTCTTCGAATCAATGATGACTGTGACAGCGAGCATGCCGTCCTGAGCGAGCATCTGGCGATCGCGGAGGACCACATGACCGATATCACCGATACCGAGCCCGTCGACGAAGACATAGCTCGCATCGGCTTTTTCCTTGCGAATGACCGGCATCCCCTCATCAATTTTTGGGACTTCGAGCACGCCGCCATTGTCGAGCACAAAAACATTCTTCTCTGGGTAGCCGAGACGAAACGCGATCTTGGCTGCCTCCTTCAAGAAGTAATGGTTCGCATAAACCGGTAGGACATAGGTCGCCTTCACTTGGCGGAGAATCTCTTCGATTTCCCAAATGGTGCCGTGGCCACCGATATGGATTTCCATGATATCTGAGTGGACGACATTATCACACTTCCGATACAAGTTGTCCTTAAGCCGCTGGATGCTCCGCTCATTTCCCGGAATGACCGATGAGGAGAAGACAATCGTGTCAGAACGCTCCAGTTTGATGAAGCGGTGGTTGTCGGTGACAATCCGCGAGAGCGCGGCATTCTGCTCACCCTGAGCGCCAGTACAGATGACGACGACTTGGTTGTTCGGCACCTTATGGATGTCCTGCACTGGAATGAGTGTTTCCTTCTTCACCTTGAGGTAACCGAGTTCCATCGCGACTTCGATGTTCATCTTCATACTGTAGCCTTCAAGCGCGATCCGCTTCCCCTGTCGCTCAGCATACTCGATGAGGTAGGCAACGCGGCGAATCTGCGACGCGAAGGTTCCGATGATGACACGACCGGGCGCGTTCTTGATGAGATTCTGGAGATTAGTGTGTACCTCAGTCTCTGACGGCGGCAAGCCTTTCTTGAGCGCGCCGAGACTCTCGAGCATAAGGAAGGTCGGCTGCGGGAGCTCCTCGAGATGGTTGTATTTAACTTCAGTGTGAGCCGGATCAATTGGCTCATTCGTGATGGTCCAGTCACCCATATGGATGATGGAACCATTCGGCGTGACGATTGCGATACCCATCGCATCCATGATCGAGTGTTCCACCTCAAAGAAGCGGATTTCAAAGACACCGAGCTTGATCCGATCAGAAAGCGTCTTCACCCGAATTGCCTTGAGCTTCTTGGCAGAACCCTTTTCCTGGTCCTCACACTTGCGCTGGATAAGCGCGAGTGTGAAGTCGCGGCCAATGATGGTCGGGTAGTTCAGCTGCTTCAAAAGAATCGGCGCTGCACCAATATGGTCGAGGTGGCCGTGAGTGAAGAGCACACCACGGATATTCTGTTCCTTGCCCCGCAGATACGAGACGTTTGGGACGATATAGTCGATACCAGGCATATCTTCCTCTGGGAACTGCATGCCCATGTCGATGATGATGATGTCGTCGCCGTATTCGAACACGGTCATATTACGGCCAACTTCTTCCTGGCCACCGATTGGAATGATGCGGAGCTTACCAGCTTCAATCGACGGCACGTCCGGTGCACCATCTTTTCGGGCATTTACATTGCGGACGATTGGCTGCATACCGAAACCGCGCCGCGACCCGCCGCGTTTGCCACCGCTTTTGCCACCGCCTTGTGGACGACCCTTACCACCTTCTCGGGGAGTAGTGGTGACGCGCTTCGGCTCAGCAGTCTTGCTGGAAGTCGAGGCGGTACCCGATCGTTCCGGACGTGGTCCAGCTGGTCGAGTGAATTTTGTATGCTGCGTTTTGGGACGGCGCGGATTCTGGCGCTGGGCGACGATGCCCTCGAAAGCGCCGAGCGAAGCGGCCGTTCCATTGGACAGGCCCGTCGGCTTGTCATGATTGTTCTCTTGCATAGTGCATGAGTAGGGCAGGGCACGACGGACATATCCGCACGTTCCTGCCAAATTAAAAAGGATAATAAATTACTGAAAAGTGGACCTGGCCATTGCAGGCAAAAACTTTTTCTCAAGTTCTGATTTCCTCATTAGTGATGAGAAAATCCTTTTCTGTGCCGAGAAGAGGACTCGAACCTCCATGCTCTTGCGAGCGCTAGCACCTGAAGCTAGTGCGTCTACCAATTCCGCCATCTCGGCCCGAGCGTCACTTGTCGACGGAGGGCGCTAATACACCTGTGCCTTGTATCTCTACGTCACTGGAGAACCCTACGAAGATCTGTAATCTGAATCACAGTAGCATAGAACGATTCTCTCTTCAAGGCTGGAATCACGGCTACCCCTTCTCCTCATCAAAATCGTACTCGATTTCCTTGGCGCCGCTTTCCTTCAATTTTTCAACAATTTTCTTCACCTCTTCCGCCCGGCCACGGCGATAAACGAGGATGCTATCAGCAGTCTCGACGATAGCGATGTCTTCGATACCGATTGTCGCGATGAGTCGGTCGCTTGCACTATGGACGAAGACGCGTTCCGAATCGATACCGATATGCCGGGTCTCAGCTGATGTGCCGCCCGAGATTTCTGCCAGACTGTCGAAAGAACCGATATCGCTCCAACCGAAGTCGCCCTCATAGATGATGACTCGATCTGATTTCTCAGAAACAGCATAGTCGAAAGAGATAGAGGAGAGTGCATTGAAGCCCTCGATGAAACGGCTCCAACTCCCCTCAAGACTCACAGCAATATCGGGAGCATACATGGCAACTTCACGGAGAAAGGTTTCAATCTGCAAGAGGTACATGCCGGAATTCCAAACATACTCTCCTGATTCGATGTATCCCTCAGCGACGCTTTTCTCCGGCTTTTCACAGAACTGGAGTGCTCGGAAAAAGGGACCATCAGCTTCACCTTTCCTGATGTAGCCATAGCCCGTCTCGGGTGCGAGCGCGCGGATGCCAATTGTTCCGATGGAATCTCCAACGCTCTCAAATGCGGTCCGAAGTGTGGAGAGATAGCTCTCGACATTACCGATGTAGTGATCGGATGGGAGAAAGAGCACCGATTCACTTTCACTAACTTTCTTTTCAGCTACTAAATACTTAACGGCGCAGGCCATCGCTGGCGCCGTGTTCAGGCTCTTCGGCTCAATGATGACCTGACTCGCCTCATAGTCACGGTCGATTTCATGGATTTGCTCGAGAACGAGTGGATAGCCATCCTGATTCGTCATGAAGTAGATCCGCTCCATCGGCATAAGTTTCCGCATCCGGAGATACGTCTCCTGGAGGAGTGAACGCTCACTGTAGAGCTTCAGGAATTGTTTCGGATAATTCTTGCGGGAGAGCGGCCAGAGCCGAGTCCCAGAACCACCACAGAGAATGACGCTATACATAAGTAAAATCAGTCTACCAGCATGCCCTTGAATTTTTCAACCATGTCAACTGGCGTCGGGTCTTGGCTGTACTCGAGGGCGAGGTAGTACGAAGTGAAGTCTCCGAGCATGATTGAAGCGAACATTTTTTCAAAGACCGACTGTCCTTCCAAGTCGATGATTTCCACCGCCACCCCTTTCTCACGGAGGAGATCGGCAGTGATCGCGAAACGCTTTTGATTGCGCGGATGATCAGCGAGGTCTCGGAGAAAGAGGGCGCTAAACCTACCCTGCGGCAGTGTCCAACCGACCATCTCGTTATGATTGAGTTCCGGGAAAACATTGTAGAACGCAGGAGTCTTGGCGTTTTCGTTTAGCTTGATTTTCCAGACCAACGCGACCGACTTATAGGATTCACCACTATACACGATTGGGGTCGTTTTGGCAAGCCAAAGAGCGAGCTTCTTTCCCTTTTCCTCTATTTCAAGCCTTTTTTCACCATAACGTGTGGCTGCAGCCATGATTTCTTCCCGGATGTCCGGGAGCATCCCCTGATTCATGAGCACCTGAAGAAACGCCCCCAGAAAATAACCCGTCCCCATACGCGGCTGAAACGTCGGATTCGGGATCGGGAGTTTGATGTGAGGAATTCCTCGCTCAGTGCAAACTGTTGCAAGCTTGCCGCCGCTTGAAACCCCGATGACTGTAGCGCCACTCTCAAACAATGCCGCAAGTGTCTCAAGTGTTTCTTCGGTATTGCCGGAATACGAGCATACAAAATGAAGTGTCTTACCGGGCCGACGTGGCGGCAATCCGTACATCCGGTTCTGGAGGATAGTGATTGGAACAGTCTCAGGAAAACGCATCGTGATATCGTCGAGATACGTCCGGAGAAGATCGGCCGGCAGTGCTGACCCACCCATACCGGAAAACATGACAGTATCGAAAACTCCCTCGACCTGGATTGCGGAACCGAGAACGAATCCGTCCTTAAATTGCTCAGGGGTTTCCAGGATTACCTGGCGCAAATTACTCTTGTCAATGGATTGATCCATAGGAATTATTTTAATATAGACTGCCACCGAGATCTCTGTTGATATGCTTTCTCTACTTCTTTACCCGCTTGGTTTCGATGTACCACTTGGCAATCCCAGAGAGGCGCGCTGAGGGAAAATTAATTGGCCATGGCTCGACCCCACGCACAATATCTGAAACGACGTAAAGATAGTTCGGACTATAAAGGAAAATGGCCGGATGTTCCTCGGTGAGGATGGATTGGAATTTCTGATAGGCCTCTTGACGTTTAGCCGGGTCACTCGTCTCACGAGCGTCCGCGAGGAGTGTATCCACCTCTTTATTCTCATAATACGCGAGATTCAAGCCCGGATCATTCTTCTGGCTCGAATGCCAGAATGAATACGGATCTGGATCGAGCATGCTCCCCTGGCCGAAGAGAAGCGCCTGGTACTCTCGCGGCCGGATGATATTCTGCTGAAGATCAGCCTGGGACAAGACCTTCACTTCGACGGCGGCACCAATCCGTGCCCACTGCTCACGGAGGAGATCGGCCGTCCTCATGAGCTCTGGCCAGTCAGGAACGACAAGTTCAAAGACAAGCGCTGTGCTGCCATTCGAACGACGACCGTCGTCGCCGAGCTTCCATCCCTTCTCATCCAAAAGTGCATTTGCCCGGTCTAGATCGAGACCTGACGCACCATTGTCCACATAGCCCTGAACGAATGGGAGGAATGGACCGGAGGCTACCTGTCCGCGACCTTTCAGTACATCCCCAATTATGACCGAACGGTCAGTCGCGAGAGTGAGAGCCTCGCGGACTTCATCATAGGCCAGGGCAACACTCTTGTTTGTATTGAGGAAAACAGCGAAGAGTCGCGGCAAGGCAAGCTCATAGAGGCGTACACCCTTCTTGCCAGCTACTACTTCAGTCCGCTCCTGACTGACGGAGTGGATACCCATCACCTCCTGACGATTGAAAGCTGCCAGGAGACCATCTTCGTCTGAATAGAAGCGGAACGTAATCCGTTTGATGTATGCCTCTCCAGCAAAGAAATCCGAGAAACTCTCGAGGTGATACGAAAGGATATTCCCCATCGTATCCTTATCGATACCATCAAATTGGTACGAGCCGGCGCCAATCGGCTGGCTCAGATTATAGTCAGCGAGGGTAAATTTTTCCGGCGCGATATCCTCCCAGATATGCTTCGGCAAGATTCCGACAGAAAGATTCTCCAAAAAGCCGAAATACGGTTTCTTGAGGGTAAAAATAACTGTATACTGGTCTGTCGCAGCAATCTCGACGCCCTGCCAATTAGCGCGGAGCGGACTCTTGTACGCCGGATCTTGGATTGCCCGAACCGTGAAGACAACATCATCAGCTGAGAGCTCGGCGCCATCATGGAAACGCACTCCAGGCCGCAGATAGACTGTATAGGTTCGACCATCTTCCGAAATCTGATAGTCATTCGCGATGTGCTTTTCAAGCTTTCCGTCTTTACCATAGTGGAAAAGTCCCGCATAGATGAGCTCAACGAGATCAGCATCCGCATCACTTGTCTGGGAAAGAATCGGATTGATGTAGCGGGGTTGGGCCACGACGCCCTCGATATACTGGCCGCCATGATCCGGTACGGCTTGAGTAAGTGCGAGGTAGCCGGCCGAGAGCCAAAAGATAAAAGCGCCCAGCGCGACCACTGAAAGCAGACCGAAAACCAATCGATCCCCGAGTGAGAGGGCGCGATACACGCTCTTCCACCTGAACCAATGGCCAGCTTCCGAAGGATGAATGGGAGAAATACGTTTGGATTAGGGATTAGAGCCAGCGGCAGCCGAAACGGTCGAGAGATAAACATTGACCATCGAGAGAGCGAAAAATACCACCGAGAAACCAATGGTCGCATAGACCAGGAAGCGTTCGAAGCCGCGTTTCGTGTAGTAACCGCCAAAGTCGCTACCAAAAGCGCTCCCCAGCCCCGAACCGCGGTTCTGGAGAAGAATCGAAACCGTAAGGAGGATAGCGATGATTGCCTGAGCGATGAGGAGGGCTCTCATAAATGGATACAAAATAAGACTCAGGATGGGAGACCCAATGGTGTTTTTTCCCTTGTTTAAAAGAAAAAAAGCTTTTTTAAAGCCTCTTCATGGTATCAAAAATGGGGGGGCGCGTCAACAAAGAACGGGGTAAGTAACCCTTTTTTTGTTATAACTGGTCCATTCCGCGGTTTTCGAGTGAAACAAGGAGATCCGGCCGGTCCTCCCGGAAGCGATAGACTGAAAGCAGCAGGCCGAGGGCGAGGAAAAAGGCAAGGAGGGCGCTGCCACCATAAGAGAGAAAAGGCGCTGGAAGACCCGTCACTGGGAGGAATCCCATATTCATCCCAAGATTGACCAAGACATGGATAAAAAACATCGCCAAGATACCGACTGCAATAAGATACCCAGTATTGTCCCGGGCCATCTCGGCAATCCGCATGATTCGGTAGAGGAAGAGGATATAGAGGAAGAGGATGAGTCCACCACCGATAAGTCCGAGTTCTTCTGAAATCACTGCAAAGATGAAATCTGTATGCTTTTCTGGGAGGAAGTTGAGCTGTGACTGTGAACCATGACCAATCCCCTTTCCCGATAAGCCACCTGAGCCGACAGCCACCATCGACTGCAGCACATTGTAGCCACTTCCCTGCGGATCAAGCTCAGGATTCATGAAGGTCTGAAGCCGAGCTTTCTGGTAATCAGCCAAGAAGAACCAGCTCGCCCCAACCAGGGCAAGGCCGAGGCAACCGAGGACGAGAAAGTGCTTCCAGCGGATGCCAGAAACGAGGATCATTGAAAGCCAGATAAAGGCCAGGACGAGACTTGAACCGAGGTCCGGTTGCTGCATGACGAGAAGGATGAGTAGGGCCGAAAGGAAGAGCGAAGCAATGAGTCGCGTCCACTCGCCGAGCTCAGAGTGCTTCTTTGAAATAAAGCTTGCTAAAAAAAGGATAAGGACGAGTTTGGCGAATTCTACTGGCTGGATCTGGAAGCCGCCGACTGCGATCCAGCCGACCGTCCCTCGAATCTCAGTACCAAAAAGCAACACAAAGAAAAGAGTCGCCAGCATGAGAAAATAAAGTGGCGTACTCATCCGAGCAAAGTGCCGATAATCAAGTGTCCCAACAAACAACATGAGCGCGATGCCCACAATACCGACGGCCAGTTGCTTCCCGAAGTAGATATTTCCCGCGATAGTTTCCGAGAAGCTATAGAGGGCAAGGAGGCCGACACCGAAGATGAGGAGGGTGGCAGCGACGAGGACAAAGTCCGTCCGCGGCAACCCTATTGTCCGCCATTTCATAGACCAGACGCTGCGTCAGAAGAACTCGGACGCTTCGGCACCTTATACCGCTTCAGAAAATTCTCACTATCATAGATATTTGCCTCAGCCTCAATCTCTACCTGGGAAACGCTGCCAGCAAAGGACCCTGGAAAGACGATACGTATATCCTGCTCCCGGCCAACTGTCACTGTTTGCATCTCACTCTGGTTCGCCGCGAGTGGCACACCGGCCGTATCCCGCAACACAACCTTGAGTTTGACGGTCCGGAAATCAAAGAGACTGTCATTCACAATAGTCGCTGTTACCGCTCCGAAGACGGTCTCATCCGGTTTTTCGACATAACGCCTGCTGTAGATATTGAGTTCCGGCTTCGCCTGATAGCCACGCAGACGCTGCCACTCGAAGTTCGACAATTCAATCACCGCTTTCGCTGGCAGTTCTGCTGATTCAAGATTGAGCGCGAGGAGTGTCTTCGTCTCTTGCGGCAGAATGAAATTCACATCGCTCACGCGCACGAGCTCCTTGCCATTCGTATCCTTCAGAAAAAGAGAGTAACGGAAGCGAGCCGCTCCGATATCATTATTCGGATTGAAAATCCGTGCTACGATATCATACTTTCCCTCTCCGGTCGGAATGAACGTGATCTCTCGGACTAAGAGATCATTGCCGACTATCTCTTCCATACAGGCCAAAGCGCAGATACCTCCGCAATCGATATCTTCCTCATTCTGATTCTGCTTGCCATCAAAACAGCTCGGTTGCGGCTTGAAGGCCATATAGCCACCTGTTCCCAAGACGAGAAAGATGAGGAGATACACGGAGACAATCGTCAGCCGCTTAGTATCACGCGTGAGAGTGAGCATCAGAGCGAGAAAATATTCAAAATCATGCCCATTATACCACGAAAGCCCCATCGAAATGGGGCTTATTTTGAAACTGAGCAGCCCTCTGGATGGGGCGAGGAGAAACACCTGATAAACTTCCCCTATAAGGCGTTCGCGATGCCGAAGTAAACCGCTTTCGATCCGCTGGCCCTGCACTTCATCCCGGATCGAAAGAGACCAGCGTAAGCCACAAAGAAACAATAGAAACGCGTTTCCTCTCCACAATACTTCTCAAAATTGCCAAAGAAAAAGCAATTCAGCAATTCACAGAACGGAGTAGTGCTTCAACTCAAAGTTCCTGGCACCGACCTACTCTTGCCCGGAGGCTACCATCGGCGCTAACCGGCTTAACGGCTCTGTTCGGAATGGGAAGAGGTGTTTCCCGATTGCTAGAGGCGCCAGAAACTCTGGTTTGAAGCGTGAAGTTGTAAGAAACAAAACAAATTTGATGAGTGAAGGTCCCAAGTTAGTGAACTCGAGACCACTTTTGACAGTCCTCCGGGGAGGTTGGTGCGGGAAGCCAGGCTCTCGAACTGGCGACCACCGGATTAAGAATCCGTCGCTCTACCAGCTGAGCTACTCCCGCACGCTGTCAAACACTCTTCACCGCCAACTGAATACAAATGAAAATGGTATGGAATCGTATTAGTATTGCTCGGCTGAACCCCTCACAGGGCGTACACCTGCAACCTATCAACCTGGTCATCTTCCAGGACTTCCTCACGAGTAAACTCGTGACGTGACCTTATCTTGAGCTCGGCTTCCCGCTTAGATGCTTTCAGCGGTTATCCTGCCCGAACATAGCTACCCTGCGGTGCCCTTGGCAGGACAGCAGGCACACCAGAGGTTCGTTCTTTCCGGTCCTCTCGTACTAGGAAAGAGTTCTCTCAAGTCACTTAACGCCTACAGCAGATAGGAAACCAACCTGTCTCACGCATGTTCCCACTGATTACTCAGTGCATTGGACTATAGCTTCATCATCTAATTACTTAGACAACTGCTGACGTTTAGTCTCTACGGGCCCTCGACTCATACATGATGAAACGGGTTCCCTCGGTATTATCTCGATCAGACTTTGATATCTGTCGGACTTCACCGAATTTAGTCAGCTTGTTACTTTTCTCTCATGTTGAATGAAAGAAAGTACCGCCGTGATGCGATTGATTTCTTATCGTTGTTTCAAAGACGAAAATATCTTTGATGTCTTCTACCTCGGATTCAAACTGCAAAACGTCCTTTGATACACAGTAAACACTGCATAGCCAAAAGCTATTTTACGGTTTGAACCCAGCTCGCGTACCGCTTTAATTGGCGAACAGCCAAACCCTTGGGAGCTTCTCCACCCCCAGGATGCGATGAGCCGACATCGAGGTGCCAAACCCTATCGTCGATATGGACTCTTGGATAGGATCAGCCTGTTATCCCCAGGGTAACTTTTATCTGATGATCTTCCACACTCCTACGAGTGATGGTCGGTTCACTAACTTCCACTTTCGTGACTGATCGACTGATGAGTCTTTCAGTAAAGCAGGCTTGTGCGTTTGCGCTATCGGTCCGATTTCCATCCGGGCCTAGCCTACCTTTGTAAACGCCTCCGTTGCTTTTTAGGAGGCGACCGCCCCAGTCAAACTACCCGCCAGGCACTGTCCCCCCACCAGATTATGGTGGCAGGTTAGAATCTAAATTTTTGCAGAGTGGTATTCCAGTGTTGACTCCACAGAGGCCTGAACCTCTGCTTCATAGTCTCCCACCTATGCTCGGCAACAAAAACTTAGAGTCAATACCAAGTTGTAGTAAAGCTCCATGGGGTCTTTTCGTCTTGCTGCAGGTCGACGGCATCTTTACCGTCATTGCAATTTCACCGGGATGTTCGTTGAGACAGTTTTCAAGTCGTTACACCTTTCATGCGGGTCAGAACTTACCTGACAAGGAATTTCGCTACCTTAGGACGATTAT
>Ga0163144_10011553_pt1 | contig 18676 bp, 14 predicted proteins | sample OliLak19BULKMAT1_FD_123175 | JGI IMG/M metagenome (GOLD analysis project Ga0163144, IMG submission 123175) | Freshwater microbial mat bacterial communities from Lake Vanda, McMurdo Dry Valleys, Antarctica - Oligotrophic Lake LV.19.BULKMAT1 | ecosystem: Environmental > Aquatic > Freshwater >... | reverse complement strand
CGGTGGTGCAGCGCCTGTGTGACGCCGGCGCGATCGTCGTCGGTAAGGCCAATCTCGACCAATTTGCGACCGGACTTGTCGGCACGCGAAGCCCGTACGGCGTGGTCCACAACCCGCACAACCTCGCGTATATCTCCGGCGGGTCCAGCTCCGGTAGCGCGGTCGCGACGGCGCTGGGAATGGTCGATTTTTCACTCGGGACCGACACCGCCGGGTCCGGCCGGGTGCCCGCGGCATTCTGCGGGCTGGTCGGTCACAAACCTAGTCGTGGATTACTCAGCACAACAGGTGTAGTCAAAGCTTGTCGTAGCCTCGACTGCGTCAGCATCCTCGCGCGCTCCAGCAGTCAGGCCGCCGACATATTCGCCGTGGCGCGTGGCTTCGACCCCGAAGACCCGTACTCGCGCCGGGAATCCGACCTGGAACAATCCCCGGACTGCGACCCGGACCTCGGCTTCCGATTCGGCGTCCCCGCCGAGCGAGATATGGAATTCTTCGGCAACGACGACGCGCGTCAACGCTTCCGTCGCGCCGTCGAAAAAACAATCGCGCTCGGCGGAACGCCCGTCGTGATCGACTTCACACCGTTCCGTGACGCCGCCAAGCTCCTGTACGAAGGCCCGTGGGTCGCCGAGCGTTACGCCGCCATCAAATCGTTCATCGAATCGACGCCCGAAGCCCTGCTCCCCATCACGCGCGAAATCATCGAGCCCGCGGCAAAGCTCAGCGCGGTCGCCGCGTTCGAGGGACTATACAAACTGCTCACGCTCCGTCGCGCGACCGAGTGGCAGTGGACGCAGATGGACGTGTTGCTCGTCCCGACCACGGGCACGATCTACACCATCGACGAAGTGCAGGCCGACCCGATTCGCACGAACACAAATCTCGGCTACTACACCAACTTCGTGAACCTTCTGGACCTGTCGGCGCTGGCGGTGCCGAACTACCAGTACAGCAACGGCCTACCGAGCGGTGTGACGTTCGTCGCGCAGGCGGGCTGTGATGCGATGTTACTGAAAATCGGTCGGCGTTTCGAAGACGCCGGCGGGCGCGGGCTGACCGCGCCACTTCCGCCGGCGATGGGAGCGGGATCATGAAAATCGTCGTCGTCGGAGCGCATCTGTCTGGCCTGCCGTTGAACTTTCAGCTCACGGATCGCGCCGCGACGAGGATTCGCGCGGGAATGACAAAGCCCGTTTACCGATTGTTTGCACTGCCCAATACGATTCCGCCGAAGCCCGGATTGCTGCGCGTCGCTGATCCGACTGGTGTCGGCATTGAAGTCGAAGTGTGGGACATTCCGAGGCTCGAAGATTTCGCGTCTTTCGTCGCGCTCATACCACCGCCTCTGTGTGTAGGTACGATAGACCTCGACGACGGCGAGCAGGTCAAAGGATTTCTGGTCGAGGCGTACGCGACGCAAGGCGCTACCGACATCACCCACCTTGGCGGGTGGCGGAAGTTTGTGGAATCGAGGACGTAGTTCGCTGCGTATCGCGCCCCACGGAGAGGAATGATGACTGCAGATTTGTCCGACCCGTACAAGGCCCGCGCACACGCCCGCGCGCAAGGAGGGACCGTCGTCCGCAACATGCCGACGATCCCCGTGACGCGCGCAGCGGACGTGCCCACAGACGTCGATCGCACGACGCTGGTTTGGGACGAAACGCTGGGTGCGGGTGAATACTGCGCCCGCGTGCTCAAGCGTCACACACGGCTGCGCTTGATCAATATCGACGGAGACGCGTGTGCGCATTTCATCGTCCACAACGCGGACCGACCGTTCGAGCGTCTCAACGTCGCCGACACGGTCAAGGTGCAATGGAACGCGTATTTGAGACAGAACACGCTGATCCTCTCGGACATGGGCCGAGTGATGATGAGCCTGACACGTGACACGTCGGGCCGACACGACACGTTCTGTGGCGCGACGAACATCAAGACTAACGCCGCCAAGTACGGCGAAGGTGAGAACTATTCGCGATACCCGAACGCGCGCGATCGGTTCTTGATCGCGCTGCAAAAGCACGGACTGGGAAAGCGTGACATTCCGCCGAGCTTGAGCTTCTTCAAGGGCGTGAAGATCGCCGACGACGGCGCGACGCAATTGATTCAGCATACCGCCGTGCCCGGCGAGTTCGTCGAACTTCGGGCGGAAATGAATGTGCTGGTCGTGATCGCCAATTGCCCGCACGTGCTCGACGATCGAAAGCATTACGTCGCAGCGCCGCTTCGCGTACTCGCATACCGCGGCGAGCCGACACCCGCGGACGACCCGATCCGCACCGGCTCCCCGGAGGCGCTGCGGGCGTTCGAGAATGTTGAAGATTACTTTTATTCATAGGACGGGCTTCCGGCCCGTCTGCGTTAACAACTAACAGGCCCGACGCCCGCGCCACGGGAACACATGACGTCCGAACTCCAACAAGCAACTCTATTTCCAAAGCCTCCGACGTACGACTTCATGATCCCGTCACGTTCCCCGTGGTCGGCGGTGGTGAAGAAGGGGCAGACGCTGCGCGTCATCGACGTCGAGGGAAATCAGGCGGTAGACTTTCTCGTCTACAACGCGCACGACCCCGCCGAGCGTTACAGTGCTCAAGACACCGTGGTCGCGCAGCGGAATATTTTTCTGACCACCGGCACTGTCCTGATGAGCAACGAAGGCAACGCACTGATGACGATCGTCGCCGACACCTGTGGCCGACACGACACGTCCGGCGGGGCGTGCTCCTGCGAATCCAACACGCTGCGCTACGGCCACCACACCAAACACCAGCACGCCTGCGTCGAAAATTTCGTCTACGAGCTAGGCCAGCACGGCCTGGGCAAACGCGACACCGTCAGCAACATCAACTGGTTCATGAACGTCCCCGTCGAACCCGACGGCGCGCTCGGCATCGTCGACGGCCTGAGCGCCCCGGGAAAATACCTCGACCTTCGCGCCGAAATGGACGTACTGGCGGTCATCAGCAACTGCCCGCAAATCAACAATCCGTGCAACGGGTTTAATCCGACACCGGCGAGAGTTGTGATCTACTAACAAAGGCGTATTGCGGATTGGGGATTGCGGATTGCGGATTGAGCCGTGTCCGGTGATCCGCAATCCGCAATCCGAATTCCGCAATGTTTGACAAAGTCCTCATCGCCAATCGCGGGGAGATCGCCTGTCGGGTGATTCGCACGCTCGACAAGATGGGCGTGAAGTCGGTCGCGGTTTATTCGGAGGCGGACGTGCAGTCGTTGCATGTTTCGCTCGCGGGCGAGGCCGTATGCGTCGGGCCTGCGCAGGCGGCGGAGTCGTACCTGCGCGGAAACTTAATCATCGAAGCGGCACTGAAGACCGGAGCCCAAGCGATCCATCCGGGGTACGGGTTTCTGTCTGAAAATCCAGAGTTTGCGACGATGTGCCGGGAAGCGGGGATTGGCTTCATTGGGCCTAAGCCGGATCAGATGCGCGCGTTCGGGCTGAAGCACACCGCGCGTGAGCTGGCCAAGCAGTGCGGCGTGCCGATGTCTCCCGGTACGGATCTGCTCGAAACGCCCGACGCCGCACTCGATGCCGCCCGGCGTATCGGTTTTCCGGTCATGCTCAAAGCCACGGCGGGGGGCGGCGGAATCGGGATGCGTCTGTGTCATGCCGAAACAGAACTGGCCGAGCATTTCGCCGCGGTGCAAAGACTGGGGAAGGCGAATTTCAAGCACGCGGGGCTGTACATCGAAAAATACATCCAACGCGCGCGCCATATCGAAGTGCAAATCTTCGGCGACGGAAAGGGGAATGTCGTCGCGCTCGGCGAGCGCGATTGTTCGACGCAACGGCGCAACCAGAAGGTGATTGAAGAGACGCCCGCGCCGAACCTGACCGACGCGATCCGACAAGAGCTTTTCACATCGGCGATCAAACTCGGCCAAGCCGTCGGCTACGAGTCGGCGGGCACGGTCGAGTTCATCTTCGACGCCGACGCGCAAACGTTCTATTTCCTTGAAGTGAACACGCGCCTGCAAGTCGAACACGGCGTGACAGAACTGGTGACCGGCATCGACCTGGTCGAATGGATGGTCAAGCAGGCCGCAGGGGAACTGGACCTGTCGACGTTCGTTTCAAGGCCCGCCGGGTCGGCGATTCAGGTGCGTTTGTACGCCGAAGACCCGTCCAAGAATTTCCAACCCAGCAGCGGCGTACTGACGGCGGCGACGTTCCCGAGGAACGTGCGCGTGGATACGTGGGTCGCGACGGGGACGGAAGTCACGGCGTTTTACGACCCTCTCGTGGCAAAGGTCATGTCGTTCGCGCCGACGCGCGAGCAGGCGATCGCCAAGCTCCGTGCTGCGTTGGACGACTCGCAGGTTTCGGGAATCGAAACCAATCTCGGCTACCTGAAGGAAATTCTCGACGAACCGACGTTTTTGCGCGGCGAAGTAACGACGCAGTTCCTCGGTAAATTCCAGTACAAGCCCGCAACGATCGACGTGCTTAAGCCTGGGACGCAAACGACCGTACAGGAATTTCCGGGCCGTGTCGGATACTGGAACATCGGCGTCCCGCCGAGCGGGCCGATGGACGGGTTGTCGTTTCGTCTGGCCAATCGACTGGTCGGGAACACCGACGACGCTGCGGGGCTGGAATGCACCGTCACGGGTCCGAGTGTGCGTTTCAATGTGTCTACGACGATCGCAATCGTCGGTGCCGACATGCAGGCGACGTTGGACGGAAAGATGATCATTCCGGGAGCGGTCGTCGACGTCACGGCTGGCTCGGTGCTGGATATGAAGGCCGTCAAGGGGCCGGGCGCACGAACTTATGTCGCATTCGCGGGTGGGTTGAATGTGCCTCGGTATCTGGGAAGTCGCGCGACGTTCACGCTCGGAAAATTCGGGGGACACGCGGGGCGGGCGCTGCGCACGGGTGACGTGCTACGTGTCGTTTCGCCGGCCATCGAGCCGACTGCGCGTCGGTTCGAGGCACCCGTCTTGCCGCTGACGTCGGCGTGGGAAATTTCCGTTTTGTACGGGCCGCACGGCGCACCGGATTTCTTTCTGCCCGAAGACATCGACATGCTCTTCTCGACCGCTTGGAAAGTGCACCATCATTCCGACCGCACGGGCGTGCGACTGATCGGCCCGCACCCGAAGTGGGCCCGCACCGACGGCGGGGAGGCTGGGCTGCACCCGTCGAACATTCACGACAACGCCTACGCGGTCGGTACGATCGATTTCACCGGAAATCTTCCCATCATCCTCGGTCCCGACGGCCCGAGCCTCGGCGGATTCGTCTGTCCGGCGACCATCATCGAGGCCGATTTGTGGAAGATCGGCCAGCTCAAGGCCGGCGATACCATCCGTTTCGTTCGTGTGTCACAGGAACAGGCGCAGTCGCTCGAAGCTAAACAGGACGCGATCGTCATTGCCGGTCAAAAGGCGATTGAAACAAATACATGTCAGTCGACCGGCGCACGATTCGACTCGACGCGCTCGCCGGTGTTACACACGACCGAGGGCTCAACCCGCGTCGTCTATCGACAGGACGGCGACAAATGCATCCTCGTCGAGTACGGCCCGCTCGTGCTCGATCTCAATCTGCGGTTTCGCGTCCACGTGCTCATGCAACGCCTCGAAGCCGACGGCCTGCCGGGCATCGTTGACCTCACGCCGGGCATCCGTAGCCTGCACATTCATTATGACAGCCGGGTGCTGCCGCTCGATCGTTTGATGGATCATCTGATTCAGATTGAGAAAGATTTGCCCGACGTCGATCAGGTCGAAGTACCGACGCGGGTCGTTCACCTGCCGCTGAGCTGGGACGACCCCGCGACGCAGCTTGCGATTCAGAAGTACATGCAGGTAGTACGGGCGGACGCGCCGTGGTGTCCGAGCAATATCGAGTTCATTCGCAGGATTAACGGGCTGGATTCGATCGAGGACGTGAAGAAGATCGTCTTCGACGCGAGCTACCTTGTGTTGGGTCTGGGAGACGTGTACCTCGGCGCGCCGGTCGCGACGCCGGTCGACCCGCGCCACAGATTGGTGACGACCAAATACAACCCCGCCCGCACGTGGACCGCGGAAAATTCCGTCGGCATCGGCGGGGCGTACATGTGCATTTACGGCATGGAAGGTCCCGGCGGCTACCAATTCGTCGGTCGCACGTGTCAGGTATGGAACACGCACAGGCAGACCGCCGACTTCATTGAAGGGAAGCCGTGGCTGTTACGGTTCTTTGATCAGGTGCGTTTTTATCCGGTCAGCGCTTCAGAACTGTCTGATTTCAGGCGTGATTTCCCGCAAGGGCGTCGGAAATTGAAGATCGAGCACGAGACGTTCAGCCTGAAAAAGTACAACGCGTTCTTGAGCGAAAACCAAAAGTCGATAGCGGCGTTCAAATCGACGCAGCAGGCGTCGTTCGACGCCGAGCGCCGTCGCTGGGAGGCGGCGGGGCTGAACAACTTCAACAGCGATGTCGTGCAGGAAGTCGGCGCGACGGGCGACGTCAAACTCGCGGCCGGGCTGACGGCTATTTTTTGTGAGGTTCCGGGTAATCTGTGGAGGATCGAAGTGAAGCCCGGCCAGTCGATCAAGGCTGGCCAGCGTGTCGCAATCGTCGAGTCGATGAAGACGGAAATTCCGGTCGTCTCCCCGATCGACGGGACGGTCACGGACGTGCTGTGCGTGGAGGGCAAATTCGTCGCCGCCGGCCAGGTGATGTTTGCGGTGCGCGAGGCGTGACGGCGACGGGTTCACGCCCGCTGCGCGGCGCGCGGGGTCGAGACGTGACGCTGGTTTACCCACGGGAACTGCGTGTGATATTCACGGTACAACATGGCGGTGTACCAGCAGTACCAGTGCGCGAGGAACACGCCGAGCAGGATCAATGCTGCCGACACGGTGTAATTAAGGAACCAGAGCGTTTTTAGACTCGGGAAAGTGTAGGCCAGAAACGGAAGATTTCCGCCGAGGATTCCGAGGCCGTAGACAACGAATGTGACCATTCCTAGGACCATCAACAGGATGTAGCGAAAACCGAGCGTGTTGATGACGCTCAGGACTCGGTCGGGGCGCACGTTAAAGATCGAGCCGCTGGTGGTCGTCGTGAGCACGATCGCCGGCGCAAAAAGCAGGGACACAAACAGCCCCAAGGCGTTCAGGATCAGATGCAGCGGTGATTCGTCCGGCATGTTGAACGTCACGGCGATGGTGATGATCCAGGGTGAGAAGCCGATCATCAGCCCGGAGGCGATCGCGACCATCGCGCCCCAGAGGTCGTCGTGGAAGTCCACGTTTCGCAACGGGCGAGGAAGCTCGTCACGGTCGCAGGGGCCGATGTCGTCGATCACGTTCGCGTAGTGGGCCAGCAGCGCGAACGGGGCAGCGAACCACGCCAAAAACATGATAAAGAAAATCGACGTCACCATCATCGCGACGTAGGCGTAAACGTGAGCGAGGACGACGAAGAACATGACGAACATGTTCATCGGACGGCAAAGTTCGATGAAGATGGAGCCCGCCGTCACGCGCCGGGCGCTTTCACCGGTGGCGTAGGCGAGGGCGCGTTTGGCGACAGGAATCGCCTGCGGCGGGGTTGCTTCATCGGCACCGGCGCGTTCGATGTCGAGGGGTCGAATCAGTTCGCCGGTCTCCGGGTCGTAGCGCGGCCGGGCCACGCGCATCGCGGGTCGTTTGCCGGAGTTTAGAGGTGCGAGTTCGGCGTCGAGTCCGGCTAGTTCTTCGGGCGTGTTGCGTAGGTCGATGTCGTTGCCGTCTAGATCGGCGCGCGTGGGGGAGAAGACCCGCCGCAGGATTTTTTCACGATTGCGGTCGACGGTTTGCGGCTCGTCGCGAAGGTCGATCGTGCCGTCGTCGAGCAGCGCGGACAGTTCTGATAGGGTCGGGATGTCGTTGAGGCGCTTACACGAGGGACACTGAATCACCCCGCCCGCGAGGTCGGGTTCGAGGGAGAACCGGTGCCCGCACCGGCAGGGAAATTTGATCGTCGTTGTTTCCACAAATCTTGTTGCTTAAGACTGGAACTTGAGATTATATCGTGCATTTAGTCGTTGTGCGGCACAAAATGTTGTGCCTCGGGGGCGGGTTTTGCTGGAAATACGCGGTCCGGTCCGATATACCTGTAGTCCGTCGCCGGATGCGACGCCTGCCTTTGAACGTCTGAAGTCTTGACAACACGGAACCACGGATGGTGAAGCGTTCGACCCTTTGCGTCATTCTAGCGAGTCTGCTTGGTGGAGTCGTCGGTTGCACGCCGAACGGAACGTCCACGTCGATGCCGTCGCCCAATTTTAACGGGCCGGTGTTGGCGAGTCAGAGCGTCGCACGCGCCGCGCCCGTGCTGCCGAAGGTGACGACCGCCGTTCCGAAGACGCCCAGTAGTTCGATGGTGGTCGCTCGGGACTGGATTCCAAACGCCCCGCCGCGCCCGTGGAAGTGGATCGTCATCCACCACAGTGCCTCGGCCAACGGTAGCGCCACGGCATTTGATCGGGAGCACCGCGCCAAGGGTTGGGACGAACTCGGTTATCACTTCGTCGTCGGCAACGGCACGCAAAGCGGCAACGGCCAAGTCGAAGTCGGTCCGCGCTGGCCGAAACAAAAATGGGGTGCCCACGCGAAGACCGCCGACAACAAATACAACGATTACGGCATCGGCATCTGCCTCGTCGGTAATTTCGAGGAGCAGCGTCCCACGCAGGCCCAGCTCGCGTCGCTCGCGAAGCTCGTGGCGTATCTGGAAAAGACCTATAAGATCACGCCCGACCGTGTGGTCGGTCATCGTGACACGAAGCAGACGCTGTGCCCCGGGGAGAACGTCAATCTCGCTTTGATCCGTAGGATGGCGTCGGGGGTTCTTACGGACGCGGGTGAAGTCGTGCCGACCGACGGCGCGACGGCGAGCGTCGTCACGCCCGCGACCGAACTGCTGATCGAGCATCCCTTACGCTGATCGCACGGGCGCTCTCCCCACATTCGACGCTCAACCCGGAGCAGTCGTCGGTGCCATGATGTCGTCGAATTTTATGTCGGGGATGATCTCTTTGCGAAGTTCCTCAAAACGCGGATTCCACCGCTTTCCGCCGACGCCCTTTAGGCCCCACGTTGTGAAAAGTCGCGCGAGGTCGGCTTTGGTCGACGACAGGTCGAACGACGTGTCGACTATGCCCAGTTCGATGTTTGACTTAATGAGTTTGTAGCGCGCTTCCCAGAACTGCTCGTTGTCGACGATGGTCGGTTGACCGTCGCGCTCGACTTCCATGGTCGGCCTGCCGAGCTTCATTCCGAAGATGAGCGGGCCGAGGTTTTCCTGGACGTTCTTCCAGTCGGACAATTCGTAGCTGACCAGGCCCAGGCCGAGGAGCACCTGCGGGTCGGGGTCATTCGGGTTGATTTTGCTGGCCGGATCGATGGTGGCGCGGTAGGCCGTGGCGTTTTGCTCGTTGCGCAGGTTGAGGTAAAGCTGTCGGGCTTGCTCGAGACCAGACTTACGCGCCGCGGGTTCCGTCTGCGTCGACGCGGCGAGTTGCTTTGAAGCGGCGTCGAACCTGCGATAGGTGTACGTCTGCTTCTGAATGTCGGGATTTTTGTTCGTCGACGCCCAGTTCACCAAAAACCCGCTGAGGACCGCGCGGTCCTGTGCAAGCTGCTTGATCCGCGGCGTGTCCTTCACCTCCTGCGCCGCAGACAGTTCTTCGTTCACTTTGGAGAGCAGATTAAAGACGATCTGCGCGCCCTGCCCGCCTTGCGCGGTTTCGAGATACTTGACGAGCTGTGACGTCGCGTCCTGCGTTTGACCGAGTTGCATGTAGGACTGCACACGCAGGTAGAGCGCCTCGCCGAGCAGGGATTTGTCGTTCTTCAGACCGGCGACTGATTGCTCGAAATTTTGCAGCAATGCGAGTGTGCGTTTGGCGTCTTTCTGCTCGCGCCGGGCCAAGTCCGCCGCCAGCAGCGAGGTGCGGACGAGCATGGATTTGTACTGTGTTTTTTCGGTGTCCGAACCGGCCGAGGCCATCGCGACGCTCGCCCCCTTGTTGACCGTGTCGGCCAATGACTGGATGCTCGTGAACATCTGTTGACGCTGTGCTTCACTGAGCTTCCCCACCTGCTCGTCCAGTGCCTGTTTAGTGGCGACCATCTGGAAAAATTTCGCGTTCAGGTACTGCGGATTGTCCTTCGCGACGAGGTCGAAATATTTCGCGGCGCCGAGGAAATCTTTGATCAGTTGCAGGCGACGCGCGTACTCGAACGCGAATTCCTTGCGACTGAACTTGTCGATCGCGAGCTTTAGGAATCGGTCGGTCAGCCGGGCGTCGTCGACTTGGGCGGCTCGCATTCTTGCGATCACGCCCTGCGCGCTGTCCATTGCAAGTTGCGCGTTGGCCTTGTTGTCGCCGAAGCTTTCGACGTAGGCCAGAAACGCGTCCGCGGACTCGGGCTGTCGGTCTAATTTTTGATGGAAGAACCCGAGAAGTAACGCGGCACTGTCGACGAGCTGCGCGTCGGCCCCGGTCTTGCCTTTGCGGGAGACGGCTTCCTTGGCGGCGTTGACGGCGCGTTCGAGAGTTTTGGTGTCGGGCTTGGAGCCTTCGCCGCGCCGGTATTCGACCTCACCGCGCTGGATGATGGCGGCAAGTAAAAGCTGGTCCATCGACTTGAAGTCTGCGGCGTCAGTGATTTTGCTGGCAAGCTGTTCGAATACGATGCCCTTGAACGCCGGGAAATCCTTCACGAGTTGCAGAAGGGCGTTCGTCGCGTCGCCGTCGAATTTCTTGCGGTCGGTGTCAGACTTGGCAGCTTCGGACTGTTTGGAAAGCAGGCGATACTTGAGCAGCGTGGACGCCGCGCCGATCGCCTGCTGTCCACCGGCGGGCATATTCGACCTTTGCCACGCGACGAGTTCGTCGAGACGGCGCGTGGCCGACTCGGGATTCCCGCCTTCGATGTCACTCACGGTCGCGAAGTACCGCGCCTCATACACCTGCGCGACGTTCGGTTCGGGGGTGATCTTGTCCTTCTCACTCGCCTTGGCGTTATTGATGATACTGTCGAACGCCTTGGCGGATTTTTCGTACTCACCTTGCACGAGCAGCAGCTTGCCCGTGCGGTTACGCACGGTCGCCTGAAGCTGGCTGTCGGCATTGTCGTATTGTTTAAGATTGTCGATCGCGCCCTGTGCGACAATCTTGCGTTTCGGGTCGGCTCGGTCCATCGCCAGCGCGACGAAATACTGGCACATGTTCTTACTGAACTCCCCGCCGAGCGCGAGGTCGTTCATTTGTGTCCACTTTGCGACGAGCGGACTGTTGGAGTTCTGAATCTGGTTCGCAATAACGTCGGCTTCCTTCGCCGCAATCGTTGCGGCGGCGTCGAGCATCTTTACGATCGTATCGGCGACCGGCCTTAGGCTCGCCTGCGTGCGCGGGTTTTCGCCCCAGTATTCCAGCGTATTTACGTCGCGGTCGTTCACATAAAGGATTAGCGCGTTCGCCTGGTCGGTCAGCGCCGACGGGTCTTTAATTTGCGCGATGGCGATGTCGATGCCCTTGGCGATCGTCTCAATTTTCTGTTGTCGCTCGCTCGGCGAGAGCGCGGGGTTGGTGATGTCGCGCAACGCCCCCAGCGTCTTCATCGAGTCGCGCTGGGCCGTCGGCGTCTTGTTCACCTCGAACGCCCGGTCGAGCAGGCTGTCGATCCCCCGTGCCGCAAGCTCGGAGAGCAGTCGGTCGTCCGACAGTGACGCCAATCCGGTCTGGGCCGAAGGTTGCGCGTGCAACAGTGTCGACGAGATCGCGACCGTCGCGCCGAGCAAGATTCGAAACGTGCGAGGAGTCATGTTGAAATCCAGAGTGTCGATCGATTCGTCTCGACCCGCTTCTCTCGGTGCGACCGGGCGTGCTCCCGAAATACGAGTGACCGAACGCTATCGTGCCGTCGCGAAACTGACCTTGGTGAAGCCGGATTGTAGCGCCGCTTCGTAGCACTCGATCAGGTACGCGTAACGGACGTTCCTCGCGGGGCTGATGACCACCTGCACCTTGTCCGCTTTCGTCCCCGCCGCCTGCATCTGGGCGAGCATCCGCGTCAGCTGCGCCCTGAGCGTCGCTCCGCTGGTCACTTGAATCTGACCCGCGCGCGCGACGAAGCGGTCGGGCGTCGGTGAGTCGACGCGTACCTCTAGTGGCTCGTCCGGCACGAAATCCTTCGGCGGAGGCGTCCCGCCCGCGCCGGTCTGACTGATAGGTAGGTTCGACACCAGGAAATGCTCGTCGCCCCCGAATTTTCCGACCAACATCATAAATATCAGCAATACCATCACGACGTCGACCAGCGGCGTCATGTTCGGTCCGGCTTCGTAGTGAACGGCTTTGGCACCTTTGATTCGCATGGGTGGGAGGGGGAGTCAGGAGACAGGAGTCAGGGGACAGTAAAAAAACACGCGGTTCGAACAAAGCCGCTTTGTTTGCTACTGTCTCCTGCATCCTGACTTCTGACTCCTCTCCCTTCCTTTCTTATCCTGCCGTCTGAGTGACGGTTTTGGTTTGAAAATTGACGTTCTTCACGTTTGCTTCGGCGCAAGCCTTGAGGACCGGCTCGAGCTGGCCGTACTCGAGCGGACGCCGACTTCCTTTTTCATCACCGACGTCCCCGCGAATGATGACTTTAAACTCGGTGTTGTCGGCGTTCTCACCCGTGCCGCCAGGTTTGAGGTCTCGGCCGAAGCGGAAGAGTTTGAGCGTGTCGAGTAACGGGCTGCGCTTTTTCATGCCGTCGAAAAGAGGAAGCTCGACCTTGCCCTTACCCGGTACGAGCGCCGTGATGAGCGGCTCATCCGTGCCCGGCGGGCCGGCGCGGATGTTCAGGATAAGGGCGTTGCCCATGTCCTCGACCTTCGCGCCGTAAATGGTCGCGGGGATCGCGATCGTGTGGTCGGCGCCGTCGTCCACGCCGATCTTCGCGACGAGCATGAAGAAGATGATCAGACACATGATGATGTCGATCAACGGCGTGACGTTAGGGTGCGAGGCGTGGGCGTCTGGCATGCCTTTTTTATGGGCCACGGAGACCTCCTTTGGAGGAAGCACGAAAACTCAAATCCCAAGGTTCAAAGAAAATCAAAGATCAAATTAAAAACTCAAAAGGTCGGTTCGTCGTCACTTTTGAATTTGTTGTTTCGGGCTTTTGTGCTTCTTTGAAATTGGTGTTTTGTAGTTTGTGGTTTTCAAACATTCACGCCGACTACGCCGCCGGCGCCGGGGCCGGCATCTTACGCACCGCAGGGGAGGGTCCCTTGCCGCCCGCTGCGATCGCGTTCGCGGCGGCGGGCTTGGCTTCGGCGGGCTTGATCATGAGCAGCAGCTCTTCGGCGATCATGCTGCCACGCACCGTCAGACGGTCGACGATCGTGCGCAGAATCCCGAAGCACGCCAGACACGGAATGGCCAGGAACAATCCCATGAACGTGTGCGCGAGCGCCTGAGAAATACCACCGGCCAACTGCGCCGGACTCGCGTTACCTTCGGCGGCCTGCATGGCGGCGAAGGCGTTGATCATACCCAGCACGGTTCCGAGCAGGCCCAGGAGCGGCCCGAGGTTCCCGATGATGTTCAGGTACTCGATCTTGCGAAACTGCTCCGCCGTCGCCTCGCCGAGTGCGGTTTCCATGGCTTCTTTCATGCTGCTGAAGCTGGGGGCGCGCTTGAGGGCGGGGTTGATGGCCTTGGAGATGAAGCTCGGGTCGGTTTCCGTGAACTCGATGAGCTCCTTGAATTTCCGCTGGCCGATCATCTCGCGAATCTGCGTCGTGGTTTCCTCGGGCATGAAGACCGACGCGCGGTTTTTCATGAAGCCTTGGATGATGAGACTGAAGCCGATGATCGAGAGCGTGATGATCGCGAAGAACACGCCGTCCGGGTGGGACAGGATGATCTTAAACAAGCCGTCCGGCGTCTTGGTCGCGGCCTCTCCCGACCCGGCGGGTGCTGCCGCGTCTTGCGCAATGCTCTGACCGGACGTCACAAAAAACAGCACGCCGATCAAAACGGCGAGCAACACGAAACGGAACTTCGAGTAACGATTCATGAAACGATCCTTGCTTCGCTTTTCGCGAAGCGGCAAACATCTCACCCCGTCCCGACCGGCGACCGGAGCCGATCTCGCTGTCTAGAACCGTCAGGTTCGGGGGTGGAGGCGCGGGGCGTGTCCGACGTCACTGCGGGCGACCGGGAGCATTGCCACTGTCACCGTCCGCGAAACGCCGGGGCCTTGCGAGCCGCCGGTGCAATCTGGTTAGATTTTTTGAAACAACTCGTCGGAATCACTGCACGTTTTTACACGACTTCGAGCACGACACGGCGCTAGATTAGAAATCGTCGCGCGACACTTTCCGCATCACTCCGCCGTTCTCAGTCGCGATCTTGGTCAGGACGTCGACGAGCTCTTTCTGCTCGCCGGTGCTGATCAAAATGCAGTTGACCTTGACGGACTTGTCCTTGTTCAGTTCACGAAACGTCTCGACGACTTCGTCGAAGCTCGCGACGGCGTCGAAGCCGTCGGTCAGGATGTAAATGAGCTGCGGCTTCATCGCGAACGCCGCCTTGATTGCCGGGATCGGGTCGGTGCTCCCGCGGGCGGTGGTGTTCTCGATGAAGTCGTACGCCTTGGACTTGTTGGCAGGGTTGGCTACTTCCAAACCGCGCTTGGACATCGCCATGACCTGATCGTCCTGGAAGAAGATGACGTTGAAGTTTTGGAGGGGAATGAGGCGTTTGACGGAGTTGATGAGTTCGCCGCGCAACCGGTCGAAGATGCTCATCATCGTTCCGCTGGCGTCACAGAGGTAGACGATTTTGGTCGCGTTGCCGGTGGTGCCCGCGAAGTTCGACTTGGGGCCTTGCGCGCCTCCGCCGCCGGGAACGCCGAACGCCGCCTGGGAACCGCCGCCTTCACCCGAGCCCGGGCCTTTGGCCGCGCCCTTGGAGAAACTGGCCGACGCGCCGAGCGAGATCGCCGAGGCGGCGTTGTCGGATTCGCTCCCGCCCATGACGGATTGGTTCAGTGACGGGTTGGCTTTTTCAGACCATGCGTCGTTGGCTTGCGCGACGTTCTGGTCGACGTCCTGCGCCGCCGACCGGGTCGGGTCGCCGCCCAGGCCGGGGTTTTGAATCCCACCCGCTTCGGCGTTTTCGACCATCGTCGCGTCGGGGATGATGATCTGTTCCTGAATGACTTTGGTAATCGCCTTGGCGGCCTCGAAGGTGAGCAGGCCGACGACGATCAACGCGGCGTGAATGACGACGCTCGTCGCGAACGGAAGAATATCCTGCACCCACTTTTGCTGCATGAACGGCAGTTTGTGCTTCCCCTGACCGGCCTCGGGAGGTGCCTCGGCAGGATTCTCCGTGGTTCCCGCGACCGCGTTCTTAGGGACCGGAGGAGGTGGCGGGGCGGTGGTCGGGTCGGATTCCGGCACGGGATTCTGTTTCGCCATGGTGTGACATCCTCGGCTGGGCAGGGTACGGCTTGAAAACAGCTAGATTCTCTGGACGCCGACAATCGTTCCGGGGCACGGCGGATTCAATATTACTACGCCGATCGCCGGTCGGTAGGATTTCTGCTTTACCTATAAATAATTGTTCGGGAAGATTTCGTCAACAAAAATGCGTCGAATCGTCGCGGGTAAAGTTGCGAAGGCGTACTTCTTACCCGACCGGTCGTCAGGATCGGATTGTTCGCCTCAGACCTCCATGCACGCAAGGGCGTTCAAAAGCGCGAACGAAGACCAGCTTTTTCGCGTAGCGGTCGGACCGAAGGTCCACCCGTGTCCGGTCCAACAAAGAAGCGTGGATCTCGAAGAACGGGTGGACCAGACAGAACGGGTGGACCTACGGTCCGACCGCTACGCGAGAGGTTTCAAAATTCTCTGACGTCCTACGACTTCTTGCACGGCCTTGATCACTTCGTCATGAATCCCGCCCACCGTCGCGACGACGCCACGGTTCTGTTCGAGCTGTCGGCCTTGGGTGAAGTCGAGCGCGCGACCGTCGACGTCGGTCACGACCCCGCCGGCCTCCTGCACCACGAGCATCCCGGCGGCGTGGTCCCATATCTTCTCACGGTAGTCGGCTTGAGTCGGGAGACGCAGATAAACTTGAGCGTCCCCCCGCGCGACGGCGGCGTACTTGGCTTGGCTGTCCATCCGTAACGGCTCACGCGTCAGCCCCAGCGCGCGGGCGATCACAACGCTTTGGTCTTGGTCGCTATGATTTGATTCGACCGATTCGCATAAGCGTGCCGCGCTCAATGCCACGCGCGCGGGTGTGTACAGACGCCTGCCCGTCGGGTCCGGCGTGTCGAGCGGTAATTCTTGTGTCCCCAGACCTTTGCGGGCGATCATTACCAGGCCGACGCCCCCGGCATGTGGCAGGTTCGGGCAGGCCAAAGCCCCGAGCACGACCGCGCCATCGACCACAAGCGCGAGCGCGACCGCGTACTGCTCGCGCCGGAGGAAGCCTTTGGTGCCGTCGATCGGGTCGAGCGTCCAGAACCTGCGGGTTCTGGCGTGCTCATAGCCCCCGCTCCCGCCGCGGTCGATCAGGTCCAGGACGTCAGACTCGGTGACGTCATGACCGAGTGCGGCGCGGACGTGGCTCGTGACGGTCGCTCGAATTTCTGTAGCGCCAGTCCCGCGCAGGTCCGTCGCGTCTTCTTCCCCGACGACCGGATCGTCCGGAAAAGCGCCTGCCAGCGTCGCGCAAACGACCGCCTGCGATGCGAAATCCGCGACCGTCACCGGACTTTTGTCTAGCTTCTGGAACGTGCTTGCGTCGACCAGTCGGGTTTGCACGGCCCGGCAAACGCCCGCCGCCGACCGCACCGCGACGAGCGCGGTCAAAAGCTCCTGCTCGTATCGCTCTGAACCGTTGTCTCGCATCCACGCGATCGTAGTGACGGGCAGGCTGAAAGTGAAAGCGGCGGTCTGGCTTTGTGTCCGAATCGGATTGCCTGTATGATTCCCTACCCGCCTTTGTGCGGGGCCGGGCGCGGAATTGTTCGACCAAAGGTGACTCGAAGTGCCGCGCGACGACGGAATAACTGAGACGACTATGGAACGGAAAAAATTCATTGCGGGCAACTGGAAAATGAACACCACCAAGTCGGCAGCGGTCGACTTGGCCAAGGGCGTCGCCGCCGGCGCGCCCGCGGGCGTGGACGTGGGCGTGGCCCCTCCGTTCGTCTACCTCGACGCCGTCGCGGGTGCGCTCGCGGGGTCGACGGTTTTGCTCGGGGCGCAGGACGTCTACTTCGAAAAAGGCGGCGCGTTCACGGGTGAGATCAGTGTCGACATGCTCAAGGACTTGGGCGTGAAGTTCGTCTTGACCGGCCACAGTGAACGCCGGCACGTGCTGAAGGAAACGCCAGAGCTCATCGGTAAGAAAGCCGCCGCGGTGCTCGGTGCGGGGTTGATTCTGGTGCATTGTGTCGGTGAAAAACTCGAAGAGCGCGACGCGAATAAGACCTTTGACGTGTGTATGGCGCAGCTTAACGAACTACCGCGCGGTCTGACCGACGCGAGCAAGCTGGTCATCGCGTACGAGCCGGTCTGGGCGATCGGCACGGGTCGAAATGCCACCGACGCGCAGGCGCAGGAAGTGCACGCGTTTATCCGCTCCGAACTCGCCAAGGCGTACGGCGCGGATGTCGCGAATGCCGTCCGCATTCAGTACGGTGGGAGCATGAAACCCGAAAACGCCAAAGGCCTGCTCGGTCAGACCGACGTCGACGGCGGATTGATCGGTGGCGCGGCGCTGAAGGCCGACAGCTTCGTGGCCATCGTGAACGCCAGTGAGTAAGTACGTCAGTTCGTGAGACCGTGACGTCGATCACGGCATTTGAAATCTCCCGCTTAGTCCGGAACGTCCCATGGAATATTTGCTTTACCCTACGATCGTCGTCTTCGTGCTGGTGTGCCTGTTCCTGATCGCTTTGGTACTTATCCAGAAGGGACGCGGCGGAGGCCTGTCCAGCGCGTTCGGTGGGGCGGGTGGGAACACCGCGTTCGGGTCCAAGACCGGTGACGTGCTCACTTGGACCACCAGTATCGTCTTCGGAGTTTTTCTTCTCCTTGCGATCGTCCTTAATCTGGCCGCGAATAAAGAGAACTCGCGCTCGCTCGTGCCGATCCTTCAGACGCCAACGGCCCAGCCGGAAAGCGGCGCCGCGCCGACGGCGCTGGATCAGATCTTGAAGCAGCTCCCGATTACCGCCCCCACGACACAGCCGAAGTGACCGGCCCTTGACCCGACCCGACACCAGACCACGGACCCATCGAATGATCGTCAGCATGACCGGTTTCGGAGACGCCACCGCCGAGCACGGCGGCACGCATTATGCCGTCGAAATCCGGTCGCTCAACAACCGTTATTTCAAGCCCGTCATCAAGCTGCCGGACAACGTCAGCGGCCTCGAGCCCGAACTCGAAACGCTTCTGCGTGAAACCCTCGGGCGCGGGAGCGTGACGTACATCCTCAAAATGCGCGTCGACAGCGCGGAGGCCGCGTACCACATCAACACGCAGGCGCTCGAGGCCTACCTGACCCAACTCAAGAAGGTACGCGGACTCGACGGCGAACTGAAAATCGACCTCGCGTCGCTCCTGACGTTGCCGGGT
>Ga0163144_10011551_pt1 | contig 18677 bp, 15 predicted proteins | sample OliLak19BULKMAT1_FD_123175 | JGI IMG/M metagenome (GOLD analysis project Ga0163144, IMG submission 123175) | Freshwater microbial mat bacterial communities from Lake Vanda, McMurdo Dry Valleys, Antarctica - Oligotrophic Lake LV.19.BULKMAT1 | ecosystem: Environmental > Aquatic > Freshwater >... | reverse complement strand
CATCAGAAGTTCGGAAAATAGACCCTACATTATGGGTACTTCTTATGTCGTGCAGTAAAACGGCTATTTCTTCATCTTTATTTAACAGATTCTTCTTTGTCATGCTGTTTTTGTATTATATGGCAATATACCATATAATATTGCTATGCATACACTTTCATTATTACCTGCATTATTTACTTACGAACTTTTTGCCCCACTATTACTTCGATTAGTAGTAACTTTTTTTATAATATCTTTAGGTAGAAAACGACTAAAAAGTGCACATACTTGGTCCTCAATTATTTATTTTGCAGTCAGCATTCTTTTGTTTTTTGGTCTGTACACCCAAGCAGCTGCAATAGTTGGAGTAGTAATATTAAAAGTTGATTTCTATCTAGAATATTGGAGAAATATGAAAACAGTTCCTGTCACGGGAGAAAAATACTTTCTATATGGAATGGCAATAGTGATATTGCTTTCTCTACTTGTTACTGGTCCGGGTGCTTATGCTTTTGATTATCCGTTGTAAGAGGAAGTTTTATGACAAAAAAATCCAACATTTATTATATTATAGGAACTTTATTTTTATTAACGCTAATACCCACCATGAACTATATGAATAGTGGTGATTTGGGCTATGGTGCTTACATATTTATCTTTGTAATTTTTGGAATCATAATAATGTCATTAATATTTTTTATGATGGGTTTTATAGCAAATAGAAACAAATCAGATGTTAACAAAATAGAACATCAAGATGTTAAGGCTAATAACATAAAAGTGGCCAAATCTCACTTTATTATAGGGGTCATAATAATATTCGTATCTTATTTGTGTATATTTATTCTTAGTAATAATTTAGGTTTATTTGCAATAGGAGCACTATCACTTCCTGTTGGATTGATCTTTTTAATTTCAGCTATAGTTGAAATACTTTCTGCTTTATTCAAAAAAAACTAAAATTTTTGCTTTTGATTATCCTTTTAGGGAGAAGTTTGACTTAGATAATTTCCTAGTCGTCACAAATCCGGCAGGATATCGGTCGTTTCAGGAACTGTATCCTTTTTTAGGATTCAAACTCTAGTGCACTTCGGATAATTTCAATTCCAATGAATTAAAATTTCCTTCGGCCCACGACTCGACCGTTTTTCATGTTAGAAAAACACGTCTCCGTCGCGCACCAGTACGAAAAAATCTCCAACTGAGGAGATTTGTTTCGTCTGGTGCGCCCGGCAGGATATCGGTCGTTACACGACCAGTACCCCAATTGGATATTTTATTTCGTAAACTTATAAAATATCTCAATCGGGCTTCGATTCCTGACAAAAGCTCTCCCAGAGCTTTTTCCGAGGCGACAAAATTTCATAACTGAAATTTTGTGCGCCCGGCAGGAATCGAACCTGCGACCATCTCCTTAAAAGGGAGCTGCTCTACCGACTGAGCTACGGGCGCAAAAGCCTAGATAAATAAAATTGATTTTATTTATCTAGGACTTTTGCGAGCCGGAGACATGTTTCGCTAGCAAGCGAAACCGTCGAGGCGGGGTCGAAGAATTTTGTGAGCGACGGCGAACAAAATATCTGTGACCATTGTCTAAATAAACAAAACTGTCTATTACCATAAGCATTCATCTAACTCTTGAAATATAACAGAAAAATATCAAAAGTCCAATATGAAAAACTTTTACGTCCTGCTAAATCACTATTTATTTTGCAACTAGATTACAACCCCAACACCCATTTCTCCAGCATTACCTCTAGTTCCCCCTCCCCACTTCTTACTTTGTGTGTCATCTCTACTAGTTCTCCTGACATTTTTTGTAAATCTTCTGTTTTATAATTTCTACTTCCAGAAAGAGCGTTCTTATAAACAAATGGTGATAACCCTGTTTCAGAAGAACTTGTACTTCTGCTAGCCAAAATCATATTTTTAATCTGCCAGAAAAATATACCGTGTATCTCCTCTGCAACAGCACCTTTGTTTAGAAAATCTATTAGAGATACCCAGAGAGTCTTTTTATCTTTATCCAAGAGTCCGTTTGTAATGGAGAAAATATTTGATTTCTCTTTTGCTTCTCCTGCCTGCGCAGGCAGGTCTTTCTTTGCAAACTCCTGAATCTTCTCTCCGTGCTTTTCTATCTTTTTCAAACTCGCGCTATCTACCTTACTTTCTAAAAATAAAAATATTTGCTCGGAGTCTTTCAAATTCTCTAGTCTGTCCACCACATATTCCTTTACATCTTTTTTTTCAAACAAGTTATCTAGCACTACTGTATATTTTTGTTCAAACAAACCTTGTGCGATAAGTAGTTCATCAAACTGTCCCTCAGACCAGTTCTCTGTGGTCATTTTAAATATTTCGGCGTCTGGCCTTTTCTTCTTCGCTAAAGCAAGCAACTCATGGAGTTTCTCTCGTGATTTATTAGTATCTGTCCCGTGTAGAAAGTAGTACATTTTATTTTATCAATTCTGTCTCCTCCTTACTGGAGCTGTACACCTGTTCTATTTTTTATTTCGTTGCTCATAAAAAATTATCACAGGTCCTTCGTCGCTCCTAACTGTCGCGTCTCAGCCCAGTTGTCACCGTAACTGGCATTTGTTGCCAAGGTCACACCACTTGTTTTCTTTGGGTCAATGACGTTTTGCATTATCTTTTTTATCTCTGGAGCAACACTAGAAACGATGTTTTCTTTTATTTCATATACAAGCTCGTCGTGAACTTGTAACAAAAGCCTTACATCTTTTTCCAAACCTTTCACTTTTATAAACTTATCTACTTCTATCATAGCAATTTTAGTTATATCCGCCCCTGTTCCCTGTATCGGTGCGTTTATGGCCATTCTCTCAGCTGATGCCTTCATAAAAGGGAGTTTTGATTGTATGTCGGGGAAATATCTTCTGCGTCCAAAAAAAGTTTCGGTAAAACCTTTTTGTTCTGTTTCTCTTTTAATTTTTTCTAAATACTCTGCCAAACCGAAAAATTTATTAAAATATCCATCTAAAAACTGCTGGGCCTCCTCTCGGTTTGTACCAATATTTTTTTGTAGAGCTGTAACACCCATACCATACATAACACCAAAATTTATAACTTTTGCTTTGCTTCGCATTTCTTTGCTTATATCTTTTGGTTCCACTCCAAAAACTTCGGACGCTACAGCTGTGTGAACATCCTCACCATTTTTGAAAATCTCTATCAGTTTTTTGTCTCCCGACAGAAACGCACCAATACGAAGCTCTATTTGAGAATAGTCAAATGAAACTAATTTCCAACCCTTTTCTGCAATAAAAGATTTTCGAATCTCGCGACCTAAATCTGTCTTGTTTGGAATGTTTTGTATTCCTGGGTTTTGGCTAGCCATTCTCCCAGTAGCACTTCCCGCCTGTAGAAAGTCAGAGTGTAGTCTGTTGTCTTTATCAACGAGTTTGGGAATAGTATCTATATATGTTCCCAAAAGTTTTGAGAGTTCTCTGTAGTCTAAAATTAGTCCGGCGATAGGATGAACATCCTTGAGTTTTTCTAACTCTGACTCTTTTGTAGAAAAACCACCACTTGCGGTTTTCTTTTGGTTCTTTGCTTTCAGACCCATTTTAACAAAAAGCATTTCTCCGAGCTGTTTTGGTGAGCTGATGTTAAATTCCTCCCCTACTATTTTCCAAATCTTTTTCTCGAGAGACGCTAGTTCTTTGTGATAATCTACAGAAAGTTTTTCTAGTCTTTTAACATCTATTTTAATACCGTCTTCAGTCATTTGTTTTGCAATAGGAATAAGAGGTTTCTCAATGTTTTCCCAAACATTCCCTATCTCTTGGTCTTTTATTATTTTCTCTAGGTATTTTCTAGCATCTGCTATGTTGTTTGTTCTAGTATATGAAAGTATGTCGTCCAAGTCTGGGTTTGTTTTGTTTGAATCTACCACCCAAAGCATTATGCCCACTTCTCGTATTTCCTCTGGAGTAGCTGAGGTGTCATTCAAAGCTAACACCTCTCCTGTCATAGGAGCCTCTAGTGAAAGTGCCTCTGCGAATTTTACCCCTAAAACCCTAAACTCAAACTCCACAAAAAGATCTTGAACCTTTTTCATATCTACATCCTCGCGCCAAACTTTTTCAGGTAAAGTAAAATGTATCGGTGCATCACGACGAATAGTTGCAAGCATTTTAGAAAATAGAGCTTCCTCCTCACCTTCTTTCAAAAGTTCTACTATTCTTTTCTTAATACCAGCTTTCAGAAAAGAAGGCTCATCCTTTTTTAGCCTTATGTACATCTCTTCTATCGTCCCAAAATTTACGATAAGCTCCTCTGCTGTTTTTTCGCCAATACCTTTTATTCCGATAATGTTATCCGACGGGTCTCCACGCAAACCTTTGTAGTCTGGAAGTAGCTCTGGACCAAAACCGAAACGTTCCTTCACAGCGTCCTCGTTGTATATGATAGTGTCTTTGATTCCCTTTTTCAAAGTATAAACTCGAACTTTGTCTCCAGTAATAAGTTGCATTGTATCCATATCTCCTGACGCAATCATTATATCCACGTCTTTGTTTTTCTTTAGGTTTTCTACAATAGTTCCAAGCATATCATCTGCCTCAAATCCTGGAGAAGAATATATTGGAATATTCATAGCACGGAAAATATCATTTGCTCTTTCAAACTGCGCAACTAGTGCCTCGTCTGTTTTTTTTCTACCTGCTTTGTAGGCATCGTAAACATCATGGCGAAGCGTAGGCTCCGGCAAATCATCGCAAGCAATTATGTAGTCTGGTTTTAAATCTTTTGCCAGTTTAATAAGAAAAGTAGAAAGACCGTACAACGCTCCTGTCGGTTCGCCCTTGCTTGATTTGAATTCTGGGAGAGCATGATACGCCCTGTGCAAAATAGCGTGTACGTCTAGCAGGACTAGTGTTTTGTTTGTTTTGGTCTTTGCCATTGTTTGTATTATACAACGTAATGAAAGAAATATGACTTTTTAGAGACTCCGCAACGCCTCCAGCTTGGTTCCGTCAAGGTGAGAAGAGTAGCTTCGCAAGACCTTGAATATTTTGTAATCAAAATGTGAGAGGTGCACATTTCCTGAAAGGAATCCCATCTTGACGGATGGAGGTCGAGGACTAGCCTTCCAAAACCTGCTGGGATTTTGGAAGGTCGCTCTAGAAAGTTATATTTCTAAAATTTTATTTCTATTTCCCGAGATGTCTCGTTTTCTAGGTGTTTTATCATTATTTTTGAGTGTTCCGGCATGATATCCGCTACCCTCTCTGGCCATTCTATCAAAATAAGGTTCTGTGGGTTACTTATAATTTCTTTCCAACCTAGGTGCAAAAGCTCTTCGGACTTTTCTAATCTATAGGCGTCAATGTGGATGAGATGTTTGAATTTTCCTAGATACTGGCTACTAACTACAGATTGCTGTAACTCGCTTGTCTCGTTTGAAATAGGTTTTTCTAAACCTTTATTTCTAATGGGATATATTTTCTCAATAACAAAAGTGGGGCTGACTATGTTTTCTTCGATGCCTAAAATTTTTGCAACGTGTTGTGTATAGTTTGTTTTACCCGCGCCTAAATCTCCATACAAACCAACCACGGTAGCAGAACTTTCCTTTGGAGAAAGAGAAAGTATAAATTCTTCTGCTATTTTTTTTGTTTCATCCGTGGAATTAATAATGTATTTCATATTTATATAAATGGATATTACCATACTATTTTAGAAATTTGGACATAAAAAAAGACCAGCGTATTTGCTGGCCTCTACGCGGTGGCACTATTGCCACCGCGGTAAACAAGAAACTAAGGACGTGGGAGTCTTCGAACTCGTGGTAGATAAGTCCCATTAAGTTCAAACACCCCAGTGGTCGAGACTTCATTCCTCCAGGGATAAAAACGAATAATGAACCTCCGAACTACCGTCCTCGTTATCTTACCGTTTTCATCGATGACAGTCCCTATAGCAACCAACACAATGGTCTCCATCGTGTTTCTACGACCATTTCTGGACTGAAACGATTCCCTCCAATTCTGCCAGAAAGACCGATTGAGGTGGATCCCAAGGGACCCACCAACACAAAGGTCTTTCACGATGTGCCCCAGATGGCGTGAGTCGGTCCTGACATTCCAAGGAATGTCGGACGAGTTCACGAGGGTGACTTCAGCAGAGCGCCCGAAAGCCCCCCGCTTCTGTTCCGCCTTCTCGTTTAGAACCTCCGTTTCAGGTCCACAACCGAGAACACTTGCTCGCTCTTCGATCTGACGATCAACCTTGGCGATCTTTTCTTCCTCTCGCCTTTCCTTGGCGATTTCTCGCCTAGCTTGTCGCATATCGGGAGTATCCGCCTTCTTGATCTCACGCTGAGCCTGCTTTTCTGCACGCTCACGTTTGATCTCCTCGGCGCGTTCAATTACCCGCGCCTCCTCACTCAGCTGAGTGGTCGTGTCGGGCTGAGATGGATGTTCCACCTCAACCCTCTTCTGCGCGCAGGCCCCAGCGAAAACCGCGAGGGCTACAAACGTAAACTTGATAAAGAACTTTTGGGCCATTATGGCACCCCCTTTACATACATTATACACCTTTAAAACCTATTTGTCAAGACAAAGCAGGTACATAATAAAAGCCCTGAAATACACACTTTTTTAGCATTTCTGAGGGTCTACTATGCTATTATATTATTATGGTAATTTTTGACGAGGAAAAACAAAATCAAAGACTTGATGACTTGAGAAAACAAGAAGAAGAAACCCTGACAGAAGCTCTGTCTTCTAAGTATGGTATACCCTACCTAGACCTCACAGTAACTCCTATAAACATAGATGCTTTGCGAATTATCCCAGAAATCGAAACCAGAGAAGCTCAGATAGCTATTTTCAACGAAGTAAATAAAGTTGCAAGTATTGGAGTACTTTCTCCTAACAATACAAAAACTATCGAAGCTGTCGAAAAAATAAAAACAAAAGGATACTCACCTCAGCTGTTTATGGTGTCTCACGCAAGTTTAAATAAAGTATGGGATAGATATAAAGACCTTTCATATTCTTTTGAAACCAAATCTGGAGCATTAGATATTTCAAATGACCAAATTACAGATTTTCTAGCCAAAGTTCAAACTATTCCTGATGTAAAAAGCCTAATTAACGAGGTGCTAGAAATGAAGAAAAGTTATCGTATTTCTAGAATAATGGAAATTATTATCGCTGGAGCATTGTCAACAAAAGCTTCTGATATTCACTTAGAGCCAGAACAAGCCTACGTAAGACTTCGATACAGACTAGACGGAATGCTTACAAATATTTTGGATTTTGATTTAATTACATACAAACTCCTTCTATCAAGATTAAAACTTATTTCTAATCTTAAGCTAAACGTGGACGGAGCTCAGGACGGACGTTTTAGTATAAAAATTAAAGACAGTGAAATAGAGATCAGAACTTCCTTACTTCCGGGAGCATATGCAGAATCTGTTGTGCTCCGAGTACTAAACCCTGACTCCATCTCAGTACCTCTAAACGAACTTGGGATTAACGATAAACTATTGGAAGTAATCCTCCACGAAATAACTCGTCCAAACGGAATGATTCTAATAACAGGGCCTACTGGATCTGGAAAGACTACAACTCTGTATGCCTTTCTTAAAAAAATCCACACTCCAGAGGTAAAAATTATCACTATTGAAAACCCTATTGAATACCACCTACCGGGTATAGTACAAACTCAGACAGAGAAAAACTACACCTTCGCTGAGGGGTTGCGTAGTGCACTTCGACAAGACCCTGATGTGATTATGGTGGGAGAAATTCGAGATAGCGAAACAGCAGATATTGCTATTAACTCTGCTCTGACTGGACACCTAGTGTTCTCTACTCTTCACACAAACAATGCTGCTGGTACTTTCCCTCGACTTATTGATCTTGATATAAATCCAAAAATACTTTCTTCTGCAATTAACCTAGCGATGGCACAAAGGCTGGTCAGAAAACTTTGTATGAATTGTCGTAAGAAAATAGCACTTGTTGGAAAAGAACTAGAAATTGTACAGAAAATTGCAGACGAAATTACTGACAAGGACTATCTGAAAGGATTAGACTTAAGTACAATGTACCAAGCAGTTGGTTGTGATAAATGTAATATGATTGGGTACAAAGGAAGAATTGGTGTTCACGAAGCAATAATAATGAATGAAGATATTGAAAATGCGATAAAAGATAACCCTAGTGAACGAGGAATAAAACTTGCAGCAAAAACTCAGAAACTTTTAACTCTTGTTCAAGACGGAATGGTAAAAGTTTTGAGTGGCACAACTACTTTAGATGAGCTCCAGAGAGTTGTAGATATAGAAAAGGAATAATATTTTTTGTAAATATTGACAAAAAAATACTAGCAAATGTTGTTTGAACTTTACACCAAGTTTTCTTTGGGCTGTAATCCACAATCCACTTGCGGAAACCGGTTTCAAAACTATAATTAGTAGTAGAGAGGCTGTTTTATTCCTCTGAAATTCCAAAGCATAAATCTCTAAGCAACACTTTTAATAACGGGTACCAAAAGCTAAGTATTTTACAAAGGATAACCCCAGATATTACACAAGGTAATAACCAGAACGTCCTCGTGGAAACACTCTTAAACACAGAATGCTTAGTTGCTTAGAGATTTATATTTTGGAATTAATAAAAGACCCTTCCAGATTCGTAGGAGAGTCCTAAAAAAATTCTCTTTTTCAATGAATCCTGTACTTACAGGTTAGAATAGCAGTCTATCACAGAAAACATTTGTTGTCAACTACGTTTTCCAGTGCGGGTTTTATAGTATAATAACCACATATGAAAGACAAGTCCCCTACCAACACAATCCCTGTTGCAGACAACGAAGCTCTTTTTCTTGACACCACACTTCGCCCATCGAAATGGGATGACTATATTGGTCAAAAAAATATAAAAAAAAACTTACAGATACTACTTACTGCTGCAAAAGAAAGAAATCACCCACCAGAGCACATTCTTTTCTATGGCTCACCGGGTTTAGGTAAAACAACTCTAGCTCATCTCATCGCAAAAGAAATAAACGCGCAGATGAAAGTAACTTCGGGTCCAGCGATTGAAAAAATTGGCGACTTAGCATCTATACTTACGAATCTTTCTCCGGGAGATATTCTTTTTATTGACGAAATACACCGACTAAATAAAACTATCGAGGAAGTCCTGTACCCAGCGATGGAGTCTGGCTCACTTGATATTATTATTGGTAAAGGACCTTCTGCTCGCACAATACAACTCGAGCTTCCTCCTTTTACTCTTATTGGAGCTACTACTCGTATCGCAATGATATCTTCTCCATTACGTTCAAGATTTTCTGGAGGTATATTTAAACTAGAGTTTTATACAAACGACGAAATACAAGACATCATTACTCGTTCAGCCAAAATACTAGGGATTGAATTAAACAAAGACGCAGGAAAAGAAATAGCCAAAAGAAGTAGGTTCACTCCTAGAACTGCAAACTATATTTTAAAACGCGCTCGGGATTTTTCTCAGGTCAACAAAACAGATATGACAAAAGAGTCCGTTGATGAAGCTTTAAAACTTTTGGGAATTGACCACGTGGGACTTACACCTGCTGACCGAGACATACTACACGCCATAATAAATAAATTTAGTGGTGGACCCGTAGGACTCAATACCCTTGCTGCTGCCCTATCGGAAGAACAAGCAACCATAGAAGAGTTCAATGAACCGTACTTAATACAACTTGGCTTTCTGGATCGCACTACCCGCGGACGCATAGTAACTACTTTAGGTTATGAACATTTGGGATTAAAATCACCAACCCTGCTTTAGTATTTTACTTTATGAACTTTATAACTTTACAAACTTTATAACTCTCCTATGTCAGGACATAACAAATGGTCAAAAATTAAAAGGCAGAAAGAAAAAACCGATGGACAAAAGTCTAAGATTTTTGGCAAGATGGTTAAAATGATTTCTGTTGTAGCAAAAAAAGCTAACGGAAACCTTTCATCTCCTGAATTAAAGGCAGCAATAGAAAAAGCAAAATCAATGAACGTCCCAAACGACATCATAGAACGTGCTGTCAAAAAATCTTCTGAAGCAAAAGAAATGGAACTTGTGGTTTATGAAGCTTACGGTCCAGGAGGATGCGCTATTATTATAGAAGCACTTACGGATAGCAAAAACCGAACAACGCAAGAGATAAAACTTATTCTTACCAAAAAAGGTTTCGCACTAGCTGGTATCGGCTCTGTAGCTTGGGCTTTCACTCATAACAAGGGCGAGGAATGGCTACCTATTTCAACAATGCCCCTTTCAGATGAAGACGGCGAAAAACTATCAGATTTAGTAGAAGAACTAGAAGAAAATGATGACGTACAAGATGTTTACACCAATGCCGAATAGAGAGTATACTTAGGATTATGATTATATTATTTATATTAGGATTGGTATTAGGGGGGTTTGCGGTTGTTTTTACATTACAAAATACAGCAATAACCACTGTTAGTTTTTTTAGTTATGACTTTACTGGTTCATTGTCACTTATTTTAGGATTAGCAGTTTTTGTTGGAATTCTTATTGCATTTCTTCTTGTATTACCAGAAAGCATTAATAATTATTTTAAATATAGAAAACTTAAAAAAATTAATCAGGGTCTTGAAGAAAGTCTAAAGAAACAAAAAGAACTGACAACTTTTGCCAAAGAAGTTCCTGCGACACCACAAGATATTGAGAAAATTGAAAAAGGTGTTATTGACGAGAGAGTTTAGTATTATGAAAATTATTTCTATAGATCCAGGTTATGAAAGACTAGGCATAGCAATAATAGAGAAAGTTGCTTCATCGGCGACCCGCCGAGTAGGCGTGGAGGAGTTATTATTTTCTGAGTGTTTTAAAACCTCAGCCAAACTTCCCCATCACGAAAGGCTTACTCTTATTGGAAACCGAATAAAAGAAGTGGTTAAAAAATTTAAACCAGAACAAATGGCGACAGAAAAACTTTTCTTTTCTGGTAACCAAAAAACTGCGATGTTGGTTGCCGAAGCTCGTGGAGTAATACTTTATACAGGAAGCTCGCTAGGACTCCAAGTTTTTGAATACACGCCAAACGCAGTAAAAATTGCTATCACTGGGTATGGTAGAAGTGAAAAGCGACAAATGATAGATATGGTGAAGAAACTGATCAAAGTTGACTCAAAGACTAATTCCGATGATGAATTTGATGCGATTGCTATAGGATTGACACATTACGCAACACACAAGAACTAAAAAGCTTTTGCTACTGCAACTACAATTAAAATCACTACGTAACCATAAAGTATAATATTTATAACGAGTGAAGTTCCGTTTATACCAAAAACTTTCTTTACATAGTGTTTTAAAAATCCGATTTCGTAGTGTCTGCCGTCCCCTGATTTTTTTCTGTAGTGGTTTTCCCAATCAGTCACCCAACAGCTAGTTCTGTATACAATCCAAGAAAACACACTGAGCCCGATGAGAATAAAAACAACGTAGTACCAATAGTCAAAAATATACATTAGAGGCAAGCTAACTATGCCAAGCAGAACTAGACACAGATGAAATATGGCTACCAAATCTGCTTTTAGTTTATGAGTCATATTTATAATTATAACTTATTTCTAAACCATTATTTTAATAATAATCAAAGAAACTAATTTAATCGCTCAGATGCTAGGCGATGAAAGTTTTTTGAGTGAGCCTTACGGGTAGGTGAATGATAAAAACTGAACAGCAACAACGCAAATGAGATGATTTTATTAGTTTCTTAACATTTTTAGAAAGACATCATGTGGTATGTCTACACTTCCACGACCGCGTTCTTTCATTTTCTTTTTTCCTTTCTTTTGCTTCTCTCGAAGTTTCATTTTACGAGTAATATCTCCTCCGTACATATGCTGGGTCACGTCCTTACTAAAAGCAGACACAGTTCGACTAGATATTATTCTACCGAGTGCCTTTGCTTGGATTTTCATAACAAACATTTGCCTAGGAAGTATGGCATGAAGTTTCTCTACTGTTAGTTCTGCTTCTTGTTCTACTATTCTTCTTGAAACAACTCTTGAAAACGCGGGCAGTACTTCATCCGCTACTAAAACATCCATACGAACAACGTTTGCATCTCGCATTCCTTCTATTTCATAAGACATAGATGCAAAACCACTTGAAGCGCTTTTTAGTTTATCGAAAAAGTTTCGCATAAGTTCTCGGAGGGGCATTTTTAAAGTAAGTCTTGTCCTGTCTTCACCAAAATTTTCTGAGTCTCCTATCTCTGCCTCGTGTTCATAAAGCAGCGTCATAATGTTACTTATCATTTTTGCAGGAATAATAATGACGCACTTTACCCAAGGCTCATGAATTTCAGAAAGCAATCCTTCGTCTGGAAAATGTGCAGGTGAATAAATAGTTTCCATTTTTCCAGCCTTAGGGCCAGATTTGTAAACTACTTCATATGTAATAGTCGGCATCGTTACAACCAAGTCCAGTGTAAATTCCCTGTGCAATCTTTCAGAAATAATCTCGAGGTGTAGCATACCTAAAAATCCACAACGGAAGCCACGTCCCAAAGTTCCCGATGACTCTTCTTCATATGTATAAGACGAATCAGAAAGTTTTAGTTTACCTAACGCTTGTTTTAATGCGACAAAATCATCCTGACTTTCTGGATATATAGATGCCCACACTACAGGACGAGGCAACATATACCCAGGAAGAGGCTCGTTTGTGTCATTTAGCGATGCTACTGTATCTCCAACAGATGCAATTCCGGGCTCTTTAATACCAGTTACAATATAACCTATTTCTCCTGGGCCCAGTGACTCTACCGGAACTTCTCCGGGAGAAAATATTCCAACTTCAATAGAAGTAAATGTCTCTTTTGCGATTTTAAAAATAAGCGGAGTATTTCTAGTTATTCTTCCATTCATAACACGAATAAAAACAATAACTCCCCTGTGAGTTGAATATTTAAAATCAAAAATGATAGATCTAAAAGGACTAGGTGTTAGGTTATAGGTATTAGGTTCTAGTGGGGCTGGTATTTTTTTAATCACTTCTTTTAATAATTCCTCGACTCCCTCGCCAGTTCTTCCGGACACCAGCATTATCTCAGATGGGTCACAATCCAGAAGTTTTATAACTTCTTCTTTTACTTCTTCAACACGAGCTAGTGGAGAATCTATTTTAGAAAGCACAGGAATTATTCTAAGACCCGCTTCGCGAGCCATACCAAGTGTTGTAAGAGTTTGAGCCTGAACACCCTGCGTAGAATCAACTAACAAAATAGAGCCCTCTACGGCCTTTAGAGCACGAGAAACTTCGTAGGAGAAATCTATGTGTCCAGGAGTATCGATTAGGTTCAAAATATAGGGCTCTCCTTCGTGAAAATATTTCATTCTAACAGGTTGCATCTTTATAGTAATTCCCCTTTCTCTTTCCAACTCCATAGAATCCAGCACTTGGTCCTGCATTTTTCTTTTTTCTATAGTGTGAGTAATCTCGAGCATTCTGTCGGCTAGAGTAGACTTACCATGATCTATATGGGCGATAATGCTAAAGTTTCTTATTTTATCCATTGGTATAGTTAACCACAAAAAAGGTCTGAAACAAAGAAGTTCGCAAAATTTGGTTTATTGAAGTTCTGGGTCTGGTGGGATGACGTTTGCCTTCCAAATCTTATGATGCATTGTTGTCCAAACCTCTTTGAGCTCTAAACTTTTAAGTAAATGCAGAACAAATACAGCACTCATAATACCGACTACTCCAGACAGAAAACCTTGCAAGAATATACCTGTTAGAGTATTTATATTTACAATATTATCAAAAATATTTAGAAAATGATAAGAAACAAAACCCATTATTGTTGATGCAGAAACTGTTTGAAAAAGAGTTTTTAATACTGGTTTTGAGAAAGATGGAAAATGACGACCAAATCCCCACCAATGAATGATAAGGTTTACAAAAAGCCCGATTGAGAATCCCAATGGTAACATTAGAACTACCGTTCCGGGAACATCGGAGACCTTTAGAAGTGACTCTATAAAAAACTTAAAATACTGATTACTTTGAAATAAATGAATAAAATAATAACTACCGATAACTATGAGGCTTGCTGAAAAAACATTCATTATCAGAGGTGTTTTAGTTTTACCTTGAGAGTAGTAGGATCTCACAAAAAGAGAGACCAAGTTCTGAGCAACCAATGATACCGTAAACAAAGCTAGAGCTGCCGCGGTTAGTCTCGTATCGTCCCAATTAAACCTCCCTGCCCCGAGAATAGTTCTAACTATCTGAGCACGTAAAACAATAAACAAAACTGAAACTGGAACAGACCAGAAAATAATGTGACGACTTGAAACTATCATCTGCTCAACAAATTTATCTTTCAATCCTCCAGTAAAAAGACGTGTTAAGGTTGGGAATGCTGCTAGGGAATAACTTATACCAATAATACTAAATGGAACAGACTGTAGGTTAAAAGAAAAATTAAATATTGATATTGAACCTACTACAAAAAAAGATGCGAACGATATTAGAAATAGTTCTGCTATTTCGTTTGCTGAAACAGTAATAGTTCTCGGAAGTGATGTCCAAATAATATTTTTTATAAAATTAAATTTTATTGGAAAACGAAGTTTTGGAAACATACCCTTACTTAGAATAAAAGGTATTTGTGTTGAAAAATGTAAAAATGCTCCTATTATAACCCCGTATCCGAGACCAGAAAGTCCAAACGCTGGATAAAGAAACTTTATTCCAAAAATAATTCCTATGTTATACAAAACCGGAGAAACTGCGTATAGGAAAAATCTTCTGTGTATTTGTGTGATACTTGCCAGCAAATTTGAAAAGCCGAGAAAAACTGGAGAAAGAATTAGAATTCTTGTTAGTTTAACTAATTCAGGAAAATCTGTTGATGTTGCAAACAGCGGGAAAAGTTTTGCCATTAAAAATGGAGCTGTTATATAAGCCAATATTCCAACAACAGAAATAAAAAGAAAAAAGAAAGTAAAAACTGAATCAATAAATTCTTTTGCCTCTTTTTCTCCTTTATCCATTCTCTCCATTAGAAATGGAATAAGAACAGAAACAGAAACAATAGAAGCAACAGTTACAAAAAGAATATCTGGGATTCTAAAAGCAGAATAATAAATATCTAGTACATTACCAGCCCCAAATTCAGAGGCTAGTATTCTGTCTCTAAAAAGAGCTAACACTTGAGAACAAATTGCAAAAAAACCTAATAGATATGCCGCCTCGTGTAATCCTGATACCTCCCTGCTAAAAAAATCTAAAAGCCTTTTTACCATCCATCCATTATGGCAAAGATAAGACTTTAATCCAAGTTTTTTACAAAATGAAAACAAAAACCGCTCATTGTATGAGCGGTTTGTTTTTTAATTATTTCTCTCCTTTACTGGAAGCTCTTTGCCCTTCTCCGGCTTAGCATTTGAAGCATCTGTAAATATTGGTTTACCTGCCTTCAAGTTTTCTAGAAGTGCAGTGACTTCTTTACTGTCTGGATTTGAAACTGCTAGATCTTCAAATTGCTTTATAGCCTTATCTCGACTTCCTGTTGCCTCATATGAAAGTCCTAGGAAAAACTTTGCGTTTGCATAGTCTGGAGTCATAGTAGTCGCTTTCTCAAGAGGCTCTATTGCCCCTTTAAAATCCTGTTGATTGTATTTAAGCAATCCTAATTGGAAGAAAATTGCTGGATTCGTTGGGTCAATTACCGAAGCTGATGTTACGGATTTTATAGCCCCTGCTATGTTTCCATTTGCAACTTCTATCTGTGATAACAAGAAGTAAGCGTCTAGATAATTATTTTTTATTTGAATAGCTTGTTGTGCATAAGCTTCTGCTTGTTTCAAATCGTTTCTAGTTGCAGACAGTCTAGCTAGAAGCATTAGTATTCCAGGATTTTTTGGATTTCTCTTTAGAGCTTCTATATAAGCTAGTTGTGCACTCTCGTATGCACCAGTAATATTTATTTGAGGAATAGAAACTGCGTCATATACCCTTCCTAGAGAAACCCAGTTTAAATAATTTGCACTGTCCATATCTACAGACGATTTTGCAGCTGTTATCGCGTTTACCAAACCATCATTAAACTGTTTTTGAATGTCTTCTGATTTTACAACCTTCGTATCCTGAGCCAAAACTTCATTTAGTTTAAAGATTTGAATTTCAGAAAGTGATCTGTAATAAATATCGTTTGGCACAGCCACTATTGCCTTTAGCATATAGTTTTCAGCACCCTTGCTGTCATTGTTAGTATTTAACGCATAAGAACTTTTTTGAAAATACCACAATGAAAGCGAATTTCTAAATAGTCCATAACCAAGACCTACTACCGCAACTAAAGAAGCAACCATAACGACAGAAGAAACGAATCCTTGTCTTGCGTTTAAGTTAAACTTCCTATTTACAACCGGTATTATTCCTGATGTATAAATCGAAGCGAAGAAAAGGCCCGTAAAGAAGAAAGTGAGAACAAATATTGATGTGCTTGGAACATAAACTAAATGCGTAGCCCACATAAATAGAGACACGAAGAAAGTAGTTATTACAATATACCTATTTGATCCATCCTCTTGTCTTACAAAGATAGACTTTATACCAAGGTATAGATAAAAACCCAAGAAAAGAAGCCATGAAAGAATTCCAATAACTCCAGTTGTAACAGCAAATGTTGGAAGTAGACCAATACCATTTGTAAAATCTGTATTCCAGAATACTGTTGTTACGATATCAGCAGGTTTGTATGTAAGCCATTGTGTTACAAATGTATTTGGACCTGTACCAAACAGAGGTTTTTCTCTAATGGTATTTTTTGCTATTTCCATTGTACTTCCAAATGATGGTCTAACCTCAACCGAAGTTGCAGAAAATTTATTTGCTAGAAATAACCCAAAACTCGCGCTCCCTATATAGAATATTATTGACAAGACAAAAATAGCAACTGAGATTTTAGGAGCTTTTAATAATCTTTTAGCCCATGAAATTGGCACCATATCATTCTCAGAATATAGAGAAAACATTCTAAACAGAATGAACAGAAACGATACCAGTCCAAGGATTACCCAAACTGCTGCAAAATTAACCAATGCAACAAAAAACATAGACACTACTAAACCTACCCAGAGCATTATTTTTAGAATCTTGCTTAAACCCCTATTCATCTCAAGGGTAATTAAAGACAACAAAGCTGATACAGCAAATAATATTGCTACGTTGTTCCAGCTTCCCAACATTGATGATGTGGTGCTTGGGAAAAGTCCAAAAGACAGAGCCTTACCGGATGATACTAGTCGAACTATTACAAATAACCCGAATAAAACAGCAGATAAACTGAAGGCCATATACCCCTTCACAATCTTTTGTCTATCAGAAAATAAAACTGATACCAAAAACATATAAACAAATGAAAGCAGAACAAAACCAACGGTGCTGATATCAAACGTATAACCGAAAAAAGCCATTCTATTGAAGCCATTTGAAATTCCCGCAAGGGTGTAGGCTATAGGAACTAACGCCAAAAAACCCAAAACATATCTTGCTGGTTTTGGAAGATCAAGTGATCCATTTTTAATCCCAGAGACAATATAAAGTATTGCTGAAACTATTACACCAAAAGAAAACAGCAGACTTGTTCCAAATTGAGTCGAAAGAAACGATACCGGTAAGAAGAATACCGGCAATAAAGCTGTAACTACTAATAAAATCCAAAAAGAAACCTTGTTTAATAATGCAGCCTTTGAAGGGACAGCATTTATTATATTTTCGTCCATATTTTATGAAATTTAATTATAAAACTAACCTATTTATTATACTAAAAAATAGACTTTTTTATTTAAAAAATAATCAAATATGTTGATAAGTTAAGCCATAGAATTAGGGTTTAAACAACCGTGCGAAGCCGTGGAGTGGTCGTATGACCAAATGGTTTACAATGACTTTAATTTGTGCTAAAATAGATAATAGCTTTGTATTGGATAGTTGCGCCATATCTTATTGATTTGGTGAGGAAAGTCCGAACATTTTTTGAGTAGTAGTTAGCATCTAGTATCTAGGATTTTTCCAGATACTGGTTACTAGCTGCTGGCTACTAACTCAAGAGGGTAGCGGGTAATCCCCGTCTGGAGCAATCCAAGAGGTGCGAGCAGAAACGCCCAACGCGAAAGTGAAGGGATTCCCTATTCGAAAGTTTGGGGAATAGTTTGATAGCAATATCAAAATGAAACGGCAAAATCCTTACTCGAATGCAAGGCCGTACCAATGGTAGTAGTTAGCATCTAGGATCTAGGATCTAGGATTTTCCTAGCTACTGGTTACTAGCTGCTGACTACTATTCAATGGGGTGCCGCTTGATCTCAAGAGTAATTTTGAGGCTAGATAAATAACTGTCGTTACCTAACAATTTGTTAGATAATACAAAATTCGGCTTATAGATACAAAGTCACAAATGAAAAATCGCTCCGAAAGGTGCGATTTTTCATTTGTTTAATTTACAACAATAATGTCAAGGACTGTCCTTGACATTATTGTTCTTTCGAAAATTGAATGATTTCTCTTTCAAAATCATTAATATCAAACACTTCTTCAATTAAATCTTTATAAACTAAGACTAGTCCCCTTTTAGAAGCGTAATCGTTGTAACTACTCCAGGAGTATTCTGATAATTTT